>Ga0255753_1007069_pt1 | contig 10221 bp, 12 predicted proteins | sample 041ome_10_FD_179953 | JGI IMG/M metagenome (GOLD analysis project Ga0255753, IMG submission 179953) | Coastal salt marsh microbial communities from the Groves Creek Marsh, Skidaway Island, Georgia - 041412US metaG (version 2) | ecosystem: Environmental > Aquatic > Marine > Intertidal zone > Salt...
AGGAGTCTCTGTCTCCAGCTTAGCTGCAACACCATCTGCACTGACAGTTTCATCCACCGCCTTCAATGGGTCTTCAGAGTTCAGGATTTTAGTAGCATCCTTCTCTGCTTCACCAGCCTTACCAAACCGACCGAACAGCTTACCAAGTCCATAACCAAGACCAGCACCTAAGCCAGCCCCTGCTAGGATGTTCATAACCTTACTGTCACCAAACTCTGAATAGGTAGGGTCTAGAGCACCACCAGTAGCGCCACCTAGCGCCCCCTTCAGTGTCCAACTTAAAGGCTTTAACACGGCAGCAGGAAGCGTTACAGGGTCAAGGATAGAGCCAGAGATAAGACCAGCCCACCCTGCGATGGGGTTAGTCTCTAGCATCATACGTGCTCGACGCTCATTCTCCAAATCAGCTTCTTTGTCAATGGTTATAAAATCATTCTCAGGCAGCATACCAGCAAGCCCCCTGAGAGATGAAGTGATACCCTGAGACATATTAGATAACAAGGCTTCTCCAGTACCCCAACCCTCTCCTGTTACATACCGTAAAGCGTCCTCACTCATGTCATCATAACGACCTTCCGTGTCAGCCTTCAGGTCTTCGTATGAGAGTAAGTCCCAATTTACTTTAGCCATGTTCTAATCCTTTTATTTTACGAGTCCTAAGTCCTTCAACCGTTTGTACCGAAGACCTAACTCTCTCTCAATTGCAGTTGTATCGACCCCTGCTTGTTGCATCCTTTTAACCGTATCCACTAGTGTCTGATAGTCTACCACTTGTTTAATCATAGCGGCTGGAACACCTGCTTGTTGTAGTTGCTCAGGTGTCATCGGAGCTGGACTAGCTGGTTGTTGGGCAGCAGAGGGGAATGTCATTGGCTTCTCATTCGGTGAAGGAATAGCCTCTGGCTCTGCTCCTTGAATACCACTACCAGAGAAGGGTGCTTCAGGCACTCGCGGGGCTGGTGGCTTTTTACCAAGCAGTCGCTCTGACTCAGCTTGGCTTTGGTTAGGACCTTCGCCTACCTGCTCAGCTCGTTTCTTAGCTAATGCTGCCAGTTTCGCTTCTCTCTCTTTATTGCCATCTCCACCACCAGTAGCTCCACCAGTTTCACCAGCAGAGGGAGTAGCCATAGAACCCATAGTAACCCACTTACCGTCTTTCCACTCTTGTGTAACCCTATCTGTTGACTGGTATGCTTGACCATTGGAGTCATACTTAGTGACAGGAACATAGATGTCACGGGTACGGTTCTTACTCTTAAACTCAGCCTCTGCCATAGTCATGTCTTCAGCTTTCAGCTTACGAGCCTCATTCAAAGCCATCAGATACTGTTTACCCATACCCGGCTTGTCAGCTAAAGAATCAGCCACTGCTTGCATCTTTTCCGCTGGTGTGCCTTTAACAGCATTACCAGACTTAATAGCCTCATCTAGGTATGCAGCCTCAACCTCACCAGCAACCTTACCACCAAGCAGCCTACCAGCACCCATGCCAATCATAGTACCAGCATTCTGACCCATAGAGATAACTTGCTGTAATAACCCCTGACTACCCATCTGAGTAGGGGAAATCATCATGGAGTCTAACGCTGCATTGCGTAGTTGTTGTGGGCTTTGAGTACCAAATAACCCTAAAATTTCACTAGCCATGTTAGCTCCTTAATAAGTCCACATACCACTACCAATAGGGTCTACAGATGTTGCTGCTGGAGTCCCAAAACGTTGTCTCATCAAAGATGTGCCAAGGTTACCGAACATACCAGCGCCAGCCAAGCCACCAGCAAGGTTAGCTTGAGCCGCAGCCTGACCACCAGCCAACAGAGCTTGTGCTTGGTTAGCTCCAGCGGTAGCGGCACGGTTACCAATGTCAGCACCAATCTGCAAGGGCTTCAAACCATACTCTTCGATACCCAAGCCAGTCTGTAACAAGCCAGTGCCACGAGCAATGGCGCGGTCAATGTCTGCTTGAGCCATCTGTGTTGATGATGCAGCAAGCTGTTGATCTAGTTGTGCCCTAGCTAAATCACGCTGATACTGTTCTGGGTTAACATACCCTGTACCAGCCCCTGCACCCATTGCAGCACCTGACAGCCCTAAACCGATACGACCACTCTGCAACTGCTGCTGACGTAGGGCCATGTCTTCTGCACCTCGACCGCCTTGTTGTAGAGCCATCTGTTGGTTATAATAGTTTTGAGCTGCTTTGGTAGGGTCAGACTCAATCTGTCCCATAAACTCGCCAGCCCCACCGTACATAGCATCACGAAAAGCTTGTAGTGTTGGGTCAAGAGTATAACCAGCCTCTTGCTTATTCTCATCAAAGTAGCTAGTACCAAAGCCAGTCGAGATCGAGTAAGGCTTAAACTTAGCCGCCTCAGCTGCAATTCTAGATGCCTCAATGTTAGCCTGTGCCGAATCTCGTGCGGCTGATCTGGCTTGACTAGCGCCAAATAAACTCAAACCAATTGGAAGAAGTGTTTCCCACATATATAATCCTTAATAAGTTCCACCGTCAACAGTAGCACCATTGAGTGTCACCATTGTTACTGTACCTGTAAACGTAGGGCTTTGGATGTTAGCTTTACTGTTAACGGCTGTTTGAATAGCATCAAACTCATCGTTAATCTCAGTACCTTTTACAATTTTATTAGGGTCACCTGAGAGTAGAGCATCCTTAGCTGCGAAATCCGTAGCCTTTAAATAATTAGCCATTAACTCATCCTTCCTGTTTTAACAAACATATCAATCTTCTGGACTGACAACTCATTACCGTTTACATCAGCCTCAAAGCCGATTTGAATTGTATTACCACTACCGCCTACGCTACTCTTAATTGAGTCTAAAATAATACCAAAAGAAAACTCAGCTATGTTATACTCATCTACTCCATACTCAGCTACATCCCCTGTTATAATGGTAAAAGGATATGATCGTGGAGCTTCTTGATAATCAAAGTTAGTCTTAATAACAAATGATTGGTTACTACCCCCAATAACTGTTGCACTAATTTGCTTCAGTATTTTATTAGTAGTAGACGCCCCCATGTCTAAATAATGAGAGAAGTAACGTAAACGGTAAGCAATCCCATTATCAGAATAGCCAAAATACCGACCAATCCCGTTAGGCTTACCAAGCATCAATTCTCTATCACGCCGACGAAGAAAAGCAGTGACTGGGTAAGAGTACCAAACAGTAGTACGGGCAGAGCCATCTTCCAATGCTTGTCGCATATCTAAACAATAGACAGTTTCAGTAGAAGGAAACGACAAGAGGTAGAATGAGTTTAACTCAGAATAGATAGCTCTAACACAATCTAAATTACCTATGTTCGCTCTTTCTTTTTGGACATCCTTAATTAAATCATCCCGTACATTCTTGCTTAAATCCCGCATAGGCAAGGACTTTTCCTGAATCAAACGACCTAAACTACGTACACCTGTATCTGATAGGAAAATTAGATCGTTACCAGTATTTTGTACAGAATCACGAGCTACACAACCAACACCAGAAATAATATCAGACAAGGCAAAATTACCTAATGGGTTCTCAGCACCTTGATATATAACAATGTTTCGTTCACAGAAAATGATTAAAAAACCATTGTGAACAGCCAGAGCTACAATTGTATCTACGTTGTTAGGTAAGACGGCAGAAATATTTAATGTTCCACTTGTTCCTCCGAAGAAGGCGGGGAAATTAGCATCTGCAATGTCTGTTGTCCAGTAAACAACTTCGCCATCATGTGCCCAGAAACGACCATAAGCAGCTATAACATCTCTAGGGTAGCTTACCCCAAAAGAAAAAACAGGTGAAATATCTGTCCAAGTTACACCCCTTAACTCGTAAACTTTGTTCTCATCTTGTACTAGATAAGTTGATGTTGGTAAGAGTGGGAGATTAGTAGGACTAGAAATTTCTCTAGGTGTGACATCCTCCCAAATTTCATCTACAGGATTCCATTCAAATAATTTGTGAGCGTCATTAGTTAAAAAAGCAAAAGGTGAAATTGGAAAGTCAGCTTGCTGCGTTACAGATTCAAAAGGCTCAAGAACCCAAGCTGAGGTAGCTCCATCCCAACGATAAACCTCATCTGTAGATGTAACAATGTACAGAGCACCATCGGTAGCGGAGGCGGGTAGATCAGCTACAAGCGTAACACTAGGTAAAGAACTATCTACCCAAGCAGAACCATTCCAGCCAAAAACTAAATCATCTTCTGTGACGTAGTAGTCAACAGCGGGAGGTGTAATCAAATCAGCTTGAGTCGGAATTACTGTTGGAGTTATATTAACCCAAACAGAACCATCCCACTCCCAAACTTGATAACTATCAATAGTCAAGTATCTATCGTTAGTAAGTGGTACTTCAGGTAAATCATCAAATGTAGCTACTGAATCGTCTACCTGAAGTTTCTCAATAAAGTGTTCATAAATATTATTAAAATTTGTTGTAGCGCCCTCAGAGTAAACCAGAGGTATATGGTTTTTCTGCACAACCAAAGAATAATCGTATAAAGAAGCACCTTTCCAATTATTATCAGTAATTGTAGTTAAAGTAGGTGTTATATTAACTAAAGAATCCCCATCAACACCTTGTTTAAATAACTTATTATTACCAGCAGATAAAACAACAGAAGTATTATCGGCGTTGATATGCTCTAATAAGAAGCTAATAGAAGCCCCTGCGAGTTCGGTAATCCCTGAATCAGTACGCATCTGCCAGCCCTTACGTGAGCCTAGACGACCATACTTATCAATAACAACGTTGTCAGTAAGTTGAGCAAAGTTGGGTGATAGGGTAACACCACTCTCTTGGGTGTTAAGCCCGTAGAATCCGGGAGAGACTACCGAAAGTGTTTCAAGTTGTTTCATACGCTATACCAAATAGTGTCCTCTGGGTGACGAGCCGCATCCAGAGCAATCTCATCTGCCAATGCCGACTGAGCAGCAACATAGGCGTTCATACTTTGTTGACCACCATCTTCACCACGTTCCTCAATTGCCATTGCTGTGGCTAACAGGATAATGGGACGGGTAGGTAGAACAATGGTATCAGAATCATTCTCTAACGGAACATTGCGCTGAGATACGTTAAACCGCAAAGCATAAACAGCATTAGGGACAGGGTAAATATCAACCTGAGTATCACCATCAGCACTGACACCGTTGAAGTTGTAGTAGAGTGGAGTACCACTTTGAGGGCTAGCTGTTAAAAACTCCCTGTTAAACCAGTAAGCATCCTTATACTGCATCTCAATGTTATCGGAATCATTCCAGACATCTAACACCTTGAAGTTATTTCGAGAGCCATTCAGCTCATAGTTAAATGTTCCGGGTGTAGTAGTTAGCGTAAGGGTAGTTCGTAAAGCACTCCAGTCCCAAGCCACTTCAACCTGACTCTTGGATTCATTAACAAAATCTCCAATCAGACGAGCATAGCTGTTAGAGTTACCAACACCTTGCACTGTAGATGCTTCACTTTCCCGCAGTCGCCGTAGCACCGCATTGACAAGTTCTAAATATGTCATTTGTTTCTTCCTTTGTTGCTATTATACCACAGATTTCAATTTTTGTCAAGCTTATTCGCCTTCAAAAGCGTAAAGAGGCAAAGATTTTATTAAGTCGAATGTGGCGATAACGTCCATAGCACCTGTGTTTGTAATTGTTAAGGCGTCACCCTGTTTCATAATTAGCTCACCATTGGTAAACTGATCTGAAGTCCCACTGCCTAATGACTTACCGTATGCAAATCTAATGTTGTGGCTTTCTATAGCGTGTAACCAAGCTAAATCGTATGAGCTAGTGCTGCCAGAAGTGTTAGTAACAAATACCATGGAGACAATTGCAATGAAGCCATTGGGGACAGTAAAGATGTTCTGTGCTGTACCTGTAGCGAATGATTTACCTACTGAGTGTTTCATTACCAGCCACCATAATTAAAACCAGCAGCAGCGTTACCACCACCAGCACCAACACTACCCGATCCACCAAAAGCACCAATACCAATCCCTTGTGCTTCTAAAGCTTGGGCTGCTTGCGAGTTTGCAATGGCGTCTGCAATTGCTGCGTCTGAGACCATACTGTCAGTTACAGGTGCTTGGTTGTTCACATGATACGCTTTCTCTTGAGGAGTCATTTGATCCCAAGGTGTTGCATAGCTTTGTACAGGTGGGCTAAAAAGACTTTGTATTCCTTTTATAGCAGTAAGACCCGGTGTAAGCAGTTCTAAAAGTTGCATTGGTACTTGTTGACGTGCGTGTACTTGTTCTGCTAGAATTTGGGCTTGAACAGCTTCTTTAGACATTGTTTTACCCAGTTCTGCTTCTCTTTCTCCCCAATAGTTTTGACCAGTATCTTCACTACCGCCAACACCTCCACTCATCATACCCGATTTAAACTGGTCAGCTTCACGGCGCTTACGCTCTTCCTCATCTAACACCAGTTGATCACGAGCTTGAATATCCCTAGACTTGTAGAGGGGGTTCTCACGGTAACGAGCGTTATCATCTGTCATAGAGGTAACAGAGAGCATAGGGTTACCATTCACTTTAGGTAACACACTCATTACGTCTTTAACATAGTCGGCAAATGAAGCCATTATCTCTTCCCCTTGTTAACTTTAGCACGTTGGTTACGTTCAGGCAACTTACGCTTTTTAGGTTTTTCTTTTTTCATTAACATATTAACCACCCTTCATATCAATTATTAGTACGATAACCCACCAGATAAACCCGATACCAGTCGATACAATGGTTAAGGCTAACCCATTCCACAAGAGGTTCTTACGCCTCTGCTGTTGCTTGTAAACTGTTCGCTCACGTTCCTCTTTAATGGTACGGCGCATCTGGATCATCTCCCGATACACCTCCACCCCATAGCGATAGGTGATAAGCTCTCGTAACTCATTCTCCATCTGCTGCACCTTCTGCCTATGGACGACAGCCTGAAAAGCCTCTTCCTCCACAGAACCTCCGCTGAGCAGCTTACGAAACAGAGGTGGGTTCTTCGCCTCTTCCTCTGCCTTGTTGATGTCGCTAACACCCTGAAAAAACTTCCCGAAGTAGCCAACGCAATCTTCAATCTCTCGACCAGCCTCGACAGCCTTCTTAATCATGTTGAAGGCTCCAGTGGCTAACGCGAAGGCACTTACGGGGTCAATCATTTTCTATACTCCGAAATCATAAATGAGAAAGCTGTAACAACACCAGCAATCCAGAGGAGTGGTTTAGCCGCCCTAGCCAACCACTCTAACACGGTGAATGCGCCTTGAGCGGCAGAGAAGGCTTTAATAACCTGCTCTGTCTCATTGTTCAGCTTATCCACCTTACTCTCGACTGCCACAAGTCTGTCATAGATTTCCTTGTGGGTGACTTCTTCCATTTATCACTCCGGTTTTGTGGGGAACGTGCAGTTGGTTAATACATGACGTTTCTCATCCTCATTCCACATAAAAGAAGGATTGGGGTATGTTGTCGTAATGTCCAATAAGGCTTGACGATATGTAGCCCATGCGTCTTGTTGTTCAGTCGTCAAGTCATTCCAGCGCAATGGGTTTGACACGATTGGGTCTACTTCGGTTGCCAAGCGGTTATTACGTTCAGCGCGTACCACGTTTAGAGCCTCTTCGCCTGTAATATTGGCAGGTGGCGTATAGGGGGCTACTGCGCCAAACTCACCAGCAACACAACGTTCAAAGATTTCATGTGTATGCGGGTAGTCACCAGAAGCGATAGCAGAAAATGGGACAAACTCTTCAATTAAGTCATCAAAGTCAACTTCGCACTCAATAATTGTTTGCTCAAAATTAGACCACTTGGGATTTTTAACTTCTTTATATTTCATTTCTTATCCCTTAACTAACACGAACAAATAAATATGGTGCAGACACATTGTTTTGAGACGTTGGATCAGTGCTTGATCTAGCAGAACTCATTATTCGCCATGTCCCCGAATACCCTGCTGATGCGACATTTGGTGCGGCTAAAAAAGAAAATGGATCACGCCGCCCACTTCCTCCAACATTTAGCAAACTGGAACCACTAACAGTACCGCCCGGATTGCGTTGACTGTTAGAACTAAAATAATCGTACAGACTAGTTGAACCGCCAACAAAATAAGAACCAATGTCATTAGTTCCTGTATTTGTAATAGCACCAGTCTGGCCGTTTAGACTACCAACACCGCCAGCAGGTAATGCGCCCCAAGTACGATCTCCAAACAAAATAGTGCTACCGTTTGCCGTACCAGTGCCCAGAGCAGTCGTTGGAATTGAATCCGTTGTCGTACCTGTTACATTAGTTGCATTAGTTGCGTCAGTTGCATTAGTTGCGTTAATTGCATTAGTCGGTGTAATTTCTACAATACTACCGCCGCTGTCTTTTGTGTACAGTTTTTTATCTGTAACGTTGACAGCTAATTCGCCTTGGGTTAAGTCACCAGAAACAGGGATAGCTTCTGCTAAACTACTGTTTTTGGTTATTATTGTGTTAGCCATTAGTAAATTCCTTTATCAATTATTTCTTTGTGAGTTACTTCTTCCATATAGCACCTTATGGCTTAACAGCCCATTCAACAGACCAAGGAAAACCTTCTTGTAAACTGATGTCACGTAACGCTTGTCGATAAGTAGCCCACGCTTCTTTATCAACAGGAGCATCAGAAACTTGCGTCCAATCGGTTTCGGTTAACAACCTATCTCTGTAACTACGCACATTAGCAGCAGCTACATCTTCTGGTAATTCTATCGAAACCCAAACTTGAGTCCACACCCCATTAACTTGCTGTATAGATTGCGACTGCCTATGAGTCTTACTATCTATAGTTGGTGCGGGTGTCTCTACAATTTTGAACACATTGAACTCAGATAACAGATCAGCCGTTGGCGCTGCTGGAAATGATGTGTCAGGGTTTTCCACATGTAAAGCCCCCATTGAGTATGGGAACTTAGTCACAACGTTATTTATAATTTTTGCGTACATATTATTCCTTATACAAAGTCGTAAGACCAGATAGCATCTGTTGAACTCCCAACAATATACATCTTTAGCCCATCAGGTTTAAAGAATAACGCGCCAGGGGTTCCTTCTTGTGCTGCAACAGAAAAGTTTTGTGAATAAACTGCGGTGCTTACGTCCCATGCAGTTGATAGATTATACTCATTGACATCATCGCCTAGAGACCCAATAACATACATCTTTAGCCCATCAGGTTTAAAAAAGACTCCAAGTGCAGTTCCTTCTTGTGCTGCAACAGAAAAGTTCTGAGAATAACTAGCAGTGCTTACGTCCCATGCTGTTGATAAATCATATTCATTGACATTGTCGCCACTAAATCCAATAACATACATCTTCAGCCCATCAGGTTTAAAGAAGACTCCATTTGGGAATGTTTCTTCTGCTGCAACAGAAAAGTTCTGAGAATAACTAGCGGTACTTACATCCCATGCAGTTGATAAATTGTACTCATTAACATTATCGCTTGTACTCCCGATAACATACATCTTCAGCCCATCAGGTTTAAAGAATAAATCGGTAGGGTTTGCTTCTTGTGTTCCAATATAAAAGTTCTGAGAATAACTAGCAGTGCTTACGTCCCATGCAGTTGATAAATCATATTCATTGACATCATCGCCTATAGTCCCAATAACATACATCTTCAGCCCATCAGGTTTAAAGAATAACCCGGTAGGGTTTGCGTCTTGTGTTCCAATATAAAAGTATTCTGTTGTAGGGTATGTAAAGCTAGCGGTACTTATATCCCATGCTGTTGATAAATCATATGGAAAAACAGTATTACGACCAGACCCAATAACATACATCTTTAGCCCATCAGGTTTAAAGAAGACCCCACTTGGGCTAGTTTCTTGTCCTGCAACAGAAAAGTTCTGAGAATAACTAGCAGTGCTTATATCCCATGCAGTTGATAGATTATACTCATTGACATCATCGCCTGAAGACCCAATAACATACATCTTTAACCCATCAGGTTTAAAGAAGACTCCAGTTGGGGATGTTTCTCGGTCTTTAACAGCAAAGAGCTGAGAATAACTAGCGGTACTTATATCCCATGCAGTCGATAAATTGTACTCATTGACATCATCGCCTGAATTCCCAATAACATACATCTTTAGCCCATCAGGTTTAAAGAAGACATCTTGTGGGGTTATTTCTTGTCCTGCAACAGAAAAGTTCTGAGAATAACTAGCAGTGCTTATATCCCATGCAGT
>Ga0255753_1007081_pt1 | contig 10210 bp, 8 predicted proteins | sample 041ome_10_FD_179953 | JGI IMG/M metagenome (GOLD analysis project Ga0255753, IMG submission 179953) | Coastal salt marsh microbial communities from the Groves Creek Marsh, Skidaway Island, Georgia - 041412US metaG (version 2) | ecosystem: Environmental > Aquatic > Marine > Intertidal zone > Salt...
TTATCCAATCTTTTTTAGATTGTTCTGTAAGTAAATTTTCTTGTTTAAAACCCTTTGAAATTGCAAAATCTAAAGCTCCTTTTCCAGACAACATAACATGAGGAGTCTCTTCCATTACAAGCCTAGCAACTGAAATTGGATGTTTAATGTTTTGCAAATAACTAACTGAACCACAATTACTGTTTTTATCCATTATACAAGCATCAAGAGTAACAAATCCATCACGATCTGGATATCCACCCAAACCTACAGATCTAACTTTTGGATCTGCTTCAGTGACTTTTACGCCTTCCTCAACTGCAAGCAAACCTCCACTTCCAGACTTTAAAACTTCCCATGCTTTTTTGTTTGCTGCCAATCCATGATTCCAAGTTGAAATAATTCTTGGAAATTCTTTTTTACTTTGTCTTAAATCATTATCGCAACTCAATATAGATGGTGCACTAAAACTTGCAAGCGCTGATTTTTTTAAAAAACTTCTTCTGTTTTCCATAATTATATAATTAATCAATCAATCCAACTTCACGAACTTCATTTCCTGAAATTTCAAATAGATCGTCTCCCAACTCAGTTCTTTTTTTATTTGCTAAAAGCTGTATTTTATTTGCAATTTCTTTATTGTCTTTTATGATGTTCGAGAGTTCAGAAGGGTCAGTTTTTAAGTTGTACAACTCGTTTTCTTTTAAATCGATGTATTGGTACTTTATAGGAGTACCATCATTTCTTCCTTTTCTACCATTTAAAGTTCTATATCTGTGAGGAAAATACATTTTATAATCTCCATATCTCACAGCGTGAAGGCTATTTCTGTGATAATAGAAAAACAGAGCTTCGTGTGGATCTTCCTGACTTTTTGTTGTCAAAATATCCCAAATATTTTTACCATCAATTTTATTATTCGATAATTTTGAATTGGTTAATTCTGCAAACGTAGGCAGCCAATCTATTCCCATAAGTGGATTAGAAATTATTGTATTGGGTTTAATTTCTTTTGGATACCAAACTATACAGGGAACACGTTGGCCACCCTCCCAAGTTGTTCCTTTACCTTCTCTATATATACCTGTCGAACCTGCATGTCCTCCATAAGAAAGCCAAGGACCATTGTCTGATGTGAAAACAATAATAGTGTTGTCTTGTAAATTATTTTTCTTTAAAGCTTCCATTATTAACCCTACAGAATGATCAATTTCCTCGATAACATCTGTATACAATCCATGATCTGATCTTCCATTAAATTCTGAAGATGCAAACAAGGGCACATGTGGCTGTGGGTGAGCTAAAAATAAAAAAAATGAATTCTCTTTATTTTTTTCAATAAAATCAATGCTCTTGTATGTAAGATCCATCGTTAAGTCAGATTGATCAGTCAAAACCTGGATGGGTTTATCTTTATCATACAACATTAAGTCGGGGTAGCTATCAGGATATTCTGCATGATATGGCCACATATCATTTGAATACAAAATTCCATAAAAATCATCAAACCCGTGATTAGTAGGTAAAAATTTAGCATTATCTCCCAAATGCCATTTCCCATAAATTGCAGTACTGTAATTATTTTGTTTAAACATTTCTGACATTAAAAATTCATTTGGATGTATTCCTTTTTTCGAATTTGGCCCTAAAGCTCCACTGAATCCAATCCTATTGGGGTAAACACCTGCTAGAATAGATGCTCTTGATGCAGAGCAAACGGCCTGAGTTGAATAATAGGAATTTAATAAAGCGCCTTGACTTGCCATTAAATCCAAATTAGGAGTTTTTATCATTGTTGAACCATAAGAGCCTAAATCTGCAAATCCTAGGTCGTCTGTCAGAATAAATATCACATTAGGATTTTTAGAATTTTGATTGTTTTTACAAGAAAAAAACAAAAGAACAAATAGAAAAAAATAGCTTAAATTGATAAATTTCATCTTTTTAAAGAATTTTTAATAATTCATTTTTAAATTAGTGATTTATAAATAAATAACATAAGTTTTTATATAACATGCTTTTATTTATAGTTAATGCAACAGAATCCGTAGCCAAAAAATGAAAATTAGCAAAAGAGCTTTATTTACTAATCCAACTTATAATAAGATATCCTCAATTTCAATTTCAAGTCAAATTATCTTTTGGCTGGGTTATTTTGCATTTAACACTATAAGATGGGGAAGTTTTTACGATGATTATGCCTATGCTTTTAAGTCTAACATTATAGAGTTCCCTTTTCATATTGCGCTTTCGTATCTGTTTATCTTTTTTTTATTACCTAAATTATTTAATGGAAAAGTTATTGAGTTTTTTACCCTCATTATAATTAGTTTGGGGTTAACTTTAATATTAAAATTTCAAGTAACCTATTATTTTACAAGTGGAGATGTTTTACCTGAATTTGCAGGAATTACATCAAAAATTGATTTTACCTATGCCATACAAGTAATTTTGGGTGAAGTTTATGTTGTTGCCTTTGTAACAGCGATTAAATTAGTAATCGATTGGATAAAGCAAAGAGAATATCTTAATCACACAAATGAAATGCTTTTAGAAAATGAATTAAAATATTTAAGATCTCAAATTCAGCCTCATTTTTTCTTTAATACATTAAATAATCTTTACTCATTAACAATTGATAAGTCTGATAAAGCTCCAAATTTGATTTTAAAGCTCTCAGATTTAATGAAATATTTTCTCTATGAAACCGGAAAAGAGTATCAAACATTAGAAAATGAGGTCAATCATATAAAGGATTACATTGAAATTGAAAGACTAAGATATGATGAAACATTAAAAATAGATTTTGATATAAAAGGGAAAACAAAAAATATAATGATTAAACCTTTAATATTAATTCCGCTTGTAGAAAATGCATTTAAGCATGGAGCTAGAAACTCTAAAACTAACGGATACATAAATATATCGCTTACTTCGACTAAAAAATATTTGGATTTTAAAGTAGAAAACTCTTTTGAAAAACCTACAAAAAAAATTAAAGAACAAATAGGAGGAATTGGACTGACTAATTTAAAAAAGAGACTTGAACTCAATTACGGTTTAAAAGATTATAATCTAGATACTATTAAGAAAAAAAATAAATATCTTGCACACTTAAAATTGAAATTATGATCAGTTGTATTATTCTTGATGATGAGCCGTTAGCCATTAAGGTAATTGAAAATTTTATTAAAAAAATTGACTTTTTAGAATGTGTAGGGACATTTTCCAATGCTAATGATGCAATGAGCACATTGAAAAAGGAGAAGACAGAACTAATGTTTTTAGACATTAATATGCCTTTTATTGACGGCATTACTTTTTTAAAGAAATTAGAAAACCCTCCAAAAACTATAATAACTAGTGCTCATTCTGAATATGCGCTAGATGGATACGATTTAGATGTAGTTGATTATTTAATGAAACCTATACCTTTTGATAGATTTGAAATAGCGGTTAACAAAGCTTATAAAACAATTACAAGAATAAGAAAAGAAAAGAGTTTAGAACTTGATTTTGTCTTTGTAAGAGTAAATAAGCTTAATGTAAAAATCAATTACGATGATATCCTTGTGATTGAAAGTTTAAAAGATTATATCAAAATTGTTACTAAATCAAAAAATTTCATTGTACATACAACCTTAACTTCTTTTACTGAATCCTTACCAAAAAATAAATTTATTAGAATTCATCGTTCAACAACTGTTGCAATTGATAAAATTGATGTCATTGATGGAAGCAATGCCTATATTAACAAAATTCCATATAAAATTGGAGGAAGCTACAGGGCATCTTTTAAAAATTTAGTAGTTAATTTTAACTAATTCTCCATTAAGTTTATAGCCTGTTTGACATCACTTACAGGCAAATTGCAAGTGTTATCTACACACACATAAATGTAGGTCTCATTTTCAAAATATCTTTCTTTTAATAAATAGAGTTCAGAAGGTTTGTTCGAAGCAGCTATAAGAGAATTTGGTAAATAAATTTCCATAAGCTCTTCAGCCTTTAAAAATGCATCTGCTCCACTTACTGCTAGATCATAAAATTTTTTAGAATAATTTTGTGAATTAGATAACCATAGTAAGTGATCAATAACACGATCATTAATATTATTGCTTATATTATTGATCATTTTTTTTGAATGTAACAAGAGCTGTTTACTGCCATTATAATGTCCTAATCTAAACAGATTAAAATTCATTACAGAATTAGCTGATGGAAGAACACCGTCTTCTAAGTTGATTAGAGTATCTGCAAACAAACTGCCTTGTTCGTTTGAAAATTTATAAAATCCATTTTCATCTCCAAAAAACTCGTTGGAATAATTGACAAATTCTTCAGCTTTTATCAAATAATTTCTATCAAAAGTAATTTCATAAAGCCCTATTAATGCGTCAATGTAATAACTGTAGTCTTCAAAAAATAAAACAGAAACTGGATTACTGTTGGTATGTTGGATCTTGTTATTATGAATCATTAAATTTGCTAAGGCATTATTTAAAGACAATGCTTTGGAAAGAAATTTTTTGTCTTTGGTTACTTTATAAGATTCCACAAGGCCTCTCAAAGTGAGGGCATTCCATGAAAAGATTATTTTTTTATCAATAATTGGGTGAACTCTTTTTTCTCTAACATCTTTTAATAAAGAATTAATGCTCTTCAATTTTTCTTCGAATTCTTTTAAAGAAATTCTAAGATTTGAAGCAAAATCTTTGTCAGAAATTGTTTGATAAAAAATATAATTATCTTTTTCCCAGTATCCTTTTTGATTAATACTATAATATTTTGAAACCCAGTCAAAGTCATCTTTCAAAATATTTTTAAGTTCATGCGATTTCCAAACATAAAAGTCTCCCTCGCTTTTCGATCCATCTTCATAATTGGTGTCGGCAGAGATACTTGCATAAATCAAATTATCATCTGAGGTCATTTTTGCTTCAAGAAAATCATATATGTTATAAATTTCATTTTTAAATCTTTCGTTCTTGAAAATTTTATAAGCATTAGAAAAAACACCCAAAAGTTGAGCATTGTCGTATAACATTTTTTCAAAGTGAGGAATATGCCAAGCATTGTCAACCGTATACCTATGAAACCCTCCATCTATTCTATCGTTAATTCCTCCTCTTGACATTTTCAATAAAGAATGGTTAACAAACTCTTTCATTTGTTTATTGTCAAATTCATTAGAAAATCTCATAAAGAAATTTAACATTGATGGGAGGGGAAATTTTTGTCGACTTCCAATTCCTCCGTTAACTTGATCAGCATATTTGAATGCGTTTTTAGCTAATTCAATTTGTATATCCTCAGTGTAAACTTCATCTCGTGGAATAGGTTTAATTAATCCTTCTTTTTGAACTCCGTCTTTTACACTTTTAGCATATTCTAAAACATCTTTTTTTCTGGTGTTATAAAATCCACTGACTTGAGTTAAAACTTTAATCCATTGAGGTTTAGGAACATAGGTCCCACCCCATATAGGTATTCCATCAGGCAAGGCAATAATATTCATTGGCCAGCCACCACTTCCGGTCATAAAAACTAGTGCTTTCATATAAATCTCATCCAAGTCTGGCCTTTCTTCTCTATCTACTTTAATATTTACAAAGTTTGTGTTCATTACCTTGGCAACTTCAATGTCTTCAAAACTTTCCTCTTCCATAACATGACACCAATGACAGGATGAATATCCAATACTTATAAGTAATAACTTATCAGTTTTTTTTGCAAGTTGTAATGCGTTATTAGTCCAAGGAAACCAGTCAACAGGGTTCTTTGCATGTTGTTTTAGATATAAACTTTTTTCATTGGTTAATTTATTTTCCATGACTTATAACAAGATATAATTTGTTCCAATAAAAAAATGAGAAAAAAATTTTAATATTATTAACAGTAGATAAGGATCAGTTTTTTTTTCTAAATTAAATATTTATTAGCCAATTTTTATGTTTTGTTCATTAAATAAAATTTCAAAATACTTATTGATTATGATAACTGTTCTAATTTCATTTGTCTCTTGTAATTTGAAAAATGAAGATTCATCTCCCAACATATTATTTATAATGGCTGATGATCATACCTCTCAAGCATGGGGGATTTATAGTGGATTATTAGACAATTATGTTAAAAACGATGCTATTAAATATCTTGAAAAAAACGGGACAGTTCTTGATAATATGTTTTGCACTAATTCGATTTGTGTTCCAAGCAGAGCATCCATTTTAACTGGGCAATATAGCCATATTAATGGAGTGTATACACTAGCTGACAACTTGAATCCCGATAGTTTAAATGTTGCTAAAATTTTACAAAAAAATGGTTACAATACAGCACTTATTGGAAAATGGCATTTAAAAAAAGAGCCTTCTGGATTTGATTACTACAAAGTTCTACCTGGGCAAGGAAAATACAACAACCCTGTTTTTAAAACCAAAGAAAATTGGGAAGATGGATACAAAGGAGGGAAGCAAGAACCAGGCTTTTCCGCTGATATAATTGGGAACTCGACTATTGAATGGTTAGAGAAAAGAGAAAAAACTGAACCCTTTTTTTTAATGACCCATTTTAAAGCTACTCATGAACCATTTGATTATCCCAAAAGACACGCTGATTTTTTAAAGGATGTAATTCTTCCTGAACCAGAATCATTACACGATTTTATTCCATCAAGTTCTGGAAGAAGCTTTAGCGGACAACAACTTGAAATTTTAACAAATAGATGGTTAAGATTTTCAAAAAATGGGGATTATAAATCTGATGTAAAATATCCTGGAATGCCTTTTTCATTAAAAGGAAAAACTCAAAAAGAAATTAGATCAGAATCCTATCAAAAATTTGTTAAAGATTTTTTAAGATGTGCTGCTGCTATTGATGATAATTTAAATAAAATAATTTCTTATTTAAAAGAGTCTAATCAATTAGAAAACACAATAATAGTATATACATCTGATCAAGGTTATTTTTTAGGGGAACATGGATTTTTTGATAAAAGAATGATGTATGAAGAATCTTCAAGAATGCCATTTGTGATTAGTTATCCAAAAAAAATACCTAAATCTAAAAGAATTGATGATTTGATTTTAAATCTTGATATACCATCCTTAATATTAGATTATGCTGGTATTTCATCTCCTGAATCGTTTCAAGGAAAAAGCTTTAGGAGTGCTCTAGATTCAAAAAACACTTATAAGTCTAGAGACTATATATATTACAGATACTGGGAACATAGCCCAGTAAGACCAGCACACTTAGGCATAAGAAGTAAGACTAAAAAGTTAATTTACTTTTACGGAGATGGATTAAATAAAAAAAATACTAATAGTGAGAAAACAGATCCTGCATGGGAATTTTATGATTTAATAAAGGATCCACTTGAGTTAAAAAATGAATTTTATAATCCATCTTACCGGAAAGAAATTCTAAATCTAAGAAAAGAACTTGTAAAGTTGAAAAAATCAACAAAAGACAAAGAAACTGTAATTCCAGTCATTGATGAAATATAAACTAGTTTTTATACTTTTTTTTGTTCAAATACAACTGTTTAGTCAAAACACATTATTGCGTAAAGTTGATAGTTTAATGGAGACAAGCATACAAAACAAAAATTTTCCAGGTGCTCAGATATTTGTAAAAATTAAAGATTCTGTTATTATTAATAAATCCTTTGGCTACCATACTTACGACTCTTTAGTTGAAGTAAATAATTCTCACATATATGATTTAGCATCACTTACAAAAGTTTTAGCTTCAACATTTTCTATAATGAAATTATATGATCAAAAAAAACTTGATTTAAATGACAAACTTTCGATTTATTTCAAAGACTTAAAAAATTCCAACAAAAAAAACACAACTATCTTCCAAAGTATGAGCCACACTAGTGGTTGGATTCCATATATAAGCCATCAAAACTTAATTAGAAAAAAGAATGGAAAATTCAAAAGATCTGAAATACGAAATTCTAAAAGTAGAAGGTTTTCAATACAAATTAATGATAGTTTGTTTTTAAGAAACTCATACTCAAAAAAAATATTTAAACGGATTAAAAGTTCTAAAATTAAAAGTTTAAATAAGTATGAATATTCGGGTCTTTTCTTTTTTTATGTTCCAAAATTAATAGAAAAAATTTCGGGGTCTAATTTTGAAAAATACTTTTACGATAATATCATAAATAAAAAAAACATCACTCTACTTTTTAATCCAACTAAAAGTTTCAACAAAAGATTCATAGTGCCAACTGAATACGATTCGAATTTTAGAAATACTTTAGTTCATGGGTATGTTCACGACGAAGCAGCTAGTTTTATGGGTGGAATTTCTGGAAATGCAGGGCTTTTTGGGAATGCAGAAAGTATTGGTATTCTTCTTCAAGATTTAGATTCTAAGAATGGCGTTTTTAAACAAAGTACCATTGAAAAATTTACATCATATGCCTTTAAAAATACTAGTGTAAGAAGAGGACTTGGGTTTGACAAGCCCTATCAGAATAAAGAGCAAGGAGCTTATCCTAATTTAAATTTGTCTAAAAAAAGTTACGGTCATACTGGATTCACGGGCACAATGTTTTGGGTAGACCCATCCAAAGATTTAACAATTGTATTATTGACAAACAGAGTTTATCCCACAAGATTAAATGAAAGTTTTTATGATGATAATATAAGAAGTAAATTAATTGACATTTTAGTAAAACTAAATCATGAAAAATAAATTTTATAACTATCTGCTATTTTTTTTCTCTATGTTTTCTGGAGCACAAGAATTTGAATTTATAAACCTATTTGATGCATCAAACGATAACAAAATAGCTTGTTATAGAATTCCATCATTAGTTACTGCAACAAATGGAACTCTGATCGCTGCTATCGATGAAAGGAATAACAATTGCAAAGATTTGAAATGGAACGATGATATAAATATCGTAATGAGAAAAAGTTATGACAATGGAAGAACATGGGAAAAAATTGAAAAAATTATAGATTATCCTTTAGGAGAATCTGCTTCTGATCCATCAATGATTGTAGATAGAATGACAAAAGAAATTTTTTTGTTTTTCAATTATATGGATCTAAATAATGCGAAAGATATTTATCGTTTTATGGTAATTAGTAGTAAAGATCATGGTGAAAGTTGGTCCAATCCAAAAGACATAACAAGCCAAATCACTAAAAAAAATTGGGAAAAAGATTTTATGTTTATTACATCAGGCAGAGGCACACAAACTAAAGATGGTACTTTGCTTCATTGTTTAGTTAATTTAAATAATGGAACTCATGTATTTGGAAGTAAAGATCATGGAAAAAATTGGTTTTTAATTAATTACGCTTTAAAACCTGGAGACGAATCAAAAATCGTTGAACTTTCTAACGGTAATTGGCTTGTTAATTCTAGAGTGAACTCGAACAATTCAAGGTACTCTCACCTATCAAATGACAAAGGTTTGACATGGAAAACTTTTAAAAATATTGATTTAAAAGATTCTGGATGTAATGCTAGTATCATAAACTACGAGAACAAACTGTTGTTGTTCTCAAACGCATACAGTTCTGAAAATAGAGAAAACATGACTATTAGTACAAGTTATGATAATGGATCAAATTGGAAAACTTTAACTTCAATACACAAAGGAAGTTCAGCTTATTCTACAATGACTAAAATTGAAAATGGTGACGTAGGGCTACTTTTTGAAAAGGACAACTATTCAAAAAATACATTTGTAATCATTTCTAAAAATTTATTTCTAGAAAAATAAATCTTAAATACTTCTAAATCTTCTATTTAAAGTCCATGAAACTCTTTTAGCTTTACCTAAATAAGATTTAGCTTCAACTCTACTATTAAATTCATTTCTTATGGAGTTTAATTGTTCGTTACCGTTATCTTGCCTTTTCATCTAAATATTTTTTTTAAAAATTCGGGCAAATATATTTTAAAATTTAATACGATTTCAAAAAAATTTTATAAATTTTAAAGAAATTAAACTTAAACAAATTGTTGTATAAAACTGCTTCTTCGTATTCAATAAAAATAGGTCTTTTATTATTTAGCTTTTTACTAAGTGCTCAATCTACTTTTGAAATTTCAAATCCAGAATTACAGGGCGTGTCCTCAGAAAAACTTAAAATATTAAATGACGCCATGCATAAGTTTGTTGACAATAATGATATTTCAGCAATTCAAACTGCTATTGTAAAAAATGGTAAGCTTATACACTTCGACAGTTATGGCA
>Ga0255753_1007086_pt1 | contig 10205 bp, 6 predicted proteins | sample 041ome_10_FD_179953 | JGI IMG/M metagenome (GOLD analysis project Ga0255753, IMG submission 179953) | Coastal salt marsh microbial communities from the Groves Creek Marsh, Skidaway Island, Georgia - 041412US metaG (version 2) | ecosystem: Environmental > Aquatic > Marine > Intertidal zone > Salt...
CCGATTGTTTTTAGAGGCTCACGTGGTACCGGCTGACTTGCTGCCCGCTTACAGCTCAGTCGCAAAGGATTGCGCAGTTGCGGTAACCGAGTTGCTCGCCACCATGACGGGGCAAGACTTCATCCGCCTTCACGGCGACTGTCACTCCGGCAATATTCTGTGGCGCGACGATACGCCTCACTTTGTCGACCTCGACGATTGCATCAACGGACCGGCCATTCAGGACGTCTGGATGTTTCTCAACGGTGAGACAGCGCAGCGAGAACAACAGCTCTCAGAGTTTGTTGCAGGCTATGAGGAATTTCACGATTTCGACCCGCGTCAGCTCCGCTGGATAGAAGCGCTTCGCACCTTGCGCCTGATGCACCATGCGCACTGGCTCGCACGGCGCTGGGATGACCCCGCGTTTCCCAAAGCCTTTCCCTGGTTTGGCCAGCCGCGCTTCTGGTCTGATCACGTGCTGGAGCTCAGAGAGCAGCTGGCAGCAATGAATGAGCCGACGCTTCGATTGCTGTAACTCCCGAATGACCAAGGCGCTTGTCCGAAGCACCCACCAGGAATCTCATACTCTCTGAGTCAGCAAAAACGCGCTTATACAACAGGCCTTGGCGACCCATATTAGCGTCAAACTGCCCTCTTAATCAGATCGTGATCGCGGGTAAATAACGCTCAATAACCAGGGTAGAAATTTATTGTTGGCCAGTACCTCCCTGTCGATTGCATCGTAAAACCGAGCGGCCCCCGCGGGATCGCCATAAAGATCGAGCCGGGTGCGGACAGGTTCGTCGGGATCCAGGCGCTTCACGATGACCGCCGGATTACCGGCCACAATAACATTGGATGGTACGTCTTTGGTCACAATCGCGCCCGCAGCGACAATGCTGTTCTCTCCTACCGTGACGCCTTTAAGGACTTTGGCGCCATCGCCGAGCCAGGCGTTTCGCTCAATGACCACCGGCTTTGGGTCGACCGGACGATCTACCCGATCATACGTCCCGTGCCAATCACAGTCGGTCACATACGCGCCGTTGGCCATCATCACGGCGTCGCCAATCGTAATCTCGTCGCTGCAAACAATACGCACCCCCGGACTCATTAAAACGCCATCACCAATGGAAATCCGGCCATGATTAGGTTCTCGACCCCAGACACCAATTTGTACTCGCTGGCTGGGTTCCCCAACCGCCGTGAAGGAATGACCAATCCGGATGTTGACCCCAGAAATGTCTACGTACCATGGCTTCATGATGTTCGCGTAGGGGCCGAGCGAGCTGCACCGGGGGCGAAGAAAATAGTCGATATAGGCGTCCCGAAATCGCAAATAGGCCTTTTTAACCCAGTAGGGCCGTAAATCGGTGCGCATGGCTTTGTCCTTTTTGGCGACGCACCAATCCCGGGGCCGCTTGGTTTTTATTTTTCACTATCAGTCGCGGTATGATCGCAAGGTGAGTACCCCGCCGCAAACCCCCATCGACCCTATTCAAAGTGATCAGCAGCATATCCATGCCGATCTCGCGACCGTTGTGCGGCGTCACGTCGATCGCCCTTGGGAGAGGCCGGTGCCAGGGCACACGCGAATGGCATTTGAAGAAGCCATGGCCTGGTGGCAGGGGCGGCCCACGTCGCCGCTGATTCTGGACTCTTTTTGCGGCACCGGTATGAGCACTGCCTTGCTGGCAAAACAGTACCCGAACGCCACCGTAGTCGGCGTCGATAAATCACAACACCGCTTGGCGAAACACCAAATGACGGGGTCGAACTACCGACTTTTTCGCGCAGACTGTGAAGGATTCTGGCAGTGCCTGACGGCCAACAACATCACGCTCAGTCAGCATTGGCTGCTCTATCCCAATCCCTGGCCAAAGTCGGGGCATTTAAAGCGTCGCGTTCACGGTCATCCCGGCTTTCCATTGCTGAAAGCACTGGGCGGACGGATTGAACTGCGCACCAACTGGCACATTTATGCTCAGGAGTTTGCCCAAGCCTGTCACCATATTGGTATCGACGGGCAACTCTCTCGCTTCAGTGCCGACTCACCCATGACGCGCTTTGAAGATAAGTATCAGCACAGAGGACATGCCTTGTGGCGGTTTGTGGGCGAGTCGTAACGTATCAACGGACAACATAAGCGCAAAGCGACCCAGACAAAACGCCTAGAGTGTAAGGCGTGCCTGCGGTACTCTGTGTCCATGCTTAATTCAGCGCGTTATCTAGGAGACACACGATGAGCGCAACAGAGCCGGTAGGCCTTGCCGCCACCCGGGATGATGACCCAATCTGGGATCAGATCCGCGATGAGACTCGTCGCGCAGTGGGCAACGAGCCTATTCTTGCGAGTTTTATGCACGCCTCGATACTTCATCATGACGAGCTCGAGTGTGCCCTCAGCTTTCACTTGGCCAATCAACTCGACAGCCCCTCTGCACCTGGCATGATGTTGCGCGAGATTATTCTGGCCGCCTTCAAGAGCAGCGCCGAAATCCGCTGCGCAATACGCGATGATCTGCAAGCGGTACTTGATCGTGACTCCGCTTGTCACGAGTATCACATTCCGTTCCTATACTTTAAGGGCTTCCACGCCTTACAAACTTACCGGGCAGCGCACTGGCTGTGGCAGCAGGGGCGGATCTCACTGGCCCTGTTCATGCAGAGCCGGATGTCCCAAAAGTTCGGCGTCGACATACATCCCGCTGCTCGCTTTGGCCATGGGATTATGCTCGACCATGCGACCGGACTTGTCGTGGGCGAGACCGCTGTCGTCGGCAATCAGGTGTCAATCCTGCAATCGGTGACGCTGGGAGGAACCGGTAAGGAAGACGGCGATCGCCACCCCAAAATTGGCGACGGCGTGCTGATTTCCGCGGGCGCGAAAATTTTGGGCAACATCCGGGTTGGTGAGGGTGCCAAAATTGCGGCGGGATCAGTCGTGCTTCAGGATGTTCCGGAACACACTACTGTTGCCGGCGTACCGGCAAAAATTGTTGGCAAACCAGGGTCAGACAACCCGGCGCTGGATATGGACCACGCCATCCCTCAGTCGGACTGGTGATACTGGCCTGACAGCGAAGTCACGGCGTCGACCATCGCGGAGACGTGATCGGGATTTACCCCGGGGGTGATGCCGTGGCCCAAATTGAACACGTGCCCCGAACCTGACCCAAAACTTTCCAGAATAGTTGCTACCTCTTCCCGAATTCTCTCGGGGCTCGCAAACAGCATAGAAGGATCCATATTGCCCTGCAGGGCGACACGATCACCCACGCGGGCACGCGCTTCACCAATATCGGTCGTCCAATCCAGTCCAACCGCATCTGCACCACAATCAGCAATGGCTTCCAACCACTGGCCGCCGCCTTTGGTAAAAACAATCACCGGAATCCGTCTGCCATCAGCCTCACGGGGAAGCTGCTCGATGATACGGGTCATGTAGCGCAGGGAGAATTCCCGATAAGCGCTGTGGCTCAGGGATCCACCCCAGGTATCAAAGATTTGTAACGCCTGCGCGCCGCTTTCCACTTGGGCAGACAGGTAAAGCGCCACTGCCTCCGCGAGCTTTTCGAGCAGCTGATGCATCAGTGCAGGCTCATTGAAGGCGAGCGCCTTGGACTTGGCGAAGTCTTTCGAAGACCCACCCTCAATCATGTAGGTAGCGAGTGTCCAGGGGCTACCGGAAAACCCAATCAGCGGAACACTTCCATCGAGCTCCCGGCGGATCAGCGACACAGCGTCCATCACATACTGTAAATCTGTCACCGCGCGCTGCGGGACCAGTGCTTCAATATCGGAGGCGCTCTCCAAGGGTCGCTCAAAACGTGGGCCCTCGCCCTCAGAAAAATAGAGGCCCAAGCCCATCGCATCCGGGATAGTCAAAATATCCGAAAACAAAATAGCCGCGTCCATTGCATACCGGCGCAAGGGTTGCAACGTGACTTCACAAGCCAACTCCGGATTGGTACACAGGCCCATGAAGCTTCCAGCCTGAGCCCGGGTCTCACGATACTCGGGAAGATACCTGCCAGCCTGTCGCATCATCCACAGCGGCGTGCGATCTACCGGCTCACGCAGCAGCGCTCTCAGGAAACGGTCGTTTTTTAGCGTTATCATCGTTTCTAAACACCCAGATAGTCGAGAATACCCTCTGCAGCCTGTCGCCCCTCCCAAATCGCTGTGACGACCAAGTCAGAACCCCGAACCATATCACCACCGGCAAACACTTTGGGATTTGACGTCTGAAACTTGAAGGTCTGATGTTCGGGAGCTACAACACCCTCCCAGTCATTCAATGACACGTTGATATCGCCAAACCAGCTCGCCGGACTGGGCTGGAACCCAAACGCCATAATAATTGCGTCGGCTTCGATAGTGGTCTCAGAACCCTCTATCGGTTCCGGCCGACGGCGACCGTCGTCTCCGGGCTCCCCAAGCTGGGTTTCAACAACCCGCACACCAATCGCTTCACCAAAATACTCGACAACTTCAATTGGCTGGCGGTTAAAGAGAAACTGAACCCCCTCTTCTCGGGCGTTTTCGACTTCACGTCGGGAGCCGGGCATGTTGATTTCATCACGGCGATAGACGCAATAAACACGATCCGCCTGTTGCCTCACCGCGGTGCGCACGCAATCCATGGCCGTATCCCCACCACCCAGCACGACAACGGTTTTGTCACGTAAATCAATGTAGGCATCGGGGTCTTGCGGGTAGCCCATCTTCTGATTGACGTTACCAATCAAAAAATCGAGCGCTTTATGAACGCCGGGAAGATCCTCCCCGGGGAAACGCCCCTCCATCGCCTTATAAGTGCCCATGCCGAGAAAGACCGCGTCGTACTCTGCCATGAGCTCATCAATATCAACGTCAACACCAACCTCGGTGTTCAAGCGAAATTCAATGCCCATCCCCTCGAAAATGTCACGGCGTCGCTGAAGCACCTGTTTTTCAAGCTTGAATTGGGGAATGCCAAAAGTCAGCAAGCCGCCGATTTCAGGGTATCGGTCAAACACTACGGATTTCACACCATTGCGCGCAAGGATGTCAGCGCAACCCAGCCCGGCGGGGCCCGCACCGATGATGGCGACTTTTTTGCCCGTTGGAATTACATCGCTGAGATCCGGACGCCACCCCATCGCGAGTGCTGTATCGGTAATGTACTTTTCGGCGTTGCCGATTGTGACGGCACCAAATCCGTCATTGAGTGTGCATGCTCCCTCGCAGAGACGATCCTGAGGACATACCCGGCCGCACACTTCGGGAAGTGTATTGGTCTGATGACTCAGCTCAGCGGCTTCGAACAAATTACCCTCTGACAGCAGCTTCAACCAATCCGGAATGTAGTTGTGGACCGGACACTTCCATTCGCAATACGGATTGCCGCAGGCCAGACAGCGGTGGGACTGCTCGGACACTTGGGCCTCGGCAAAAGGATCATAAATCTCAACGAACTCTTCGGTCCGGGTCTCCATCTTCTTTTTCGGAGGGTCCTGACGACGGACATCCAGAAACTGAAAGTTATTGGCCAATCGCGTGCTCATACCAGCATCCTCAATCTGTATCGCGCAATCGCGATAACAGTTTGTTGAAGTCCGCCGCCTTGGGCTTAACCAACCAGAAGCGACCGATGAAGTCTTCAAAATTTTCGAGCAAGTGTGTTCCCCAGGCAGATTCTGTCTCGCGAACAAACTCGCGGATGTTGTCGCGCAGGTGGTGACGATAGGCTTCCATCGCCTCACCACTGACCCGGTGCACCTCAACAAGCTCGCTGTTGAGTCGGTCGATAAAGCCACGATCCTGATCCAGAACGTAGGCAAAGCCGCCGGTCATTCCGGCGCCAAAATTAACGCCCGTGGGACCCAACACGGTGACACAACCTCCGGTCATGTACTCGCAGCAATGGTCGCCGGCACCCTCAATAACGGCAAAAGCCCCCGAGTTACGCACGCCAAAACGCTCCCCGGCGACCCCCGCAGCGAACAACCGTCCACCGGTTGCCCCGTACAGACAGGTATTACCAATAATCGCCGTATGCTGACTCTCGAAGCTGGAATCCCGCGGGGGGTAAATGACGAGCTTGCCCCCGGCCATTCCTTTTCCGACGTAATCGTTGGCGTCTCCCTCGAGAATCATGTGGACACCACCGGCGTTCCAGACACCAAAACTTTGACCTGCGGTGCCCGTCAACCGAATGCTCAGGGGCGTTGTCTCCAAGCCGTTATTTCCGTAGCGCTTGGCAATCTCACCCGAGATGCGGGCTCCAATCGAACGATCGCAGTTGGTTACCCTGTAACTGAAGTCACCACCCTTGCCTGCCTCAATCGCGGGCAACATATCCGTGACCATTTGGGCCGCTTTTTCCGCAGTATCGAAAGGATCATTGCTAGAGACCTGACAAAATTGCGGCTGATCTGCTGCGTCGGGATCGACCCACAGAATAGGCTCGAGATCGAGCTTCGCCTGCTTGTCGGTGTGGCCCGGCAGGCGCTTAAGCAAATCCGTGCGACCAATCAGGTCTTCAAGACGGCTTACGCCAAGGCGGGCCAACCACTCGCGGGTTTCCGTAGCCACAAAGGTAAAGAAGTTAACCACGCGCTCCACATCCCCGACAAAATGCTCCTGGCGCAACACCGCATTCTGTGTCGCCACGCCCGTAGCGCAGTTATTGAGATGGCAGATACGCAGGTACTTACAACCCATCGCGACCATCGGTGCCGTGCCAAAACCAAAACTTTCAGCGCCCAAAATGGCCGCCTTAATCACATCGAGTCCGGTCTTCATGCCCCCGTCAGCCTGCAGCCGGATTTTTCCTCGCAGTCGATTACCCCTGAGCGTCTGCTGTACCTCAGCCAAACCAAGTTCCCAGGGAGAACCCGCATAGCGGATTGAAGTCAGCGGGCTGGCAGCCGTGCCACCGTCGTAACCGGAAATGGTGATGAGATCGGCATAGGCCTTGGCCACACCCGCCGCAATCGTGCCCACGCCAGGTTCCGAGACCAGCTTCACCGACACGAGGGCTTCCGGGTTCACCTGCTTCAAGTCAAAAATGAGCTGGGCCAAATCTTCAATCGAGTAAATATCGTGGTGTGGTGGCGGCGAGATGAGCGTCACCCCAGGCACCGAATGACGAAGCCGAGCAATCAGATCGTTCACCTTGCCGCCGGGTAGCTGGCCACCCTCTCCGGGCTTCGCGCCCTGAGCCACCTTGATCTGCAAGACCTCGGCATTAACCAGATAGTGCGGCGTTACCCCGAAGCGGCCCGAGGCGATCTGTTTGATCTTGGAAACCCGATTGGTGCCGAAACGCGCCGGGTCTTCTCCACCCTCGCCACTGTTCGATCGCGCGCCGATTTGATTCATGCCCATCGCAAGGGCTTCATGGGCTTCGGGGGAGAGGGCTCCCAACGACATGCCCGCGGAATCAAACCGCTTGAGAATATTTTCAATGGGCTCAACTGCATCAAGCTCGATGCCTTTTTCGGGCAGATCGAGCTCGAGCAAATCCCTCAGAGCAGCAACAGGCCGCACGTTGCAGTGATTGGCATAACGCTGGTAATCCGCATAATCCCCTGTCGTTACCGCCTGCTGAAGCGACATGACCACATCGGGGTTGAAGGCATGGTATTCCCCACCGTGCACATACTTAAGTAAGCCCCCTTGCTCGAGGGTCTTTCGGCGTGAGCGAGCACGCGCACCAATCTGCCACAGATCGCGCTCCAACTCGGCAAAACCCGCGCCGGCGATGCGCGATGCCACGCCTCTGAAACACGCGTCCACCACCTCTTTATCAAGACCTACCGCTTCAAAAAGCTGGGCGCCGCGATAGGAGTTGACGGCTGAAATTCCCATTTTGGACATGATTTTCAGCAGGCCTTTATTGAGGCCCTTGCGATAATTTTTGTAGCACTGCGTGGGCTCACCCAATAGCTCACCAGACCGCAGCTGGTCCTCTAAAATGCTGTAGGCGAGATACGGGTAAACCGCCGTCGCGCCAAAACCCAGCAAACAGGCAAACTGATGAGAATCCCGCGCGCTAGCGGTTTCGATGATCAGATTGGCATCCGCCCGAAGACCCGCGCGAATAAGGTGGTGGTGGACCGCACCTGTCACCAGCAAACTGTGAATCGGTAGACGGTTATCGGCAATATTGCGATCGGACAGCACCAATACCGTCGCGCCTTCACGAATGGCCGCTTCAGCAGAAGAACACACTGCCTGCACCGCTGCTCGAAGATCACCCGCCTCGGGATCAAAGGTGCCATCCAGACGCGCGACTCGAAGCGTGTCGCTGTCCAGATTCATCAGCGTATGAAACTTACCCTCCGACAATACCGGGGAGGTGAGACTCACTCGCTTCGCATGGGCCTCGGTTTCCACGAACACATTGGCCTCGCCGCCGAGATCAACCTCCAAGGACATCACGATCGATTCTCTCAGGGGGTCAATGGGCGGATTCGTGACCTGGGCAAATTTTTGGCGGAAGTAGTCATAAAGCGATCGCTCTTTGGTAGAAAGCACCGCCATCGGCGTATCGTCGCCCATGGAGCCAACCGCTTCATTGCCCGACTCCGCCAGGGGTCGCAACACCTGATCGCGCTCTTCAAAACTCACCTGAAACATTTTTTGATAAAGATCGAGCTCCTCCTCCGGGATGCCGCTCGCTTCTTCACCATCAAAACTTCCCTCGATAAATTGCGCGTGCTGACGCAGCCACTTTTTATAGGGGTGGCGGGTCTTCAGCATCTCGTCGATATCCGGCGTGTGAAGCACCTTGCCTTCCTGGGTATCAACCACCAGTATTTGCCCGGGACCAACCCGACCTTTGGCAATAACGTCGGAGGTCGCATAGCCATGGGTACCGATCTCTGACGCGAGGGTGATAAAGCCATCTTTCGTGGTCACCCAGCGGGCGGGTCTGAGCCCGTTGCGATCGAGTAAGCAGCAGGCGTAGCGGCCATCCGTCAGCACGATGCCCGCCGGCCCGTCCCAGGGCTCCATGTGCATCGCGTGGTATTGATAGAACGCTTTGAGGTCGGGGTCGATGCCCTCGATATTCTGCCAGGCTGGCGGCACCAACATGCGCAGCGCCCGGGGCAGCTCAACACCGCCAGTGGTCAGCAACTCCAACATATTGTCCAGACTCGAGGAATCAGAGCCCGATCGGTTGACGAGGGGCGCCACCGACTGGAGATTGGGCAACAGCGGAGACTCGAGTCGCGGAGTTCGCGCCGCAGACCAGTTACGGTTACCTTCGATGGTATTGATCTCACCGTTGTGGGCCAGCATGCGGAAGGGCTGAGCCAAGGGCCAACGGGGAAGGGTGTTGGTGGAGAAGCGCTGATGGAACACACAGATCGCCGTCGCCAGCACGGGGTCGCTGAGATCCGGATAGAAATGCTCCAAATCCGCGGGCATTACGAGGCCTTTGTAGGAAACGACCTGATCCGACAAACTGCAGATGTAGAAGTCTTGATCGCCTTTCATCGCGATTTCTGACTCCCGGCGCGCCATAAACAGCTTGCCGGTCAACTGCGCGTGATCAAGCTCATCCGCGTTGATAAATACCTGCTCGATATGCGGGAGCTGGTCAAGCGCGATCTCCCCGCAAACGTCGGGGGCCACAGGGACCTCACGCCATCCCAGAGGCGCCAGGTCGTGGTGCGCCAAGGCATCCTGAATGGCGGTTTTCGCCGCCGACTGAGCCGCCGCCGACTGTCCCATAAAGATCATGCCGACCGCATAATGCTGTCCCAGCTCCTGACCAAAACAGGTTTTTGCCTCGCGCCGCATGAAGGCATCGGGCATCTGCAGTAACAGCCCACAGCCATCACCCGTCTTGCCATCAGCGGCAATCCCGCCTCGGTGCGTCATGCAGGTAAGGGACTCGATCGCTGTTTGCAGCAATCGATGGCTGGGCTCACCCTGAATATGGGCGATTAATCCGAAGCCACAATTGTCTCGGAATTCCTCCGGGCGGTAGAGTCCCGCCGGGCCGGTCGAGTCAGATGCGACGCCCGTTGCACTGTTTTGAGTCATAGCCACTCACAATTAAAACAAAGGCTTTTGTCACGGGGGGCAGACCCCTCTGGGGGCCAAGACAAAAGGCCGGCTATTTTACACAGCCGACGTGGCACTAACAATTGATTAAAATTTGACCAAATCAGGCCAACTGAGCAAGGGCCTGATCGATTTCGAGCGCGGTAATGTCATTGACG
>Ga0255753_1007091_pt1 | contig 10203 bp, 6 predicted proteins | sample 041ome_10_FD_179953 | JGI IMG/M metagenome (GOLD analysis project Ga0255753, IMG submission 179953) | Coastal salt marsh microbial communities from the Groves Creek Marsh, Skidaway Island, Georgia - 041412US metaG (version 2) | ecosystem: Environmental > Aquatic > Marine > Intertidal zone > Salt...
AAAAGAAGAATAATAAACAATCTCATTTGTTGATGATTTTTGTGTTCTAAAGAATTTTACAAACAAATTAACCAAATTTTTTAGTTACATACGTAAACAGAAAATTGATTTTCAAACCTAAAATAAATAATTCTATTTTTCTACAGCATTTGAGATTTTCTGATATGACTATTAACCATATTTATTAATCTAGGAAGAGAAAACATTTTTTTATTGTAAATTTATAGGGTAAACTAAAAGTGGTATTTTGAAAATGAGCCGGAGCATAGTAATTGCTACAGTTTCGACCATTGTGTTGATGGGTCTGCTTTTTGTTCCATTGGATGGAAAGATAGACAATACTTTTCTGTTCTTCTTGGGCCGATTTCACCCCTTAATCCTTCATCTTCCGATTGGTGCTCTGATCATCTTATTCTTTATGGAGATCATCAACAGCACTCGTCCTCAGTTGAATCTTAATGCTGCTTGTGATTTATTACTTTGGTTCGCTGTGATCAGTATCATTCCCACCATTACCTTGGGTTTTTTGCTCGGTTCCAGTGGAAGTTATGACGATGAATTACTGAACGTTCATAAATGGCTGGGATGGTTCACCGCTTTGATTTGTGTTTGGCTGGTGGTTCTTCGACAATACCAAGCCAAAGCCGGTGGGACAAAGGTAAGTCGTTTTTACAAAGGTTTTCTCTTTACCAATGTGATCCTCTTGTCTCTTGCAGGACACTACGGTGGCTATTTGACCCATGGAGAGGATTATCTCACCAAATACATGCCCGTAGCCATGAAAGATTTGCTGAATATCAAACATGAAAACAACGAGTATTTGGTCATCAACAGAGAATTGGACTCTACCTCAGAGCAAGCAATGTATTACAAAGAGCACATCCAACCCATTCTGAAAACCTATTGCTATGAATGCCACAATGCCGAAAAGCAAAAAGGAGGAATGCAATTGGATGCATTGAGTTGGAACATGATGAATGGAGCAGATGCCGAAAATTGGCACTCGGCATTGAACGTGATTAATTTGGGGGAGATGCCCCCAAAAAAGAAAAAACAATTGGAGGATGTTGAGCGCAGAGCACTAGTTGATTGGATTTCTGGAAATTTGAGAGAGGCGGCCATCGCCAAACAGAAAGACAACCAAAACGTAATCCGAAGACTCACCAAAAACCAGTATACCAATACATTAAATGAATTGCTTGGGGTCAACGCCAATTTTGGTGAGGTCTTGCCCGACGACGGTAAATCTAAAATGGGTTTCAGTAACAATGGAAATATTCTTCAGACCTCTGCCTTGCATATTGATTATTATCAAAAAATTGCCCGACAAGCACTCGATAAAGCCATCTTTTTTGGTGAAAAACCAGAACCCAAGCGCTACAAAGTCATCATAGGAAAAAGATCAGGAGACCAAACCGCTGCAGAGTTTGGTGGTTACCAAACCGCTGCCGTGGACAATGAAGATTTGATTGTTGAAATATTGGATAAAAACGGTCAATCCATCGAAAGCTCAGATAATAGAAATGAGGAAGCTATAGCGCTTGTCAAAAAGAAAATTGGAATCGGAATGAGAGGTTCCGCAAGTAACCGATACCATGTGGTAAAAGAAGGGATGATTCTCAATTCTGCCCTTCCTGCAAAAGAAGTAACCCCAAAATCTTGGCAAGGCCCCTCCCCCAACCTAAAATTATTAATAAAAGAAGATTTTCCAAGGTCGGGTGATTTTGCTTTTAGGGTTGAAGCCTCTAAAGGCTATAATTCCATGGCTATAGAACGGCTTATTGATTTGAGAAATGACCAGCCTGCCCAAGCTTCCGATAATAGCATAAAGGTAATTGCAAAAGATTTGGAAGGTACCGAAAACTTCATTTTAAAAAACAATCGTTGGCTGATGCCAAAACAAGTGGCCTCCAATGTCAATGTAAAGTTTAGCTATACCATTCCCAAATCAGGAATTTATCAAGTAGATCTAATTCATCCTTATGTAAAGGAGGATGCAACTCCCTCCTATCATATCGGTTTATTGGGGCGAAAGAAAGAGGGCATGGTTAGTAGAAGACTCAATTTAGATCCTTCTTTGAAAGATACGGACCAAATTGTAACACCCATCACCTTGGCTTATTTTGCGGAGGGAGAGCACAAAGGCAGTATTGGAGGAAAATTCTTTGTAGGTTTCAGCCATATCGTAATTACCCCATTGCCAGAGGACGATCCACTCCCTAAAATACTCGCAGAAGAGGCCAAATTAGACGATCTCAAGTATGCCGATGTAAATCCCACCATTCAGGTCTTTGCAGGAGCCAGAACCGATGACGGTATGGACTATAAAACTTTTGGAGAACCCAAGGAAGTGGTCGTGTCTAATGGAAAATACCAAACCTTTGAATTTACCGGAAGATTGGAAAATTTTCCCATACCTCTAGGAAGTGATGAAGTCAGTGGTGAATTGGCTAACATATTAACTGTGGGACTGTGGAACAACCACTTGGTAAAAGAAAGCAGTTTAAAAGGGCCACCGCTATTGATCAGGTCAGTAGAGTTCGAAGCGCCCTACTACCCCATATGGCCTCCAAAAAGCCATACTCAAATATTCTTTGACTCCCCCCATAAATCCAACAAGGAATTGTACGCAGAGGAAGTGATACACCGATTCATGCAAAGGGCTTTTAGGCGCTCTATCAAACCAGCAGAATTGAATCGATACATGAATTTTTGGAGCAATATCAAGGGAGAATTTGGTCGTTTTGAAGACGGGATTAAAGAAGTCTTGATTGCCGTGTTGTGTTCGCCCAATTTTATTTATATCTCAGACCCTATCGTACCAGAGGAGAAAAAAACCGAGGATGAGTTTTACCTCGCCTCTCAGTTGTCCTATTTTTTGTGGAACTCACCACCAGATAAGAGATTAACAAAATTGGCTGCCGATGGGGACTTATATGACAAATTGACGAAAGAAATTGACCGGATGATCGAAAGCCCTAAAATATTTGAGATGATCAACTCATTTGCTTTTGAATGGCTCCGATTGGACCGCCACAAAAGCATGGATATTGATGTACACAAATATGAAGACTTTACCCGCTTTGTCAAAGAAGACATGTTCAATGAAACCTACCATTTCATTCATTACGTACTGAAAAATGATTTGAGTATTCTGAATTTTATTGACTCTGACTTTGCGATGCTCAATCAGAATCTTGCAGAATTTTATGGAATTAAGGGGGTAGTTGGAAATGAATTCCGTCCCGTAAAGCTCAATGAAACCTACCAAAGAGGGGGGTTATTGTCCCAAGGTTCCTTTTTAAGTGGACACTCGGATGGGGTTCAAGCACACACCATTAAAAGAGCCGTTTGGCTGAAAGAAAAAATATTGGGAGATCATCCCCCACCACCACCGCCTAACGTGCCTGAAATAGACCCAGATACTCCTGGGTTTGAAGACCTGACCCTTAAAGAGCAACTCTTTTTACACAGAAACAAAGTTTCTTGTATGGACTGTCACCGTAAAATAGATCCTTTCGGTGTAGTATTTGAAAATTATGACGCTGTGGGGAGATTCCAACAGACCGCAAAGAACAAACCCATAGATGCTTTTTCTGAACTGCCTGATGGTACAAAGATAGAGGGAATCAAAGGGATTAAAAAGTACATTCTTGATTTGAAAAAAGATAATTTCACCAAATCTTTGGTTGAAAATATGTTTGCATATGCTATCGGGAGAGATATTGGTTTTGCAGATGAAGAAGAAATTAATAATATTGTAAAGGAAGTGATTGATGATGACTATCGTTTTAGAACGGTGGTTGAGCAAATCGTCTTGAGCCCTTCTTTCAGTAAAAAAGAACAAAGTTGGTTGGATAAAATTTTCTAAAAATGAGTAAAAAATCTTGGCATCTCGACCGTCGTACCTTTCTTAAAGGATTGGGAGTAACTTGTATGTTGCCCTACTTTGAAGGTATGGCAATGACCAGTTTTTCAAAATTTGCAGCACCTGCATCACCCAAACGTCTCTGCTTTCTTTACTTCCCAAATGGGGTAGGAATGCCTCCTGAAGATAGTTCCTTTTACAAAAAATGGCATTGGTTTCCTATGGGGGAAGGTACCGATTACCAACTGACCCAATCTCTAGCGCCATTAGACCCTTACAGAAAGGATATGTCCATCATGGGAGGATTGAGTCATCCCTTCAGTCGAGAAGTTCTGGGACATATGGCAGGAGATTCGTTTTTAACTGGTGGCGATCTTCGTGGAGAATACAAAAATAGTGTTTCTGTGGATCAAGTGGCTGCTCAGCAGTTGAGCCGTCATACTCGCTTTCCGTCGCTCACATTATCAACTGACGGAGGGGTGGGCTATAAGTCAAGAACATCTACCCTCTCTTTCAACTCATCCGGAAAACCCATTCCTTCAGAACATCGCCAACGCGAGATATTTGAACGTTACTTTTCTCCCTCTGGAGGAGCCTCAACCGACGAAAGACGTAAAAGTTTAAACCAGGGAAAAAAGATCGTAGATCTAGTTTTGGAAGACAGCAAAAATTTCAAAAAGCGCTTGGGCGCAAATGACCAATCCAAATTGGACGAATACTTGACCTCTCTCAATGAAGTAGAGCAACAACTGACAAGAAACGAAAGATGGTTGGACGTACCCATGAAAGAATTTGATGCCAGTTTGATCAATTTGGATGTAGATCCAACTGCTGCACCAGAAGATTATGTTCGTTCGATGATCGATCTAATGGTACTGGGCTTTCAAACGGATGCTACTCGAGTCATGACCTATATGATGGCTCGTGAGGATGGTATGGGATTCGGAGATAACTTCCCCAAAATAGCCCTTGGGCTTCAGGGACACCACACCATATCCCACGATAGGGCTACCGGTCACTGGGAGGATTGGGGGCGTTTGGACCGATGGTATGCCAAACAATTTGCCTATTTCATTAAAAAAATGAAAAGCACTAAAGATGTACATGGTTCATTACTGGACAATACACTCGTGCTCTATGGTAGTGCTTGTAGTACCACCCACAACGCCAGAAACTGTCCTTTGATCTTGGCTGGTGGAGCAAACATGGGCCTTAAACACGGTGCATATACTGTTTTTGACGAAAAGAAAGAAAGGCTTTCCAACTTGTATGTTAACATGCTCAACAGATTGGACATAGAAACCGAAAGCTTCTCAGACAGTACTGGAAAACTGAATACCTCGATTGTTTAAAAATCCTTCCCAAAACAAATAACTTTTAGGTACAGCAGAAGAATTCTCCAAGACCACTTTTTAGGATCCTATTGAGCCTTGGAAGCGTGAAGCTATTTCTAGCTTTGGGCAAAACATCCTTTCGATAAGAAAAGAGTAATAGCGTTAAGAATCCTATACTGAGCGAATTGAAGCGCTTTATGACCGTAATATTGATCCCTTTGAATCGTATAATCTGGTTTTTAAAAGAAATAAATACCTCGCCAAAGGTAATAGTTCTCAGCAGTAGGATTGAAAAGTATGTCATTTAAAAATTATTCCAATATCTTAGGTAAAAGAGTTGTTTAACATTAGATTGATTTAAAATTTAAGTTAAAAAAGAAAAGTAAATTAAGAATATGAGTAAAATTAAAAGAAGAGATTGGCTAAAATCATTAGGCGCCTTTTCTGTTGCGGCAGGACTTCCCAGTACTGTCTATGCAGAAACCTTGGTCAAACCCTACAGCGTCAAAGAAAGTTTTTCAGAGACAGACATCTTGATCGTTGGTGGAGGTACTGCAGGAACCATTGCAGCCATTCAAGCCGGAAGAACGGGTGCCAAAACGACCTTGATCGAAAGTGGAAGCCAATTGGGGGGATGCACCACTACTGGAGGGGTTTCTTTTCCAGGGATTTTCCACGCTTGGGGCGAACAAATCATCGGCGGAATCGGTTGGGAATTGGTTTTGGATGCTGTAGAACTCAATGGAGACCAACTGCCCGACTTTACAAAAATCCCCAAATCACATTGGAAACACCAGGTAGCGGTCAATCCTGCACTTTATGTGATGTTGGCAGAAGAAAAATGTCTTGAGGCAGGCGTGGACATCCGCTACTACGAAACCCCCACATCGGTTAAGTTTGAAAATGACAGATGGCTGGTAGAGACGGTAGGCAAAGGCGTAAAAACCTTTATTTCTGCCAAGCGATTGATCGATTGCACGGGCAATGCATTGATCGCTTCTATGGCTGGATATAAAGTGCTTAGAGAAAAAGAAACCCAACCAGGCTCCCTAGTTTACAGTATGGGAGGTTACGATTTCGACCAGTTGGACTTGTCCAAAATTCCCAAGCGATACCATAGGGCGTTGCATCAGAACATGCTAACCTCTCAAATCCGAAAAACCGGTGAAAACACCTTTGTCCCTTATGGATATGTTTATGTCTATGGCGCCGACTCTACCACATCAGAGACGCACACCATGGCCAACCAAAAAGGGCGTCAGCATCTGCTGCAGTTGATCCGAGAATTACGCGAACTCCCAGGTTGTGAAAACATTAGGATTACTTCCATGAAAACAGAAACAGCGGTCAGAGAAACCTATAGGATTGACGGTTTGTATAAAATCACAAAAGAAGACTATGTGTCCGGACGTTTGCACGAGGATGCCCTATCCTACAGTTTTTACCCCGTCGATCTTCACCGAGATGGCAAATCCATTTATCAAGAATTTCTAAAACCCAATACCGTTGCTACCATTCCCATGCGCGCCCTGATTCCAAAAAACAGTCAAAACTTTTTGGTTGCGGGTCGTTGTTTGAGCAGTGATCGCTTGGCCAACTCGGCACTTCGTGTACAAGCCTCCTGTATGGGCATGGGTCAAGCCGCAGCAGTAACGGCTTTCTTATCCATTCAACAAGGGATGACACCTGCCAAAATAACGCCCAGTTTGGTTAAAAAAACACTGAAGGAATACGGTGCAATTGTCCCCAGTTGATTTTGTGGTGTAAATGGTGTTTGTTGCTTTGTTTTTTCGGTCTGGCTATTGTTAGCCAAAGCCCAAACTATAGTTGCTTTTATAAAACACTCCTGAGCTTTAATCTAAAAGCTAGGGGAACTCAGATATGCTTGATACGGAGGGATTTTGTTTTAGTAAAAAATGTCAATGATATTGTAAATAATTATTCCAAAGGAATGAATAGTGAATAGGAATTTTTGTTTTTCTCAAATACTGCCACTGTCAGGACTTTGGCCACACCATCCTCTACATAAATATAGGGTCGCTCCAACCGATCGGCCATTATTTGTGTACCATCTGCTTTTTTAAGGGCTTTATCCAATACTTTGTAATGTTTTGCATTTTCCCAGTTAAGGCCATCGACCGAAGTGATCATACCCATATATCCAAATGCATGATAAACACCATAATATCTACCCCTTTTATGATCATACCAAATGGCAGGGTCTTCAGAATTTAAATTTCCCACTGCGGGTTTGGGTTGAATTTCCCAGGGGCCAACGGGAGAATCTGATAGGGCAATGGCCTGACTCCTTATGAGTTCATTTGGACCGGGCCATTTTCCATTGGCGTATTTTACATTGGGTTTATCCCCCCTTACAATCATAATATACCCTCCATCCGGTCTTTTTGCCACCGCTGGATTACAGGTAATTTGAGCAATTGGACCCGAGGGTTCCAAAATTGGCTTATCAAATCTTTGCCATGGACCATTTATGTTTTCTGAAACCGCAACCCCTATGCGTTGATTCATTCTTACAATCGATCGAAATTGATTGGGAATACCTTGAGTTCTGGCTTGTTCGAACTCCTCTTCAGAAAATTCCAAGTCGCCTGAATTGGTAGAGATATAATACAAATAGTATTTACCATCAAAGAACTTGATCCTTGGATTGTGTGCTGTATAGGCATCCCAATAATCAGGACCGCGACCTTCCAGAACGATCTCTTTGTGAACATATGGCCCAGCAACAGAATCGGAAGTTGCATGAGAAACAACCCCATCAGTAAGCCATGATTTAAACCCCTTTTTTTTCGACATTTGAGCATAGAACAAATGATATTTTCCATCTTCGCCCTTTATGATGGAAGAACCCCAATTATGATAGTCGGGATTATCAAGTATGTTTTCCTCCCTGACTTCTGAAATCCTATCCGCCAAATTAAGATCATCCTTATGACCTTGACCGCATATCATCATCGATAAAAAAAGGAGAAAGTAGCAATTGATTTTTTTCATTTTAAATGAATATAAAGATAAGGAATGTATAAGACCCATATATGCCTTCTAAGGTATTATTCCCTTTCAACAATAACGATTGTATATTTTAGAAGTCTACGTACTTTAAAAACAGTTAAGTCACTTTAAACTAGGGAAAGAAAATTGCATCAACTCCTGAAATAAAAAAATACCTGCCTTGATTCCCAATGATAGGGTTTTCCCAGCGCCCACAGTGAGCTGATAACTGGCGTCTAATGAGTAGAGGGTTCGTTCGTCAATAAAAACCTTATTGTTGATAATGGAAAGTCCAAAAGCCAAGTTCTTTTTGGGATTACCGCTATAATAAAAATAGTTCATCTTTGGCGCACCACTAACACCCTGCCAAATGGATCTCGTGGTAAAGGAAAGTACCCTCCCTTCTGATCCTGCATAGGCGGGATTAAAAGCGTTCATATTAAAACGCTCCATCAATAGGTTTTCGTTTACTTGACCATAACAAACATTAATAAATATAGTAGACAGGAAAATATAGAAAAGCTTTCTTTTTTTCAAAGCTTCAAATTTTAGTTAAAGATGTAAAGCCACCCTTGTTCTACTTGAGTTTCATCTCCTCGGTCTATCATATACATATAGGGTCCTGTGGGAAGCGATTCACCATTCTTGCCTTTTCCATCCCAGTCGTTATTATAATCCCAAGACTCATATACGATCTCTCCTGTAGGACTGTAAATCTTAACATTAGCTGATGGATATTTATCTATGTTTACGATCCTCCATGTTGACTCTTCTCCAGTTTGGTTAGGCGTCAAGAGTTCTGATACAAATATTGGAATGACTTCCTCTCCTGCATCATTGATTATAGTATCCTCAGGGAATCCATCGTTGTTGTCATCCTGATCAGCATTGTCACCTATTCCGTCCCCGTCAGTATCTTTACTTTCATTGGGATCGGTAGGGAAGTCATCCAGCTGATCAATAATTCCATCATTGTCTGCATCCATATCAGCATTGTCGCCAATTCCATCTCCGTCAGTATCTATACATTCTCTCTCATTAAGTGGGAAAAGATCTTCTTGGTCCAAACAGCCATCATTGTCATCGTCGGTGTCTATACAATCAGGATTAAAATCTCTGTCATAATCCTCAGGCCTACTTGATCTTTTAAGTGGATCGGTATTACATGTTATTTCGTCCAGATCAGAATACCCATCTCCGTCATCATCTTCATCAGCATTGTTGCCTATACCGTCTTTATCCGTATCTAAGTTTTCGGTATCGTCTAATGGAAAGGCATCTTTTTTATCCTCTACACCATCGTTATCGTCATCTTTATCCTTGTTATTGCCTATTCCATCCCCATCGGTATCTAACCATTCTCTAGGGTTTAATGGGAAGGCGTCATCGGTATCAAGGTAATTGTCATTATCATCATCGGTATCAGCGTTATTTCCAATACCATCTCTATCGGTATCTAACCACTCATTTGGGTCGTATGGGAAACTGTCTACTCCATCATCATATCCGTCATTATCATTATCGCTATCACATAGATCGCCCATACCATCACTATCACTGTCTTTTTGATCAGGATTATAATCATAAGGACAATTGTCAGAACCGTTGGCTATTCCATCCCCATCGATATCGGAATCACAAGCGTCTCCTACACCATCTCCATCGGTGTCAGCCTGGTCAGCATTTGCAGTGGAAGGACAGTTGTCGTTTATACCCGTAATGCCATCATTGTCTGGATCTTTCTGACTCTCAGCACAGCCATTAACGTCAACTGATGCTCCCCCGGGGGTATTGGGACATTGATCTAATACGTCGTTGACCCCGTCAGCGTCAGTATCACCGTGGAGACTCACCGTATTATTTGATTGGGTGGTTGAGGCTGTCGCTGCGCCTGAATCATAAATGGAGTTAATGATTGGAACTACCCTAACAGTCTCACTACCATTTATTGCTCCTGAGATAGGAAGACCTAGGGTATAAGTATTACCA
>Ga0255753_1007102_pt1 | contig 10190 bp, 7 predicted proteins | sample 041ome_10_FD_179953 | JGI IMG/M metagenome (GOLD analysis project Ga0255753, IMG submission 179953) | Coastal salt marsh microbial communities from the Groves Creek Marsh, Skidaway Island, Georgia - 041412US metaG (version 2) | ecosystem: Environmental > Aquatic > Marine > Intertidal zone > Salt...
GCGCAAAGGAAATGGGCGCCGAGGGCGTAAAGTCCCCGACCGAGGGGGCCGTTTCCGCTGCGCCAGTTGTCTCCACAGTGCTACCTGCGGCTGAGACGCCCTCCTCAGCCGAGAAGAGCACGTCTTCGGAGGTCATCTCAGCCTCGGCGGTTACATCGCTGGGAGCGAGGGCTGTTGGCGTAATGCAAAATCTTCCGCACGCCTCGCCTTCGGTTCGTAAATTTGCGCGCGAGTTGGGCGTCGACCTTACGCAGGTGAAAGGCAGCGGTCCCAAGGGGCGGATTACTCAGCTTGATGTGCAGGGCTACGTGAAGTCGGTCATGTCAGGCGCTTCCGCGAACCCTGTAGGTCAGGCAACACCGTCGGGCTCGGGTATTGGGCTGGACCTTCTGCCGTGGCCTCAGGTGGACTTTGCCAAGTTCGGTCCCATTGAACCCAAGCCGCTTTCTCGTATCAAGAAGATTTCAGGGGCAAACCTGCACCGTAACTGGGTGATGATTCCTCATGTTACGAACAATGATGAGGCAGACATTACTGACCTCGAGGCCCTTCGTGTTCAACTGAACAAAGAGAATGAGAGGGCGGGTATCAAGCTCACCATGCTTGCCTTTTTAATGAAGGCGGTGGTGGCCGCGCTGAAGAAATTCCCCGAATTTAATGCCTCAGTTGATGGAGAGACGCTGGTACTTAAGAAGTATTTCCATATTGGTTTTGCCGCCGATACGCCCAATGGTCTTGTGGTTCCGGTGGTTCGTGATGTCGATCAGAAGGGAGTGATGGATCTCGCCACAGAGACCTCCGACATGGCTAAGCGTGCTCGCGAGGGCAAGCTTTCCCCGTCGGAGATGCAGGGCGGGTGCTTCTCCATTTCCTCGCTCGGTGGCATTGGCGGAACTCACTTCACGCCTATCATTAACGCGCCTGAGGTTGCTATTCTGGGTGTCTCGAAGTCGGCCATGAAGCCCGTTTGGAATGGCAAGGAGTTCGTTCCACGGCTGACGCTGCCCTTATCTTTGTCTTACGACCATCGTGTGATTGATGGTGCTGCTGCTGCCCGCTTTAACGCCTACCTTGGTCAGCTCTTATCCGACTTCCGTCGCATTGCCCTTTAAGGAACCCCGCCATGGCACAAATTGAGATCAAGGTTCCGGACATTGGGGACTTTAAAGAGGTGGAGATTATTGAGGTACTGGTTTCGCCGGGGGATTCTTTGTCGGTGGAGCAGAGTCTTATTACGGTGGAGAGTGACAAGGCCTCGATGGAGATACCGAGCTCGCATGCTGGGAAGCTGATTAGCTTGTCGGTGAAGGTGGGGGATAAGGTGAGCGAGGGGTCGGTGCTTGGAGTGATTGATGCCGATGCTCAGGAAGGCGCAAAGGAAATGGGCGCCGAGGGCGTAAAGTCCCCGACCGAGGGGGCCGTTTCCGCTGCGCCAGTTGTCTCCACAGTGCTACCTGCGCCGCCAACGCACGCCGCTGCTGCTTCGCATTTGCCCCTTCAAACTTACAGCGGCAAAGCCGACCTTGAGACCGAGATGCTTGTGCTTGGTGCAGGGCCTGGTGGTTACTCCGCTGCCTTTCGTGCCGCCGACCTTGGTATGAGTACCGTCTTAGTGGAGCGGTTCAGCACACTGGGTGGTGTCTGCCTTAACGTCGGCTGCATTCCCTCTAAGGCACTCTTACATGTGGCGGCCGTTATGGATGAGGCTAAGTCCATGGCCGCGCACGGCATCTCGTTTGGCGAGCCGCAGGTCGATCTCGACAAGCTTCGTGGATGGAAAGAGAAGGTGGTGGGCAAGCTCACTGGGGGGCTTGCCGGCATGGCCAAGGCCCGCAAGGTGACGGTGGTGCAGGGTGTTGGCCAGTTCCTCGACTCCTTTCATTTAGAAGTTACCAACGATGCGGGTACCAAGCAGGTGATTAAGTTTTCAAAGGCCATTGTGGCGGCCGGTTCCGAGGCCTTGAAACTACCCTTTCTTCCTAACGACCCTCGTGTCATGACTTCCACAGGTGCACTTGAGCTTCGTCAACGGCCCAAGCGAATGCTAGTTATTGGCGGAGGCATTATTGGTCTGGAAATGGCTACTGTGTATTCCACGCTAGGCGCTCGTGTTGATGTGGTGGAGATGATGGACGGCCTAATGATGGGTGCCGACCGTGACCTCGTGAAGGTCTGGCAGAAGTTCAATGAGGATCGTTTCGACAACATCTTGCTGGGAAGCAAAACTGTTGGGGCCGAGGCAAAGGACGATGGTATTCATGTGCGCTTCGAAGGGGGCAAGGCGCCAGCCGAACCGCAGTGCTACGACCTTGTTCTTCAGGCGGTGGGTCGCAGACCGAATGGTAGAGCCATCGGTGCTGACCGCGCGGGCATTGAGGTGAATGACAGGGGCTTTCTCAATGTTGATGCGCAGATGCGCACCACGCAGGCACACATTTTTGCCATCGGCGATATTGTGGGTCAGCCCATGCTTGCCCATAAGGCGGTGCACGAGGGCCATGTGGCCGCAGAGGCGGCGGCGGGACAAAAGTCTTTCTTTGATGCCCGTGTTATTCCTTCGGTTGCCTATACCGACCCCGAGGTGGCCTGGGTAGGTCTGACGGAAGACGAAGCCAAAGTGAAGGGCCTGAAACTGGAGAAGGCGGTTTTCCCTTGGGCGGCTTCGGGCCGTGCCATTGCCAATGGCCGTGACGAAGGTTTCACAAAGCTACTGGTGGATGCTGAGACTCATCGTGTTGTGGGCGGCGGCATTGTGGGTACCCATGCCGGTGACATGATTGGTGAACTGGCCCTCGCTATTGAAATGGGCTGCGACCCCACCGATATTGGCAAGACTATTCATCCGCATCCCACGCTTGGCGAAACCATTGGAATGGTGGCAGAAGTCTTCGAGGGCGTTTGTACCGATCTGCCCCCTATGAGAAAACGCTAGAACTCATGCCTCAAACGGCAGGTATGGCGGGAATGAACCGCCAGGACTTTTTATTGCTTATCGTACTGACGATTTGCTGGGGTGTGAACTGGCCGCTAATTAAGCTTGCTGTCACGTCTTTCCCACCCTTGGCGTTTCGTTCATGGTCGATGCTTCTGGGATTGGTTTTCCTAGCCCCTTTTCTTGTTGTGCGTGCTGAGCGTTTCTGGCCACAGAGGAGCGAGTGGCGTTCGATCTTGTTGCTCTCAATCCCGAACATGGCTCTTTTCCATTGGTTAATGATTATCTCTCTACCGCATATTTCTTCGGGACGTGCGGCCATACTTGCTTACACCATGCCAGCCTGGGCAGCTATTTCTGGCATGCTTATTTACGGTCATCGGCCAAAGCCTTTCCAATTGGTTGCTGTGGGGCTGGCGTTAATCGCGACGCTTCTTCTCTCGATTAGTGAGTTTTCCTCACTTACAGGTAGCCCGGTAAGTGTGTTAATGATGCTTGTGGCAGCAGCAAGTTGGGGTTACGGGACTGTGTTAATGAAGCAGACTCGATTGAGTATTTCGAATGCATCCCTTCTTTTCTGGATGCTTACGATAAGTGGCGTGTTAATCGCCTTGAGTTCACTGGTGTCTGAGCTACCAAGTTATCGATTGCCAACAGTCTTTGAATGGACCGCTATTATTTACAACGCATTGGTGGTGTTTGCCATCTGTCACATTGTCTGGTTTCGTCTTGCGAGAAAGCTGCCACCGGTTGTTAGCAGTCTCGCCATTATGTTGATTCCGCCTATCGGTGTTTTTACGGGATCGCTCACCATTAATGAGCGCATCGGACTCTACGATATTATCGCGCTGCTTCTTATCCTGATCTCGATGGCTGTTGTTCTTAGCCCCTCGCTTAAAAAAAATAGTTCTACCTGAGCGGTGGGCTAATTTAGTGTTCCCTAGCTGAGCTTGATACGAATCTTTTGAACCTGAGCCCGAACCTGGCTGGGAGACGTTCCGCCAACGTGGTCTCTGGCCTGAAGGGCGCCCTCGGGCTGAAGTACTTGAAAAACGTCTTCGTTAATGGCGGCATGAAAGCCCTGAAGCGTTTTTAGGGGCAGGGCCTCAAGCGCGCAGTTTTGTTCCACGGCCTCGCGCACAGCCAGCGCAACCGCCTCGTGGGCATCCCGAAATGGCAGGCCTTTTTTGACTAAATAATCTGCAAGGTCGGTGGCGGTGGCATAGCCTTCAAGCACCGCAGCGCGCATGGCCTCGGGCTGAGGCTCAATTCCAGCCACCATGTCCGCGAACGCTTTTAGGGTGTCGCGTACGGTATCGGCTGTGTCGAACAAAGGCTCTTTGTCTTCTTGGTTGTCTTTGTTGTAGGCCAGGGGCTGGCCCTTCATTAAGGTAAGCAGTGCAACTAAATGCCCGTTCACCCGGCCCGTCTTGCCGCGCGCTAACTCGGGTACGTCCGGGTTTTTCTTCTGCGGCATGATGGAAGAGCCGGTGCAGAAACGGTCGGGCAGTTTAATAAAGCCATAGCGGCTTGTCATCCAGAGAATCAGTTCTTCAGACAGCCGTGAGATATGGGTCATTATTAAGGCGCAGGCGGCCGTGAACTCAATGGCGAAGTCACGGTCGCTTACGGCATCGAGCGAGTTCTCGCAAAGGGCTTCAAAGCCAAGCGTTTTTGCGACGCGTTCGCGGTCGATGGGATAGCTTGTGCCGGCCAGTGCAGCCGCACCCAAGGGCAGCCGGTTCACTCGGCGGCGTGCATCAGCCAAGCGCTCGTCGTCCCGGGCAAACATGGCCTCGTAGGCGAGCATGTGGTGACCAAAACTAATGGGTTGGGCGACCTGCAAGTGGGTGAAGCCCGGCATGATGGTGTCGGCATGCGCCTCGGCCTGGTTCACAAGGGCAAGCCGAAGTGCCTTAAGCTGCCCGCGAATGACGTCGATTTCAGAGCGCAGCCAGAGCCGAATATCGGTGGCCACCTGGTCGTTACGGCTGCGTGCTGTATGAAGCCGCTTGCCTGCATCACCCACCAGGTCGGTAAGCCGCTTTTCAATGTTCAGATGCACGTCCTCAAGGGCTATCGACCATTCAAACTTTCCTGCGCGAATCTCTTCAAGAATGGTGGCCATACCCTTTCCAATGGCCTGCAGGTCGTCTTTCGACAACAGGCCCACGTGGCAGAGCATCTCGGCGTGGGCCAGCGAGCCTTGAATGTCTACCTCGGCAAGCCGTTGGTCAAAGCCCACCGAGGCGGTGTAACGCTGCACAAGCTCGGACACGGGCTCGGCAAAGCGGCCCGACCAGGCCTCATTTTTTTTGTTCAAAGAATTTGTCATGGCTGCGCTACTTTATGGGAGGTAGACGAATTATCGCATCGTGTGACTGCCGTCTTGCTTTGCGGTAGTTTTGTAATCATGAAGAGGCACCATTCTTTTGTGAATTAAAATAGTCCTTGCAAATTCAATATTTAATATTTAAATTGCATGGATGTTTACTCGCATCGCCACTCCTAAAATCGACCGAGCCCTGGCTCGAAGTCCCGCCGTAGCCATTCTTGGGCCACGACAGGTGGGTAAAACAACACTTGCCCGGGCTGCAGCCGCCGCGCGCCCGGGCTCGATTTTTCTAGATCTTGAGACTGCTGCTGATCAGGCCAAGCTTACTGACCCTGCGCTTTTTTTCGCCTCTCGCCGTGGACCTTTAATGGTGCTTGATGAGGTGCAGAATCTGCTTGGGCTCTTCTCGGAGTTGCGGGCTGAGATCGATGCCGATCGTCGTGTAGGGCGGTTCCTTCTGCTCGGCTCGGCTTCTTTTCGGCTGCTTCATCAGGCGCAGACGCTTGCCGGAAGGCTGGAGGTCATTGACATGGCACCCTTGCTCTTACCTGAGGTTGCGCAAAGGTTCGAGGATATTGAGCGGCTATGGGTGCGGGGTGGCTTCCCAGGTAGTTACACGCCGCAGCGTGACGAAGATGCCTGGCAGTGGCGACAAGACTTTATTCGTCATTTTTTGAATGTTGACCTCCCCGCCCTTGGCATTGGTGTCGACCCGCCAAGCATGGGGCGGTTCTGGCGCATGCTGGCCCACTTGCATGGGCAGCTCTTAAATGCGTCGGGTCTATCGCGCTCTCTTGGTGTCTCGGCACCCACCGTCAGCCGTTGGCTGGATCACCTCGTTGATGCGCTTGTTGTGCGCCGGCTTGAGCCCTGGCATGTGAACCTTGGCAAGCGACTGGTGAAATCACCCAAGATCTATCTGCGCGACGCTGGGCTACTGCATGCCTTGCTCGGAATTCGTGATGCCGAGGCTTTGGCTGGTCACCCGGCATCGGGGGCCTCTTGGGAGGGCTTTGTGGTGGAACAAATCTGCGCCCGACTACCCGCAGAGACGCCTACAAATTTCTACCGCACCGCGGCTGGCGCGGAACTGGACCTGGTTTTAGAGCATGAAGGCCGACTGATCGGTGTTGAGGCGAAGCTTTCGTCGGCGCCCACGGTGACCAAGGGGTTTTGGCAGGCCTGCGAAGACGTTGGTGTTCATGAAGCCTGGGTGGTTGCGCCCGTTCGAGAAGGCTGGCCCATTGGAGACCGCGCTCGGGTTGTATCTCCGCTTGAACTGGCGCTTCACTAAACGACCGCTCGACAGAGTTTCCGCTCTCCGCTTCCCTCTCATTTGTCACGCCTGCATTACACTGTGAAAATTATGTGGATTATCGCATCGCGTGAAAGCCGTCTTGCCATGTGGCAGGCCGAGCATGTTCAGTCGTTACTGCAGAAGTCGTCCGGTCAGCCGGTGAGCATACTGGGTATGACCACCCGTGGCGACCAAATTCTTGATAAGACGCTATCCAAGGTGGGCGGCAAGGGGCTCTTTGTGAAAGAACTCGAGACCGCACTTGCCGAGGGCAGGGCGCATCTTGCGGTGCATTCTTTAAAGGATGTCCCTATGGAGCTGCCCGAAGGGTTTGAGCTTGCCGCGGTCATGCTGCGCGAGGACCCCCGGGATGCCTTTGTTTCTTCAGAGTTTGAAAGTCTAGAGGCGCTGCCCAAGGGGGCTGTGGTGGGTACCAGTAGCCTGCGTCGCGAATCTCAGCTAAGGCACAGATTTCCTCACCTCAACATTGTTCCCCTGCGAGGTAATCTTGATACTCGGCTCGCCAAGCTTGACCGTGGCGAGATGCAGGCCATTATTCTTGCCGCGGCCGGTCTTAAGCGCCTGGGGCTTGTACAGCGCATTCGACAGGTAATTGCGCCCGAGCTCATGCTTCCTGCTGCCGGACAGGGCGCCCTTGGCATTGAAATTCGGGCCGGTGACCAGGCAAGTCAGACGCTGGTCTCAAGCCTTGCCGATACCAACACCTTTGAAGAGGTTCGAGCTGAACGGGCGGTATCGCGCGCTTTGGGTGGAAGCTGCCAAGTGCCTCTTGCAGCCTACTGCACGCGGGAAGCCGATGGACAGCTTCGGCTACGTGCAAGGCTCGGTATGCCCGATGGCTCGGTTTTGCATGCGGTGGATCTTAAAGGGAAGGACCCCGAGGACCTTGGCCTGCAGGCGGCGCAAGACCTGCGTGGAATGGGGGCGGATACGATTATGGCGGCGCTTAATCAGGCCTCCTAACACTGTGAGCGGCGCGAGCCCTGCGCTCATCATCGATACACGGCCCGTCTGGGAGTCGGACCCGACTGGCTGCGCGGAGCACCCCAATGTGTCTTACCTTGCAGCGCCCTTGCAACGTCTGCGTCGGCTTCCGCAAGACCCATTGCTTAAGCAATGGTCCGATCTCAAGTCCTTTGAAATTAAGTCCTCTGAAGGAGAAGGCAAGTCCTTAGTAGCATTGGTCGCCACGAGCCCAGCCTCGGTGGAGGCCTTGCAAGGTATGCCAGTATTTTGCGAAGAGCTTGCAAAAGGGTTCTCGCAGAAGCCAACTTTGTTTGCTGTGGGGCCTGGCTCTGCAAGCAGTCTGGCGGCCTGGGCGAGCCTTTACGGGCTTGGCCCTTTCGTCACTGCCCCGCCCCAGGGCTCGGGTGTCGAGGCTTTCTTGCAACTCTTTCATGCCGATACCAATCGGGCTACACACGAGGCCAATACACTTTATGTCTTGTTGGAGTCAACCACGAACCAACCTGATCTCGCCCAAGGCCTTTACAACAATGGCCTTCGTGTCGCACGCTTTGGCGTCTACGAGCGCATCGAACATCCCTTGCAGCTTATGCCAACCCGCCTTGCGGCCTCCTTGGTGTTCGTGGTGGTCTCAAGTTCTGCCTTGGTCGCTCGAGCCGTTGAAGGGCTCGCCAGCCAGGGTCTTGCGCCCCAAAAGGCTCATTGGTTTTGCCATCACATCAAAATTATGGAGTCACTAAAGAAGGCCAATCTGCCCCTCGTGCATCAGCTGACTGACCTTGCCCCGCCTCGAATTATTGCTAAGGTCATCGAGTTGTTACGTATGAACGACTAAACTAGGCGTATGACCACTTCCGATTCGACCACCACCGAGACACCGCCAGTCGCAAAGGCAAGCGACAACTCGATGACGCATGACCGCACTTCTGGCTCCAACCTTAAGGCTGGCCTCGTGCTTACGTTTGTTCTTCTTCTGGTTGTTGTTGCTGGGGCAGGCTACCTCATCAAAAACAACGAGCCTCTTGCCCGACAGCTTTTAAGCTGGAATCTGCAGATCCCTGCCTGGCTCTTGCCAGATTCCGTATCGCAGAAGTCGGTTGAGACTGGCTCCGGCAATAATGCCCAGCAGTTGTCTTCCAGGCAGTCCGGTGACTCGTCCTCGCAGCCCGATGTAAAAGGTAGATCGGACGCAAGTCCTTTGAGCGGCCCAGAATCCCCTAGCTTGGGCAATCAACCTGAGGCATCAGGCAGTGCGATGGGCGGAGCCCTGCTGGGGTCCCCCGGTGTCTCTGCCCAGCCCTCTGTACCCGTTCGCCCCGTGCCTCAACTCGATCCGGCCTTTCGCCAGTCAATTGATGCTATCGATCAACTGGCGCGTTCCTTGTCCGCCGTAACGGCGGGCCCTCAAAAGCCAAGCCTGCCCAAAGCTGACATTCCCAAACCTTCGGCAAGCCTTCTTGCTGGCGCTCAAGGTGAGGCACCTTCCCCAATGCTTGAGCCTGGCGTTTTTGAGAAAAGCCTGCAGTTCCTGCAGAGCCTTGTGCGGGTGCAGTCGGTTCAAGGCCCTGACTTTGCTGCGCAGCCCAAGGTTTTCTATGAGCTTGTGAATCAGCAGATTCAGGCTCAGCTTGCTGCCGCTCGTCTTGCCCTACTGCTTGGCGAGGCGGCACTTGCCGAGCGTGAGCTTGAGCAAACAGAAATGCTGCTGGAGCGTCATTTCGATAAGGCGGACCCCAAGGTTTTTCAACTGCAGGCCGAGTTCTCAGGGCTAAGACGTGAGGTTGCGTCGTTGAAATGACCAGGAAATACCCATGAAGTGGTTTCTTGCCAAGCTCATCGCATTTGCCATTCTTATTGGTCTGGTTCTAGCTTTGAAGTCCAAGGGTGGCATGGTAAGCCTTTGGTGGGACGACCTTCGAGTCGACCTTTCTTTGGCCACAGCCATTTTTGCTCAGCTGTCATTGCTTTTTGTAGTTGTTCTCTGGGTGCGCACCTGGGATTGGCTGCGTGCCTTCCCCGATCGTATTCGTAGCTTTCGACAACGCAGTCGCGAAGCCAAGAGACTTTCGGCACTTGCTGACATGGTGCTTGATTACTTCGAGGGTCGTTTTGCACGTGTAACCAGCTCGGCCAAGCGATTTGAACGCGATTTTCGTGCCTTGAGCGCCCCAACCGACTCGCTCATGCGCCTTGCGGCAGCCCTCGCTTCTCGTGCCGCCCATCAAATTAATGACTACAGCCTTCGTGACTACTGGCTTGAACGATTGAATACCGATGGACAGAAGGTGGACCATCCGCAGCTCCAGGCATTAACCCAGGCCATGTTTGCCCTCGACGATCGCGACCCCGAGAAGGCGAAGGCGATTCTCTCCAAAGACCTCGCCTCCGAGCGCAAGCAGATTCACACCATGCGAATGATGCTTAAGCTCGCCGAGGCGACTCTTGATCTGCCTGAGGCCTTTCGGCTCGCACGGCTGCTCGAGAATCGCCATGCCCTTCCGGCCGAGCAGGCCCTCGAAATCAAGAGCAGGCTCCTTAGGCAAAGGCTTGTTCACTCAACTTCGGCCGCCACAGCAGGCGAGATACGCGCAGCCCAGGACCTTTTGTCTTCCAGTGAAAAACAGGAGCCCACTTTGGTT
>Ga0255753_1007109_pt1 | contig 10184 bp, 9 predicted proteins | sample 041ome_10_FD_179953 | JGI IMG/M metagenome (GOLD analysis project Ga0255753, IMG submission 179953) | Coastal salt marsh microbial communities from the Groves Creek Marsh, Skidaway Island, Georgia - 041412US metaG (version 2) | ecosystem: Environmental > Aquatic > Marine > Intertidal zone > Salt...
ACGACGTTCGCTTTCCTTCCTCATCGAACGAAAGTTTGAACCCTTTGACACTGAGAATCTCATCTCGCTTTTCTCGCCCTCTCTTCTCGTAATAACGATCGCTCTCTCCATCAGCGCTGTAGTTATTACTATCATTACTATTATTATTATTCGCGGAGAAGAAACCGAGCGTCGCTAAAAGCATCGCCAGGAGGAAAAGCAGCGACAAAAGTTTCCGCGATGATGATGATGTAACGACCAAATTGGAAGCGCTGCTCCAAAACCAAGACGTTTTTCTTCTGTTCTTTGACGGCGAGGCGGAGCGATACCGGGATGATTTTCTCGAGGTATCGCGGGCGAGAAATGGGTCGCGCCATCCACCAGTACCACCACCAGTGTTCGACGACGCGTGGTGGTGGTGGTCGCGACGGAACCGCGCCGGGGCGCCGTGCAGCATTTCTTTTTTTTATCTCACAAACAAAGATTAATAATGTGGAGAGGAGTTGATGTTTCTACTCGTAGGTGATTTTAAATTACACACCAGCTAAACTACTAATAAGCTTTTACATTAAAGTGCCGTTACAATTTCTCAACCACGCGCAACTTTGCGCTTCGACTTCTCGCGTTGATTTTAATCTCCTCCTCCGAAGCGGTGATTGGTTTTCGATTGATCATTTTGACTATTTTTGGAGGCGGCGCGCCGGCGCCGTTCTTCTCGTCGCCGTTTGCGACGTCCTCGGGCGAGAGGAACATCACTGCGCTTCTACCGACCGTCGGTTCTCGCGATTCCGGAACGCCGGCGAATTTTCGGAACTGTCTTTTTACTATGGCATCTTCTAAGGAGTGGAAGGTGATTATGGCTAAACGACCTCCCGGGTTGAGAACTTCGATGGCTTGCGGTATCACGCGTTCGATGACGCCGAGTTCGTCGTTGGTGGCTATTCGTACCGCTTGGAACGCGCGCGTCGCCGGGTGGATTTTTTCGCGCTTGCCCGGTGGGTTCCCTAAAGCTTTAACTAATTCCAAAGTCGTTTCGATTGGTTTCTCCAACCTTCGCTCGCACACGCGCTTCGCGAGAAGTTTCCAATGTCTTTCGCCGCCGTAATCTCGGAAGATCCGACCCAAGTCTTCCTCGGACCATCCGTTGACGACGTCGAACGCGGTCAACGATGACGACGATGACGCGCTCTCGTTACCACCACTCATCCGCATATCCAATGGACCATCGTGTTGGAACGAAAACCCTCTCTCTGCTCGATCTAAATGCATGGACGAAACCCCCAAATCTAACAAAATTGAATCCGCGCCGTCCACGCCCACCTCTCGCAACGCCGCGAGCAACTGATCAAAGTTGTTTCGCACAAAGTGTACCCGCGCGCTGCTGCCACCACCACCACCACCACCACCATTGCTATTATCAACAATACCTAAACTTTCCTCCACTCTCGGTCGCGCAATCTCAATCGCCGTCTCGTCCACGTCAAACCCGACGAATGTTTCCACCTCCTCTCTGTGCCGCTCTAAAATTTTCGAGGCGTGACCACCAGCCCCTAACGTCCCGTCGACGTGCGTCTTCATTTTGACCGGTTCAAACGCCCGCAAAACTTCGTCCAAAAGGACAGAAACGTGCCCGTGGTGCGCGTCTTCGATGTTTTGCCGTTGGGAAGAAGAAGAAGAGGAGGAAGAAAAAGTAACGGTCGTCGTTCGGTGTCGTCGATGATGATGCGTTAAATTCCGGCGAAGACGATGACGGCGCGTTAACGGTAATTTCAAAGAACACGGAGAAGAGGTGAAGGTCTTCGCGAACGACGCGGAGGAGGAAGGAGACGACGAGCGATAATGCGAGATCGTCGACGGCGGCAGCATTTTCGTTGGATCGGTGTTCTTATTCTTCTGATGACTAATAATCCGCGTTGTTGTGAGTAGTATCGCGCACTTCTTTTGCATCATTCGCGTGCCAAATTTTATGAAGTTTGTCTCTCTTACGTATGAGTTTAGGGCATTTTGTAGGCATAGTAGTGCTTTTTACCCACACGCGACGACGACGACGACGACGAAGAAGAAGAAGAAGAAGAAGAGGAAGAAGAAGAGGAAGAAGAAGAAGAAGAGGAGGAGAGGTTTCAACGCGACGAGAAGAAGAAGAAGCATCGCGCGCGCCCGCTGCTCGAGCGCTGCTTTTACGACGTTGTTGGCGATCGATGAGAGTTCTCGCATGTGATTTGGAATCGTATTTTTTTCGATTCAAAAAAGCGTTCTCACACACAAAAAAAAGGCGAAACAACTTTTCATCTTTATAACGATATTCAAAACAACGCGCGCGCACGAAACATCACATAATACCACATCAGAAAAGGAGAGAGAGAGAGAGAGAGAGAGAGAGAGAGAAATGCCACCAGCGCGACGACGCGGTACCACCAGTACTACCACCGCGAGAAGAAGCGTCGTCATCGCGAAGAAGAAGAAGAACGGGGAGAAGTCGATGGATGGAAGAAAATCCACGACGACGGTGACGTCGTCGTCGTTGAACGATTTGAAGATTGAAACGCCGACGGCGTCTTTTCAAAGGAAGCGAGGAAAGACGAGGAGGGATGTCGTCGTGAAGTCTTCGCCGACGACGACGCTCGAAGACGACGCGACGACGACGACGACGACGAAGCGGCGATTATCCTCCGCGCACGTCGTGGGTGATGACGACGAAGAAGAAGAAGATTACTCGAAGAAGAAGGAGGAAGAAAAGACCAGGAAAAAAATGAAGAAGACGCCAACGACGTCGACGGATGGAGAAGAAAAAGAAGAACTAGTAGTAGGAGGGTTGACGGAATACGAGAAAGAGAGAGAAATCAGGTTGCAAAAGAACCGCGAACGGATGGAAGCTCTGAACATTCGGCAGTTGGCGTCGGAGATGATGACGACTTCGAAACCCGTCGGCCCGTCGCAAAGAGGCTTGAGGAAAAAAGAGAAGAAACCGAAAGAGCCGGTCGTGTTGAGGAGAAGCGGGAGACGAACCGGAGCCGCCGCGGAGTTATCCGGTGGGATCGATCAAGAGAGAAGAGATGGTTCGATCGTTTTGGCGGATGGGAGGATGATTACGCAAGGGTCCGGCGGCGGAGAAGCGAGAGAAGAGAAAAAGAAGGGCACGGGCGAAGCGGTTATTTCGTTGACGGTGACCGCGAACGAAAAGACGAAAACGGTAAAGGTTGAACTGAGTTCGAAATTCATCTCAAAGTGCGAGAGCACGAAAGGAGACGACGAATCGGACGCGAAGTTCATCGAGTATCTTCGACAAACGACGATAGAAGTCGAGAGGACGACTCCGACGACGAGTTTGAAATCACTTTCGAGCGTGAAAAAATTAGATTTGCAAGAAGAAGACGTCGCCAAGTGCACCGAGAGAGCCGTGACGCACGCGGATTTTCACCCGTCCACGTCGGAAATCATCTTAGCTTCTGGCGATAAAGAAGGGAACGTTTCGTTGTGGAGAGTGGACGATGAGGACGAGGACACGCACGGCGTGTTTTGTTTCAAGCCGCACTCGCAATACGTCTCGCACGTGAAATTTGGTAACGGGAACGGCATCATTGGATCAAACTTACTCACGTGCGCGTACGACGGACACGTGTGGATGTTAGACAGCGAACGCGGAGAATTCGTAGAACTCTTCTCGGGCGCTGAACATGACATTGAATTCGCATCCATGGAAACCCACGTCGACGGCAACATCATCTACGGCGGCGATAACGACGGCATGTTGAACGTGATCGATTTACGAGCGAGTAAAAAGAAACTCATCTCTCAAGTCGCGCTCGGGGAGAAGAGAATCAACACGGTTTCTTTCAACGCGAACGATTTGAACTCCATCGCGACGTCTTCGGCCATGCGCAAAGGCGGCGGCGAAATTTGCGTCTGGGATTTAAGAAAGTTCGGTCCGAGTAGTAGCAGTAGTAATAAACAACAAAAGCCGGTCCACCAACTGCTCCACAAGAAGAGCACCCAAAGCGCGTATTGGAATCCGGACGGCAAACGTTTGCTGACCACGTGCTACGACGACTGCGTCCGCGTGTGGAACCCATCCGTCTCATCCTCGAAACCGGAAGTGTCCATTCGACACAACACGCAAACCGGTCGATGGGTGCTCCCGTTCCGCGCGAAATGGGTCGGCGACGACGGCGTCGCCGTCGGAAGCATGAAGAGAGAAGTCGAAATCTTCGACGCAAAAACCGGAAAGCGCAGTTTACGTTTGCACAGCCCAGAGTTGATGACGGCCATCCCTTCCCGAGTGGCGGTGCACCCGACCGCGAACGTCGTCGCGGGATGCACGAGTTCTGGAAGATGTCACGTCTACCGTTGTTAGTTTTTTCGTTGCGAAATAGATATGTATGCGCATAAAATATGAATCTCACACGCCTCCTGCGCTTCGTCGTTTTCAAAAAAAAAAAAAAAAGGATCAATCGAGCCTTTGGAAAGAAGGGAAGAGAGACCCAAATGGCGTTTTCTCTCCTTTGTTCTGGCGAACCACGAAATTTAGACACGTCGCGCGACGTGAACGAACGACGGCGCTTTTTCACCACCAAATTCACTTTTCATTCGTTCATTTATCTATTTTCCTTCGCTGAGAAAGAGGCGCTTTTGCGTTTGAATTTCCTCACAACAAACACGCACTCGTTTTCCCCACACGCGTTGCGCGCGTAAAGAGAGAGGTAACGAAGAGAGAGATTTATTCGCCCCGGAGAGAGAAGAACAGCGAGAGGAAGAATGCGCACGTACGCGGTGAACTTTGTGAAAACGCCGTGCTCGACGTCCGAGAAGACGATTCAGCGGCAACAACAACTTTCTCCTTTTCTTGGAGGAAAAGCGGCTTTATCATCGCGAAGAGATATCGCCTCTTGGAGAGGCACGGGACTGCGAAAGAATGAGGACAACGGCAACAACAACCAGCGAGGGTCAATCTCAATCGTCCCTCGCGCGGATAACGGGGCGTATCCGCACACGTTGTCCACGGCGATTAAAGATCCGATCACCCCGCACGGACCTCGCTTTTACGAGTACGGTGGGTTTGACATCGACCCAGAGTTGCAACACAATCGCAAGGCGTACATAAACGAACGCATCGAAGTGGTGACGAAACATTTTCCGAACGCGATCGGGATGGATGATTTCTTGTTTCGCTCGGAAGTCATGCTGAGAAGATTCGGGTTTACCGCGGATAATAGCATCGCTTTGACGTCGTTGTGTAGAGACGAAATCACGTTTCCGCTCAAGACGGCTATTCACGACATTTTTGGGTACTCGCTGGACGTGGACGGTTTGGGCGGGGTAATTACCGCCGGTACGACCGGGTTGGGAGCGGGCTTTTCGCACGCTCCGATTGATTTTGCTACCGGGAGAGAGAGGTACGTTTTATTCGCGTTGCCGCACATCGCGATTGATGCGGAAGGGAAGATTGGATCGGTCATCCGTAGCGGTCGGGCGCAGCAGTCGTGCGCCTGCGGAGCTTTGATCAAAATGCAGCCGATGTTTAAGCAGTATAAAGATGGGACGTTGAAAAGAGAGAGCGAAGAGACGTGCTGGCACGACCCGTTAGATCCTGAGTTTTCTATCTTGATGAATAGAATGATGAAGGCTATAGATAAAGAGGATATTCCGGATAAAGGTTTGGGTCTCGTCGACGTGACAAAGTTGGCGAATAAAGTTATTCAAAGCGACATGGCGGATTTAATCGAAAAGACCGTCGACGTGGAGAAGGCGGATTACGCCGTCATTACAGGCATTCAAATTCACTCAACGAGAGTCGCGAATTCAAAGGTATGGCATCCGCACTTGGAGTTTATCGCGCCGACGAGCATGTACATTGTCAAAGACGGGATTAAACACACGATGGATATCATGGGCATCGACCCGCCGACTCCGAGGCAATTGTTCAAAATCGGAGCCGGGGAAGTTATTTACGAGTTGCCAAAACCTAAAGGAAGCAGTTGGTTTTAGATGAACAACTTTAATACATATTTATATCATACATCATTTGTTGGTTTGATTTGAATCTCGTTCCTACATCTACATTCTAAATTTCTTTCTTAACCGGCGAGTAACGAAAGCAAACCACCGCCCATGCTCTGCGCGCCCTCCATAGCGTGCGTGTACCAATTCAACATGATTGTTTTCCGTGCACCCTTTGATTTACCCACGACTTTTTCCACGGAATGGAACGAGGATCGCGTCACTGGAAACGCGTACGCGCTATTCGCGAGAAACGCCATTTTTTTTTCGCACGGCGCCGATCCGTCGATTTTATCTCTCCTCCTGTGTTGCTCCGGCGTGTGCAAACACGTCCCGTACGTATACACCGAACTTTCCTCGTTCGCATCTTGCGGCAAATACAACTGAAACGTCAATATCTTCTTCCTGTTATCCGGATGCGTTCCTATGCTGAAACCTCCGGCGTCGCTTTGCACCCGAAAATCTCGCGAAACCGGTTTCTTACTAATCTTAAACTTCATGAACAGCGCCAATTTCACGCTCGGCGAGTACAACGCCTTCGTCGCTCTCTCCCACACCTTCTTCGCTCGCAAAACCTTACTCCATTTCTTTTCGTCTCTCAGTTTCAAAATGTCAAACGCGGAACACTTGTACCGCTTATCCGCGTCTCTCCTACCGACTTGTCCCGCGTTTGCTCGCTGGTCTTTCATCAACGCGTACGCCGGGGGAAAATAAGCGTTGATATCATCGTATAAATCCTGCGGCAAAATGTTACAAAAATACGCCGACTTAAACGGGTCTCGGTTTAAGCTCGATTCGTGTATGGCGTCTACGATGTGCTTCGCGTCCTTCTTCGGGTCGAATTGATACACCAGAGAGGAAGAATCTTTAAATCCCGATGAAAAACTTTTCTCCGCGGAAAGAAGAGAAGAAGACGAAGAAGAACCAGAGCGATTGCAGCGAATGAAATACTCGTCCGGGTTCGAAACCGTTTCCGGTGCGTATTCTCTCGCCAATTCTGGGTCGTAATATCGATCTCTCGCTTTCACGCGCGCTTTTCTTCGCGGCCGTTCTGATTCCGTTACTCCTAATCCATTCGCTTCTTCTTCTTCGAGAGGAGCATCGTTTCCAACAACAACATCGGAAACAACAGCATCGTCACCGCGTTGTTCGCCGCCGAGACCGAAGAAACTTCTTCCGTCGTCGTAAAATAAACTCAGCGCCGCGACTGCGGCCATCAGGGATAAAACGACGGCTCTCGCCGCGTTTCGTCGGCTCGTCGGTGCGTGCATATGTTGCAATGAGGAAAGAAAATTGTCTCAGATTTTTCCCCACAGAAAAGCAGCTTTTTAAGATACAAAAAATATAACAACACGCGATATGAACTCGAACCGATGACTCGCGCCAAAACTACCGAAAACAACGACGGCGACCACGAGCGAACCCGCAAAAAGATAGCCACCTACCTCTCGCAGCACGTGCAGCAATCTTCGCCTCTTCCGAAGGATAACTCGCAGAGAAAGTTGCAATCGAAATTGGACGCGCTGTTGCTCAAACTCCGTCGGGAAGAAAACGAAGAGGACGGAAAGTTCGTCGTGGAAACGCTCACGGAGACCGCGCTGACGTTGCAAGAGCAAGCGGAACAGTATAGCAACGCACTCAATAGTAATAGCGAGGAAGAGGAGGAGAATAGGAACATTTGCGAAGGGTTGCACGTGAAAGCGTGCAAAGCGTACGAGTTTGCCTCGAAATGGAAGGAGGAATGTGCGTGTGTTCTGTCGCGTTCTGTTTCGCGATTTTTGAGCGTCCACGATTGGTTTCTCTGACTGACTTTTCTCTCTCTCTCTTTTTCTATCCATGCGTGTGTGTGTGTTTATAACGAAAACGCATCGTAACAGATACCGTGTACTATAACTGGGCGATTGCGATCGGCGACCGCGCGCGCTTGTTGGAACCGAGACGGCCGGAGGAAGCGGCGGCGCTGTGGCGAGAGGCGTGCGAGAAGTACGAGAAAGCGGTGGAGGTTGGGATGGCGCGTTCGTATATAGGAAGTGGGAGAGGAGGAGAAACGATAGAAAAAGAAGGAGATAGATTGAGCGAGAGAGTGACACCGATGAGCATATCGAGAGCGCTGAATAATCACGGGTTGGCGTTGCGACAGAGAGCGATGTTAGCGGCGGAGACGGAGGAGTCCACGAGTAGTAGCGACGAGAGCAAAACGAGATTTTTGAGCGAAGCGATTCTTAAGTTTCGAAGAGCAATTCGCATTTCGCCAGATTTTCATCGAGCGGCGTATAATTTAGGTACGGTTGAGTTTGCTCGCGGTAAGAGCGAATACGCCGCGGTGTACGTTTTCTCGGCGTTGGCGATGGTGACTTCTTCGTTGCCGTCTTCGTCGGAAACGAAAAATGCAAAAACGGTATACTCGCAAAGCGCGCAATTGGTAGAAACCGCGTTGCCGGACACGCAATGCGGCGACGATTCGCTCTTCGCCGGCAACGTATGGTTTGCCGGTGGCGTGGGAAAAGGCAAGGAGAGACGAACGACGATAACCGATTTCGATTGGGCGCGACGGCGCTTCGCCGTGTGCGTCTCTGCTTTCAAAACGGTCGATTCCGCGCAAACCTTTCGCATCAAGAGTGAATCCGGAGATTACGTACCATCACGAAACGACGCGTGGGGGAATAGTGCATCGTCCGCTGAATCTCCTCCGAATCATTTCTTCAACGTCAATCTCCCGATGCTCTCGGTGGAGTCGTGCCAACCAATCTCGGACATTTCTCGTCCGCCAAACTGTTTCGTTTTCCTCCTCTCCGTCCGCGAAGAAGACTCGACACAAGAGAAAGAAAACGACGCGTCGTCCGCGACTCCAACAACAACAACAACAACATCTTCACCCGCCGAAGAAGAAAAAATCCGCCACTACCGCTTCGCCTGCGAAACCGAAGCCGAGCGAGACGCTTGGGTCGACGCGATCGCGCTCCTCGCCTCCTTGGCTAAGCGAGGTAAATCCGAATCGCTGCGCTCCGTCTTATTGGGCGTGAAAAGTAAGCGCAAGAAACGCGTCGCGTTCGCCGAATAATAAGAATTATATAGAAGAGAACGAAACCACTTTTTTTGTTGTAAAGCGCTCGCGGTATATATACTTATACGTACTCTTTCCATGTGTACTTTTTTTGGATTTCTGTTCGATTTTGATTTCAAAATCCGTCGACCCCCAAAAAGCAGCCACGTCTGAGGTTTTTCAATTTTCCCCATTATTTCCCCGCACAAACAACAAAAAGAGAGAAGAGGTATATATATGCGAGGCGCGACGATGGAACGACAAGAACAAGAGCCAGGCTCGATTAAGAAGAAACAGGGCGCGTTGTCGTCCGCGTTGACGGCATCTTTGAAGGCGCCGCCGCCGTCTTCTTCGGCGACGACGACGAACGCGCAGGGCGAAGAGAAGAGCGATTTTGGCGTTGCGGGTGCCACCGATGCGCGTCAACAACAACAACAACGACGACGGGGAGGAGGAGGAGGAGGAGAGAACGAAACGATGGGTGGAGGAGGCATTCCGATTCACAGGCGGACGAACAATTACGGCGATTCCGCTCGAGGCAGACACGGACGAGAATATTTCGACGACGACGAAAACGGGAAGAGCATAGGGAGGCAGCACGGAAGTTTCAACTACATCGAAAAGTTCGCGGACGTGAACGATATCGAAGCGATGGGGTCACCGAGCGCGGCGAAAGCGATGAGTAGAGATTATAATAGTTATTTTAGAAGGCAGAATAGTGGAGGGGGCTTCGGGACGAGCGTTGAGAATCATCAGAGCACTTCGGTAGGCGCTCGAACGATACCGCAAGTGCACGTGTACGCCGAGACGAACGCGATTCCTATTTCGCGGTCGTTTGAGAATTTAGAGGTTGGAACAATGTGCGGGTCGCCGCATGGCACTAGTGTTGGTGGACAACCTAGTTCGCCGGTTATCGTGGTGCACACAAAAGAAATGGACGAGGACGCCGGGAACGTCGGGTTGGCGGGAGGACGCAATCGATCGAGAAGTTTCTCGTCTTTGCTGTTGTTGGAAGCGCAAGAGATTCGAGCGGGGAGCGTTGGGAACAGTCCGAGACATAGTCGGTTGAGCGAAGCGTAACTTGACGTTTGCTTGTATTATTCTTGCGGAATTCGATTTTGTATTTGTATATTGTTATTATTTATTTAGATGTTGCTAATAAGCCCGT
>Ga0255753_1007112_pt1 | contig 10177 bp, 9 predicted proteins | sample 041ome_10_FD_179953 | JGI IMG/M metagenome (GOLD analysis project Ga0255753, IMG submission 179953) | Coastal salt marsh microbial communities from the Groves Creek Marsh, Skidaway Island, Georgia - 041412US metaG (version 2) | ecosystem: Environmental > Aquatic > Marine > Intertidal zone > Salt...
ATATAGGTATTTCTAAGAGCCACCTTCCAACTTAAGAATTCACCTAAAGAATTATAAGATTTGGCAACGTTACCCTCAACGTCAGCAAGAAGGGAGAAGGGAAGTGTATATTTTTCGGCAAACTTTTTATGCGATTCAACATCATCAACACTAACACCATAAACAACCGCTTTTTTTGCCAAAATTTTATCCGTAGCATCCCTAAAACTGCACGCCTCAGTAGTACAACCAGGGGTGTCATCCATGGGGTAGAAGTATAGTATTACCCATTTACCAAGATTCTCTTTAAGAGTCTTTGTTTGTCCATTTTGATCAGGTAGAGAAAAGTCAGGTGCTCGATCTCCAATACTCAGAGCAGAAGCAGTTCCACTCAAAAGAAAAATTAATAATGTGACTAACTTCTTAAACATACAATAACAAAATAGATAAGAAAAATATTAGTCTAATCGTTTTTGGGTATCCTTTAAATACTAATTTTTATGGTTATTGTATTTACGAATTAAACCCATGACAAAAGATAGACAGAAAATCCTTATAACTGGGGCTGGTCAAAGGATTGGCCTATATTTGTGCGAGTCACTTCTTAGAGATGGTTTTCAACCAATCATTACTTACCGCAAAAGTCGTCAACTAATTGAGAATCTTGAACAGAAGGGCGTAATCGCCATTCAAGCTGATTTTTCAAGTCAAAAAGGGGTTAGTGATTTTATCGATACCTTAAAGACTCATACTTCAAAGTTAAGAGCTATTATTCATAATGCATCAACCTGGTCCAAAGATGAGTCAATTGTTGATAATCCAGAAGAATTTTCCGCTTTAATGAATGTCCATGTTTTTGCCCCCTATTGGATTAATACCCAATGTCAGACCTTATTAGAGGCAAATGATGGCCTTGCAGATATTATTTCCTTGACTGATTTCACAGTGACCAAAGGAAGTGAAAAGCATGCGGCTTATATTGCATCAAAAGCAGCGCTTGAGAGTTTAACGCTATCTTTTGCTAAGAAATTTGCACCCAAGATTAAGGTTAACAGTATCGCACCAGCTTTAATTATGTTTAATGAGGGGGATGGTGAAGATTATAAAAAGGATCGTCTAGATCGTTCAGCTCTTAAAATCGAACCAGGCCCTAAGGTCGTCTATGAGGCGGTGAAATATTTAATGGATAACTCTTACACTACGGGAACTGTAGTTCCTCTAAATGGCGGTAGAAATTTAATTTAGAAAGGGTATTGGGTTAAGTTTATTGAGAAGGAGATTTGATATTATCGGATAACCAATCCAACCCTTTTGAAATTCCATCTCTAGCCTTTTCAACACCTTTTTCAATAAACTCTTTGCCATCGTTTACACCTTCACTCACGCCATCTTTGGCATTTTTGTAAGTGCTTTTAGTGTTCGCTTTCACTTTATCTATACTTCTTTCAATTTTAAGTTCATCTTGAAGGAGAAGATCAAGTTTTTGCTCAATTCGATCAAGTTGACTTCCCATTCGATTAATTCGCTCATACTTGTCATTCAATGATCCTGCAAAAGAAGTAAGTGAGATTGAAGTAAGGATTACCAGGGAAATTTTGCGCATAACACTCTCTTGAATTAGATAACAAATTATCAAAATTATATCTCAATGTGTTCTTAAGTTACCTGTAAATATGGACTCATCAAAATGACTAATTTTTTCTTTAGAATTCTCTATAAGAAAAAAAGTGATATGTGCATGACTGAAAGAAAAAATTCGGCTATTTTTAAAAATGACTCTAATTTCATCTACTCTTTTTTGAAGATATGATTCTCTTTCAACTCTTGGAAAATATTGAAAAATTAATAGATTAGAATCTAGATCTTTGAAATGTTCTAACTCCTCAATCCACAGATACTTATTTGCATTATTTGAGCTTTTTTTTACGCTAGGTACAGAAATTCCATTATCTGGATCGAAGAAAATCAAGTCAGAGTTAATTATTTTTTGATGGTGTCTCAACCAATACTCTTTCCTTTCATGAAAATTTTGAGGGAGAAGATCACTGATAAAAAAAGAATCAGAGGTCATGTCTGAGTTTTCATAGACATTTAAGTGTCTATTATTTGAGTTGATAGAATTTCTTAAGAAATCAAAAAGTTCAGGGTCGTGATTACGGTATTTTTCTGGAGAAAGAAGGTAGTCAATTTTTCTACCGTCATTTGAGCCATCATCGGGGGTTAGCAACCAGAAGTATGCAATGCTCCAGTCAAATTGACGCTGAAGTTGCCTTAAAAGGCCATAAGTCCAAAAATCATTGATATCACCAAAGTATTGATGTTTCAATCGAGAAATTAGAGCTCTGAAAGTTTTTGAACAGCGGTTTGAATGTTTTCCATGCTGGTTGCAAAAGAAAATCTTACATAACCATCTGCACCAAAAGCAGAACCAGGCACAAGGGCAATATTAAGTTTTTCAAGACACAGGGTTGAGAATTCAATATCATTCTTTAATCCTAATCTCTGTATCAATTTTTCAACCCTGGGAAATGAGTAGAATGCGCCATCAGAAGTAGGACAATCTACACCATCAATCTTGTTTAAATTTTCCACTAGATAATCATGTCGCATCTTGAACTCATCGACCATCATTTGAATAAATGATTGATCCCCATTGAGTGCTTCAACAGCTGCAGCTTGAGCAATTGAACAAGGATTAGATGTTGATTGACCTTGGACCTTTTTCATAGATTTAATAATTGCTTCAGGGCCTGCAGCATAACCAATTCTCCAACCAGTCATGGCATATGCTTTTGACACTCCATTGAGAACAATAGTTCGATCTTTCAAAGATGAATTAACCATCAATATATTGTAGTAAGGATCATTGTTCCATCTAATATGCTCATAGATGTCATCTGTAATGACCATAACGTGTGGATGTCTTTCTAATACCTTGGCTAAAGCAACAAGTTCTTCTTTTGAATAAACTGCACCAGTAGGATTTGACGGACTATTGATAACAAATAATTTAGTCCTATCAGTAATGGCATTTTCTAGTTGTTCTGGACTGATTTTAAAATTTTCCTCAATGCCAGTCTCCACGATCATAGGGACTCCATCTGCAAGAAGAACCATATCAGGATATGAGACCCAAAAAGGTGAAGGAATGATGACCTCATCACCCGGATTGATGACTGACTGACAGAGGTTATAGAATACTTGTTTACCCCCTGATGACACCATCACTTCAGTCAAAGAATAATTTAAATTATTATCTCTTTTAAACTTCTCGATAATTGCATACTTAAGATCAGTTGTTCCATCAACAGGGGTGTATCTAGTCAAGCCATCATTAATTGCCTGGATACCCGCTTGCTGAATATTCAATGGCGTATCAAAGTCAGGTTCACCGGATCCCATTGGGACAATCTTGATGCCTTGTGATTTTAATTCGGTTGCTTTTGCAGTGACTGCAAGGGTTGCTGAGGGTTTTACATTTTGAACACGATCAGATAAAAAGTCACTCATTACAGATGTTTAAAAAGATAAAATTGAATGTTTTATGTTAATGAAAAAACTAGATTAATGGTGAGAGAATTTAAGCTCAAATCCAAGTTTTCTCCGACTGGCGATCAGCCTTCTGCTATCAAAACTTTGGTTGATAGTATTAACTCTGGAAATAAGTTTCAGACCCTGCTTGGGGTGACTGGATCGGGTAAGACATTTACCATGGCTAATGTCATCGCTGAAACTGGAAGACCTACCTTAATTATGGCGCCAAACAAAACATTGGCAGCCCAACTTTATTCAGAAATGAAAGAGTTTTTTCCAGAGAATGCAGTTGAATATTTTGTCTCATATTATGATTATTATCAGCCCGAGGCATATGTTCCTGCCAGTGATACTTTCATTGAGAAAGATGCTTCAATCAATGAACAAATCGAGCAAATGAGACTAAGTGCTACCAAGGCATTATTGGAAAGAAAAGATGTTGTCATTATTGCTAGTGTTTCAGCTATCTATGGTCTTGGTGACCCAGATAGTTATATGCAGATGCTGCTTCATTTAAGTGTTGGCGAATTGACAAATCAAAGGGAAATACTGGCTCGACTCACTAACATGCAATATAACAGGAATGATGTGGTGCTTGAGCGAGGAAATTTTAGGGTTAAAGGCGAGATTATTGATATCTTTCCTGCCGATTCAGATGAACTAGCCCTTAGAGTAGAAATGTTTGATGATGAGATTGAAAGACTCTATTGGTTTGATCCTCTCACTGGTGAAAAGAAACAATCCCTTAATCGTGTAACTGTTTATCCACAAACTCACTATGTCACCCCTAAATCTAAGATTATGGCAGTTCTTGATAGTATTAAAAAAGAACTCAATTTGAGAAAAAAGGAGTTACTCACTCTTAATAAATTGGTGGAAGAGCAAAGGTTAGTCAGTCGAGTTCAGCTTGACTTAGAAATGATGCAAGAGCTTGGATATTGCAGTGGCATTGAAAACTACTCGAGATACCTTTCTGGAAGGAAGCCTGGAGAGCCACCTCCTACTTTGATGGACTATCTTCCAGATAATGCATTGGTAATCTTAGATGAGTCACATGTTACCGTTAGTCAGATTGGTGGGATGTATAACGGAGATAGGGCAAGAAAGACAACACTCGTTGAGTATGGTTTTAGATTGCCTAGTGCTCTTGATAATAGACCACTGAAGTTTGATGAGTTCATGGACCGAGTAAATTCGTGTGTGATGGTTTCGGCAACACCTGCGAAATTTGAATTAGAGACTTCACAGGTTATCGCTGAGCAGGTTGTCAGACCAACTGGACTTTTGGACCCAGAAGTTGAAATTAGACCCGTTAAATCTCAGGTTGATGACTTGTTAAGTGAGATTCATAAAAGAGTCAAGGTGGGTTCACGAGTTCTTGTAACCACTCTCACCAAGAAGATGTCCGAACAATTAAGTGATTATCTTGCAGAACACGGAATCAAGGTTAGGTATCTGCATTCAGACATCGATACTGTTGAACGGGTAGAAATTATCCGAGACTTAAGATTAGGTGTTTTTGATGTTTTAGTAGGAATTAATCTCTTAAGAGAAGGACTCGATATTCCAGAAGTCTCACTAGTTGCTATCTTAGATGCTGACAAGGAGGGCTTCCTTAGATCAGAGCGGTCATTGATTCAAACGATGGGAAGAGCTGCGCGAAATGTTGATGGAAAGGCAATTTTATATGCTGATGAAATTACAGGCTCAATGGAAAGGGCAATCATGGAAACTGATAGAAGAAGGGAAAAACAGCAAGAATATAATACTATTAATAACATCACACCTAAAGGGGTTTTAAAGCCAATTATCGACATACTTGATCGAGATGTTATCGAGGACGATGCAGAGCAAAAAAATAAGCATTTAGTTGAAAGACAAATGAGCCCAGTAGAATTAAAGAAAAAAATCAAAGAGCTTGAGAAGCAGATGTATGCATTTGCTGAAGAGCTTAAATTCGAACAAGCTGCAGACATTAGAAACCAAATAAAATCTCTGAAAGAAGGGCAGTTTATAAGCGCATGAGTGAAAATACATTAAACATTACCGAGATTTTTTATTCTATCCAAGGTGAGGCTTTAGAGGTCGGACTGCCTACAGTATTTATCAGACTAACTGGCTGTCCTCTAAGATGCGGGTATTGTGATACAACCTATGCTTTCAAGGGTAACAACCCCATGACCATAGATCAAATCATTGAAAAAGTCAGAGAGTTTCCTACCCATCAAGTCTGCGTTACTGGTGGTGAGCCTCTTGCTCAAAAAAATGTACATTTACTGCTTAATGACCTTGTTAAAAATAAGTATCAAGTCTCGCTTGAGACTAGCGGAAGCATTGATATTTCCGAGGTTAATCATGCTGTTTCAATTGTGATGGATGTCAAAACCCCTTCATCAGGAGAGGAGCATCAAAATTTGATTTCTAATCTCCAATATATCAAGTCGAGCGATCAAATCAAATTTGTAATTGGTGATATGGATGATTTCAGATGGACTGAAGAATTTATCCAAAATAAATCATTAGAGGGTAATATCCTCATCTCGCCAGTTTTCGGTCAAGTGGATTTAAGAGATTTGGCTGATTGGCTGATGCAAAGTAAGATTAAAGCAAGACTTCAGGTCCAGCTCCACAAAATTATTTGGGGAGATGAACCTGGTAGATAGACTAATTGATTTCTATATTTCTTACTTTAGGTTTCGGTTCAGACAATTTCGGCATAGATACCTTTAAAACCCCATCATTAAATGTGGCGACCATATTATCTGTGTCCGCATCAACTGGAACTGATGAGCTTTGAGAAAAACTTCTTGAGGATTGCTGATTATTTCCTTCTGAGTTAGATTCAGTCTTAGAAGATGCTTTAATAGTGATCATGTTGTTATCTGTAGAGACACTCACCTGTTCTTTAGTGAAGCCATTAAGTTTCATTTCAAGAACATAACTATTCATTTCTTTGTCAAAATATTTTCTTGAAGAGGTCCCATAACTGTTTTGATAGACTTTCATCCTATCAAATTCTTGCTCCATGCGATTGAACTGATGATGGAAGTCACGCCAAAAATTATCATGGAAACCATCAGAAAAGAAAGGATGGTTAAATGGACTATGGGCACTCACAGAAGAAGAAACCAATAGTGCAGGTAACAAAACAGATTTAATTTTCATATCGTGTTCTCCAATTTAATTAGTTATTTAAATAATATGAGAGGTTTATTTTTTTTCAATAGAGAAAATTGAAAAATTCTCTTAAAAAAAGTAATAAATTATCGATTGGATAGCTGATCGAAGTTTTGTGCGCGGTCTCTTAGAAGATGATCCATCAAAACGATTGCTAGCATTGCTTCTGCAATTGGGGTTGCTCTAATTCCAACGCAAGGATCATGACGACCCGTAGTGATGACCTCACAAGCGTTTCCATTATCATCAATACTTTCACCAGGGAGTCTGATACTTGAAGTTGGCTTAAGAGCGATAGACACCTCAATATCTTGACCACTGCTAATCCCACCTAAGGTTCCACCAGCATTATTCGACAAAAAACCATCAGGATTAATTAGATCCCTATGCTCAGTACCTTTTTGTGTCACCGAATCAAAACCTGCACCTAGCTCAACTCCCTTCACAGCATTAATACTCATCATGGCATGAGCAATATCGGCTTCGAGTCTATCAAAAATTGGCTCACCTAAACCAACGGGCATATTTTTAGCCGATATGTTGATTCTAGCTCCAATTGAATCTCCAGATTTTCTAAGATCATCCATGTAATTTTCAAGTTCAGATATTTTGTCAATATCAGGACAGAAAAAGGGATTGTTGTTAATTTCATTCAAGTCAATCTTATCTGGTCTTATCGGACCTAATTGAGAAAGGTAGCCATTAATTTCTATACCTGAAGACTCTTTAAGATATTTTTTTGCAATCGCCCCAGCGGCAACTCTCATCGCTGTCTCTCGAGCACTAGATCTTCCACCACCTCGGTAGTCTCTAATACCGTATTTTTTTTGGTAGGTTAAATCCGCATGCCCTGGTCTGAATTTATCAGCAATATTACTGTAATCTTTAGATCTTTGATCAGTGTTATTAATAAGAAGTGCTATTGGAGCACCTGTTGTTCTTCCCTCAAATACACCCGAGAGAATAGTCACTATATCATCCTCTCTTCTTTGAGTTGTATGACGAGAGGTTCCAGGTTTTCTTCTATCCAGATCTCCTTGAAGGTCAGATTCATCAAGACTCATTCCTGGGGGGCAACCATCGATTATTCCAACCAATGCTTTACCGTGTGATTCTCCAGCAGTGGTAACAGTGAATAGTTTTCCGATTGAATTTCCCGACATAAAATTTGAGTGATTAATAACTGATTTTGATTATACATATTACTTAAAATAAGTTGCCATGAGTATGCAATTCAACAAGATTGCTGGCAGTGATTTAAATGTTTCTAAAATTTGCCTAGGAACCATGACTTTCGGCCAGCAGAATAGTCAAGATGAAGCATTTCAGCAATTAAATTTCGCTTTTGATAAAGGAATAAATTTTATTGATACTGCTGAAATGTACCCCGTTCCACCCAGAGAGGAAACAGTTTATTCAACTGAGTCGATAGTCGGTAACTGGCTTAAGGATCAAGATAGAAATAAGGTTATATTAGCAACCAAAGCTGTTGGAAGTAATCGAGGGATGGCATACATTAGGGAGAATAATCTTTCATTCAATAAAGCTAATTTAAGAAGTGCTCTTGAGGCGTCTCTGAAGAGACTTCAAACGGATTATGTAGATTTGTACCAACTTCACTGGCCTGAGAGAAACACCCCCATGTTTGGTCAGTACTTATACAACCCAAAATTTGAAAAAGAATATACGGCTTTCAGGGAGACTCTTGAAGCATTGAATGATTTAATTAATGAAGGAAAGATTCGATACATTGGAGTTTCTAATGAGTGGCCTTGGGGCATTATGCAGTTTATTAAAGCCTCAGATGAGTTTAATTTACCAAGGATAATCAGCACTCAAAATGCTTACAGTCTTTTAAATAGGACATTTGATTCAGCATTAAGAGAAGTCAGTTATCGAGAAAATGTTCCACTTCTCGCGTATTCACCATTAGCTTTTGGTCATTTAAGTGGAAAGTACATTAAAGATTCCAACGCAAGGGGTAGGGTCAATGATTTTGATGGTTTCGCCCAGAGATATGAGAAACCCGCGGTTCATCCAGCTGTCAAGGCTTATTCTGATTTGGCAGATGAGCTGGGTATTTCCTTAACAACTTTAGCACTGTCATTTAATTACTCGAGATGGTTCTCAGCAAGCACCATAATCGGTGCAACCTCTATGCAACAACTTGAAGAAAATATTACCTCTTTGGATTTTAAATGGACAGATGAAGTGGAATCGAGAATTGAGCAAATTCACTTAAGTTTCTTTAATCCAGCTCCATAAAAAGTTAAAATTTCGCCCTTTAAGTTTTTGGCGGACAAAATGCTTTTTTCTTTAATTAATAAATACAAGCCTGCAAACACAAGGAATGATATTCTTTCAGGCTTGACTGTTGCACTTGCCCTTGTTCCTGAGGCTGTAGCTTTTGCTCTTCTAGCTGGGGTTTCTCCCTTGGTAGGTCTCTATGCTGCGTTTATTATTGGTCTTGTAACTTCAATAGTTGGAGGAAGACCAGGAATGATTTCAGGTGCTACAGGAGCTATAGCTGTGGTGATTGGCTCTTTGGTTGCGATTCACGGTGTTGAATACTTGTTTGCAGCAGTTGTTGTCACAGGTGTCTTCCAAATATTATTTGGCTTAATGAGACTCGGGAAGTTTATTAGACTTGTTCCGCACCCTGTTTTTTTGGGATTTGTTAATGGTATTGCCATAGTCATATTTCTTGGTCAAGTCAAGCAATTTAAGGTAGACGATGTATGGATTTCAGGCGAGCCTTTAATGATTATGTTTTTAATAATCATTGTCACGATGTCGATAATCTATTTCTTACCAAAATTTACCAAGGCAATTCCAGAAATATTAGTTGCAGTAGTGATCGGGACACTAGCTGTATTAATGCTGGGGATTGATACAAGGACAGTTGGCGATATCGCATCTATTAAAGGATCTCTGCCAGCATTTCATATCCCAGACGTGCCATTAAACTTTGAAACATTATTTATTGTTTTTCCTTTTTCTTTAACAATGGCTTTAGTAGGTCTCATAGAGAGTTTGCTGACATTAAATTTAGTTGATGATTTGACTGAAACGCGTGGTCAACCTAATAGAGAAAGCATTGGTCAAGGCGTGGCCAATACTGTTACAGGTTTTTTTGGAGGAATGGGGGGATGCGCCATGGTTGGTCAAAGCATAATTAACATTAAGTCAGGAGGCAGGGGAAGGCTATCTGGTATTGTTGCTGCTTTTGCGCTTTTGATTTTCATTGTATTTCTGTCAGATTATATTGAGCTAATTCCTGTTGCTGTGCTTGTAGGAGTCATGCTAATGGTTGTCATTGGAACATTTGAATGGTGCTCAATTCGTTTATTTGGAAAGGTGCCTTTGCTTGATATTATTACTGGTATTTCAGTCGCTGTTATCACTGTTCTGACTGATAATCTCGCACTTGCAGTGATTGTCGGAGTGATCCTCTCAGCATTATCATTTGCTTGGGAGTCAGCCAATA
>Ga0255753_1007122_pt1 | contig 10169 bp, 9 predicted proteins | sample 041ome_10_FD_179953 | JGI IMG/M metagenome (GOLD analysis project Ga0255753, IMG submission 179953) | Coastal salt marsh microbial communities from the Groves Creek Marsh, Skidaway Island, Georgia - 041412US metaG (version 2) | ecosystem: Environmental > Aquatic > Marine > Intertidal zone > Salt...
TGAAAAGGGCATGATGACCCTGGTCGATGAGGCGCGACAGGCAGAATTACTCAGCCACCTGGAAGGTCATTTGATCCGCGCAAGTCACGCCTCGGGGGGCAGTGCCGGCAACAGCATGATCGCCACCGCACTCTTTGGCGCCCCCACTTTTATGAGCTGCAAAGTCGCCGAAGACGCCGACGGGGATATTTATCTCGCTGATCTGGAAGCCTCGGGCGTGGCCCATTGCCTCGCGGATAATCGTGGCGCCGGCACCACAGGCAAATGCCTGGTGCTCATAACGCCCGACGCCGAGCGCAGTATGAACACATTTCTCGGCGTCTCCGAGACCCTGTCGGTCAACGAGGTCGATGACCACGCCATCGTGGATTCCGACTGGGTGTACCTGGAAGGGTACCTGGTGAGCTCGCCAACCGGTCTCGCCGCCGCCCTGCACACCCGCACAATCGCGGAGGCGAACGGCGTTAAGACTTCGGTCAGCTTCTCCGACCCGGGCATGGTCCAGTTTTTCAGGGATAACATGAAGCAGCTGGTCGGTGAACAGGTTGATTTGGTGTTCTGTAACGAAGCCGAGGCGCTGGAGTGGGCGGAGGCCGACAATTTGGCCGATGCCGCAGAAATCATCAAACAGGTGGCGCGCAGCTTTGTCATTACCCGCGGGGCCGATGGCGTTATCGCCTTTGATGGTGAAACCACCGTCGAGGTGCCAGCGCATAAAGTCGACGCGGTTAACACCAACGGCGCTGGCGATATGTTCGCAGGCGCCTTTCTGTATGGGCTCGCGCGCGGTGAAAATTATGAACGCGCGGCCCAATTTGCGGTACGCGCTGCCGGTGAAGTAGTAAAATACTTCGGTCCCCGTTTGAAGCCCGAGGAATACCGGGCGCTTCGGCATTCATTTTTTGGTGACTAACCCGCGGCCACCATAACAACAGGTAATCGATGATGAGCTCCGAACACGAGATAAAACCCACCGTCAAAACAGATCCGTTGTACCAAATGTTGCGCCATGAAGACGTTGATGCCTTCAACGAAAATCGCGACAGCATGGATACCAGTCACCTCAGAAGCGGAGACTATCGGGGACGGGATCTGCGCAAGATGAACGCGCGCGGCCTCAACTTTGCTGATGCCTATTTTCGTAACGCCGATCTATCGGGCATCGACTTCAGGGAAACCAACCTCGAAGGGGCCAGCTTGATGGATGCCAAGGTCTCCGGCGTCTATTTCCCCGCCGAGTTGAGCCCGGAAGAAATACGACTGTCTCTCGATCACGGCACGCGGCTTCGGTATCGAACCGGCGACTAACGACCATGGTCTTTCGCAACCGGTCTCGATGCTTGCATTCTTTGGTGTTCACCCTGCTGGTGTTTGCCGGCGGATTGGGCAATGCCCTGACCGCACAGGGTCAAGGACTCAGCTCGCTGGTGCAGGAAGCCAATGCGTTTCTTCCCGTCGAAGAGGCTTACCATCTTGAGGTCGAACAAATCGATGCCACCCAGATCCGACTCTACTGGCAAATTGAACAGGCGTACTACCTCTATCAGCACCGGTTCAAGGTTGCGTTAGCCGATGAGCAGGGTGCGATTGCCACCGAGCTGAGCTATTCGCCGGCGCTGGCAAAAACAGACGAATTCTTTGGCGACGTTGAGGTCTACTACGACTATGCGGATTTACGCCTCACCACCGAGCGTTCTTTCGGGGTAGCGCGGCTTGCCGTAACCTCCCAGGGCTGTGCCGACGCCGGTCTTTGCTACCCGCCACACACCGAGATCTTCAGCCTCGATGGAACAACGGGCGTCGTAAGCCGCGGTGGGCCCGATCTATCTGGCGACGCGACTGCCGCCTTGGCCGCCGATAAATCCGAACCAAGTGCTGACCCGATAGCTAACATGTCCTTCGCCAGCGCACTGTTATTCGCCTTTTTAGGCGGACTCATTTTGAACGCGATGCCCTGCGTGTTCCCCATCCTGTCACTCAAAGTCTTGAGCTTTGCGACCGGCGATCCTGCCTCACATCACCGTCACGCCTGGTGGTACCTGACGGGGGTTGTCGCGAGCTTTGTCACCAGCGCGATAGCGCTCATCAGCCTGCAGTCACTGGGGCAGTTCATTGGCTGGGGTTTCCAACTGCAATCTACCGGTTTTGTCATTGCGCTCGCCTATTTGTTTACCGCTATGGGTTTAGGGTTATCCGGTGTCGTACAGCTTGGCTCCGGTTTCATGAATCTGGGCAACGCACTCACCGGCGGGCAGGGGTATCGCAGTAGCTTCTTCACCGGCGTGTTAGCCGTGGTGGTCGCGAGTCCGTGTACCGCGCCTTTTATGGGCAGCGCACTGGGCTTCGCGCTAACCCAGCCAGCTGGCACCGCCCTGTTCGTTTTCGTCGCGCTGGGGCTGGGCATGGCCGCGCCCATGGTGCTACTCAGTTACAGCCGGGCGGCGCGCCAGCTGCTGCCCAAACCGGGGCCGTGGATGGAGACCCTGAAAGAAGTCCTCGCTTTTCCCCTCTATGCCACGGCGGTTTGGCTGCTCTGGGTTGCGGGTAATCAAAGCGGTGTAGACACCATGGCCGCAGCTCTGGGCGGTCTGGTGCTACTGGCGCTGGGACTGTGGTTGTATCGCGGCTCATGGCGTCGAAAAAGCCTCGCACTTGTGAGCCTGGTGCTGGCTATTCTGTTGGGGACGGTGCGAGGAGAGGGCTCCGCCGGGGACGCCAGCCTTCGCGAAGGTACCGTCGCTTGGTCACCCACCGCCTTGGAACAACTTCGCAATGACGGTATTCCGGTATTTGTGGACGTCACGGCGGATTGGTGTATTACGTGTAAGGCCAACGAACAAGCCGTGTTGTTCACCGACTCCATGACCGCGCTGTTCAAAGATCATGGCGTGGTCTACATGATTGCCGACTGGACCGATTACGATGACGCGATTGGTGCCTTAGTGAGAAGCCATCGCCGCAACGGGATTCCGCTCTACGTCATGTACCCGGCGACTGGCGAGGGAGAGCCGTTTATTCTGCCCCAGCTACTGACCACAGCCGTGATGACGGAAGCTCTCGAGAAAGTCAGTACCGCGTCGCGTGGCTAGCCCGCTGCAGACGCCGAACACAGTCATTAACTATTCAGAAGGACTTATTCCATGCGACCTAGCCGACTTGCCACCCACCCGCACCTGATCCTGGCGACGCTGGTTCTCCTTGGCGGCAACGCGCTGCCCGCCACAGCAGAATTAGCGTTACAGGATTTTTGGATCCGGGCCATGCCGCCGGGTCAATCCATGACCGCGGCCTACGGGAAAATCACGAATACCGGGGACTCCCCGGAAGATATTAGCGGCGCGAGTCTCCCCTTCGCGCAACGCATCGAGTTTCATGAGTCGGTGGAGCGCGATGGCGCCATGCAAATGCAGCCGCTCGCCGACCTCAGTCTGGCCCCCGGCCAAACGCTTACGCTGATGCCCGGTGGCGCGCATATGATGGTGATGGGTGTGGCCGACATGCCCAAAGAGGGCGAACGCTTCGACTTGTGTGTAGACTCAACCGCAGGACAACAGTGCAGCAGCGCGCCGGTCATGAAGCAGGGACCGATGCCTGACCACAGTCATCACGCGCACTGAGCAAGCAAGGAGCGCTTAATCGTGACTTTTGAGGACAACCCAGCCCAAGACAAAAAAAGCGCGGGAATAGCAGGGCGTTTTATGCAGCAGCTCAAGGACACCCTGCCGCTATCGGGCATTGGTGAAAATGGTTTTCCGACCAAAACGGTGTTGGGCACCCTGGGGGCGCTGACCCTTGTTATCAGCGGCCTTGGCATGTGGTGGAGCGTGGCGCCCGATCCTTTTGATGTCAGATCGCAGGCGGAGACGCAATCCGCACGAAAAAGCCAGCCCGTTGTCAAAGGAACCACGACCACAGCCGCCCTGATTGGTGTAATCGATACCTTGCTTTCAAAACCCGGCGGTTACCTGCACAACGATTTGTTTCCACCCGGGGTTTTTCTCGACAACATGCCCAACTGGGAATACGGCGCCCTAATCCAGTCCCGGGATCTGGCAAGGGCCCTGCGCGAGGTATTGAGCCGATCGCAGTCCCAATCCAAAGAGGACGTCGATCTTACCCTGGCTGAACCCCGCATCAACTTTCAATCCAACAGTTGGGTGCTGCCTTCCTCCGAGCGCGAATATAAAGCGGCGCTTCGCTATCTGGAGGCTTACCTCGATCGGCTACCCCTGAAAACCGAGACCGGCGCGCAGTTTTACGCTCGCGCGGATAACTTGAGCTACTGGCTCAGCATGATTGAGAAGCGCTTGGGCAGTCTGTCCCAGCGCCTGTCGGCAAGCGTCGGTCAGCGGCGCATTAACACGGATCTCGCGGGAGACCCCGCCGCTTTGGCATCAACAGAGGATGCACTGGAAATTAATGTTCAAACGCCTTGGCGAGAGATCGACGACGTGTTCTATGAGAGTCGCGGCGCGGCCTGGGCGCTCATTCACTTTCTAAAAGCCGCTGAGGTGGATTTTGCCGAAGTGCTCGACAAGAAAAACGCGCGCATCAGCCTGCAGCAAATCATTCGGGAACTCGAGGCAACGCAACACACGCTGTGGAGCCCCATTATTCTCAATGGCTCGGGGTTTGGCTTATGGGCTAACCACTCGCTGGTCATGGCCAACTACATCTCCCGTGCCAACGCAGCGCTCATTGACCTTCGGGAGCTGCTTGCTCAGGGCTGATTTTTGATTCCCTTCGGTTTAAAACCGGGGGGATTGCGAGTCAAATCAACGAGCCTCCTAGAACTGGTCCTCTGCCGGTAACAACCGCCAATAAACCCCCGCATCGGTAGCACTCATTGTTACCGTCGGGCGCTCGTGGGCGCCCTTGCCCTCATTCAATAATAGTCCCAGATCCTGCTGCGCACGCGGCGTAAGATGATAGTTGTGCTTGTCATACCAGGGTGCCACCGTCGTGGCATCGATGGTCTCGATGCCCGCAATGATCACGTCCGGATTGGCCGCTCCAAGCCGCGGGCTTTGGTTGTAAACCCGCGACGTTAACAGCGGAATATCCCGCTCTGCTGTGTACAGGGTCGTGCGGGTTACCCGCGCGGGTAAACGGGGCAGTACCTCCAGCACAAAGGCCTCTCGATCGACGTCGGGGGCATAGAGAACAAGTTCACCAAAGGCGGGCTCTAGGGGCGTGCCCGTCGCTGGATGATTCAGAATCGCTGCCAGCATGGCCTGACTGCCCATGCTGTGGGCTATGAGATGCAGGGTTTTAATTTGCTCTACTTTCAATAGCGTCTGGAGCAATGACGTCAGCGCGGGGATAGAGGCGGTCAGCACCTCGGTGTCACGGCCGTAACCCACCGGATTTTCCCCCGCCGGCCAGCTGAACAATATCGGAAGCCCGGTAAAGTTGGCGCCATACACTATTTCCGCCAAATCCTCGGCTGCTTGATCAAAACGCTTCATGAAACCTGGGATGTACACCAAAGCGGTGTCGGACTGATCGAGCAAGCCGTGCTCGGCAAGGGCGGCAGCCAAGTCGACCTCATTACTGGGCGACCACGTCTTAAACGCAACCGCGGGCTCCCCCTGCTGGGCAGAGCTCGTCGGCCATTGAACGACATCTCGATCAGGCAGCGCGGGTAGAGACACCTTCGCCGCGCCGCTCGAGACCACACCTGGGTCGGAACCAAATCCTTCCAGCCCCGAAGATACCGGCTCGAACTGCCGGTTGGTCACATAAAAAATCGGTACAAGAGCCTCAAGACCCTCGTGGGAGGCCATCGCGTGGTGTGTGTTTGGATCGGCCTCGGGGCTGATAGCTGCATTGGTGCCCGAGTTGATTGGTGTGTTGATTGACGTGTTAACTGCCGGGTTGGTCGTGGTATCGCTGACAACCACCTCTCCTGCCGAGCAGCCCAATAGCGCGCCGCACAGCAACAGACTGCTTCCCAAGGCGCGGTTTGGTGCAAGTCGACATAACCCTTTCATCTTTCCAGTCTACCGACTGCCGGGCGCCAGATGTAGAGGCTGTTTAGGGTGCAGAGCGCCCCGTGAGAATTGCCCAGCCCTCTTTTTCACAGGCAACAGACAGGGTTACTTCCGGCGCGTACTCAGCCACAAGAGCTGCAGCTTGGTCCGCGAGTAAACCCGCCAGAATTAACTGACCTCCGGGCTTAAGCAGGGACTTCAATTGAGGCGCCAGCGCATGCAGTGGCCCCGCCAGAATATTGGCAACGACAATATCCGCTGACTGGTTGAGCGAAGCCCAATCGACCTCGTCTGGAAGCGAAACCCCGAACTGAGAAGCACCAATGTGATTGCGTTCGGCGTTCTGTCGGCTCGCGATGATGGCCTGCGGATCGTTGTCCACGCCCCAGGCGTGACCCGCCCCCAGCTTCAGCGCCGCGATCGCCAAGATGCCAGTACCACAACCAAAGTCGATCACCCGCATCCCGGGCCTGACCTGCTTATCCAACTCGCCCAGACATAACGCGGTCGTGGGGTGGGTACCGGTGCCGAAGGCGAGTCCAGGATCCAAAATAATATTCACCGCATCGGGCTCGGGGGGCTCTTGCCAGCTCGGGCAAATCCACAAGCGCTCGCCCATTTTCATAGGATGGAAGTTATCCATCCACGCACGCTCCCAATCTTGGTCCGGGACATGTTCGGGAGCTGAGGCGGGAGCCTCAATCAGATCAGCGGGTACCCCGTGAATCACAGGCTGCAAGTTGACGCCCTCATCAAATAAGGCGACGACTTTGACCTGCTGCCACAAGGGTGTCTCGCCAGGGCCCGGCTCGAGTAAGGGCTCATCGGCATTGTCTTCGAGGGTGACAGCCACCGCCCCCTGGGCAAACAACCAGTCCTCCAAGGCCTCGACATGGGGCTGACTCGTCTCGAGGGTCAGCTCCTGCCAACCGGGGTGGCTCAACGCTCGTGTTCCAGCTTACTCTCGAGGTAGTGGATGCTGACACCACCGGCCATGAATGAGGTATCCACGACCAACTCGCGATGCAAGGCAGCGTTGGTGCGAATACCTTCGACAATAAGCTCATCCAGCGCCTGACGCATCTTGGCAAGCGCAACATCGCGGGTGTCACCGTGGGTAATTAGCTTGCCAATCAAACTGTCGTAATGGGGTGGGACCGTGTAACCGTTGTACACGTGGGAGTCGACCCGCACACCCGGACCGCCCGGCGCATGAAACGTGTTGATCTTGCCCGGGGATGGCAGAAAGTTTCTTGGATCCTCGGCGTTAATGCGGCACTCGAGGGCGTGCCCATGAAACCGGATATCCTCTTGACGGAAGGAGAGCTTCTCGCCGGAGGCAATCAGAAGCTGCTCGCGCACAATATCCACCCCCGTAATCATCTCCGTGACCGGATGTTCCACCTGCACTCGGGTGTTCATTTCAATGAAGTAGAAGCCGCCGTCTTCGTAGAGGAACTCGAAGGTACCGGCGCCCCGGTACCCCATATCGATGCAGGCTTTCACGCAGGCCTCACCAATTTCATGGCGCAGACTGTCGGGAATACCCGGTGCCGGAGCTTCTTCGATGACCTTTTGATGGCGTCGCTGCAAAGAGCAATCGCGATCACCCAGATGCACCGCATTGCCCTGCCCGTCGGCCAACACTTGAACCTCGACGTGACGGGGTCGTTGGAGAAACTTTTCCATGTAGACGACGGGTGAGCCAAACGCCGCTTGCGCTTCCGATTGCGTCACCTTGATGGAGCTGAGAAGCACCTCTTCGTTGTGCACAACGCGCATCCCGCGACCACCACCGCCGGCTGCGGCTTTCACAATGACGGGAAAACCAATGTCCCGCGCGATCTTGATAATTTCATCGGGATCATCCGGGATCGCACCCTCGGATCCGGGGACTGTCGGCACCCCCGAGCGCTTCATCTGCTGCTTCGCCGAGACCTTGTCCCCCATCAGCCGGATGGTGTCCGCTGTCGGGCCGATAAAAACAAAGCCGCTATTCTCGACCTGCTCGGCAAAATCAGCGTTCTCCGACAAAAACCCGTATCCGGGGTGAATCCCATCGGCATTGGTAACTTCAGCCACGCTGATAATGGCGGGGACATTGAGATAGCTTTTGGCGGAGGGCGGCGGACCAATGCAAACAGCCTGATCAGCGAGCCTGACGTGCTTCAATTCGCGATCGGCGGTGGAGTGAACCGCGACCGTCTCGATGCCCAACTCTCGACAGGCACGCAGGACGCGCAGCGCTATTTCACCCCGATTAGCGATCAGTACTCGTTCTAACATCAAACATTTCCTCGTCAGGGGGCAGCCCGTGGGCGGCCCCGAAGGGGGTTAGACGATGGTGATCAATGGCTGATCAAATTCCACCGGCTCGCCGTCTGCTACATGAATGGCGGTCACGGTACCCGCGCGATCAGCCTCGATCTGGTTCATCATTTTCATGGCCTCAACGATACACAGGACATCGCCGACCCGGACGGTCTGCCCTACCTCAACAAAGGCGGCGGCATCGGGACTGGGAGAGCGATAAAACGTGCCTACCATGGGCGAGAGCACTGCGTTATCCGCCGATACCGGCACGGGCGCCGCCGCCGGTTCGGGCGCTGCAGCCACAGCCGCGGCCGCCGGTGCAGGGGCTGCGGGCGGAGCCATCGCGGGCGCCGGGGCGTAACTCACCGGCGCACTCCCCGCTTTATTACGGCTGATCCGCACCGACTCTTCGCCCTCGTGGATCTCGATCTCATCGATATTCGATTCCTCGAGTAACTCAATGAGTTTTTTCACCTTTCGGATGTCCATTACTCGCTCCTCGCTCAGGTGTCAGATTGAATGGCTTTGATAGCAGCGGCGAGAGCGTAGTCATAACCCTGACTGCCCAGTCCGCAAATCACACCAAGCGCCACATCGGAAAAATAACTGTGCTGCCGAAAGGCCTCTCGAGCATGCACGTTGGATAAATGTACTTCGACAAAGGGAATTGAAACTGCCAGCAGCGCATCGCGCAGAGCAACACTGGTATGGGTGAAGGCGGCGGGGTTGATAATAATGAATTGTGTGCCCGCGGCTTTGGCCGCCTGAATAGCGTCCACCAGATCGTTCTCGGCATTGCTCTGAATGCATGTCGCCGACAGACCTGAGGCCGCGGCCAACGCGGTCAATCGCGCGTTGATATCCGCGAGGGTTTCCGTGCCATAGACCTCGGGCTCCCTGTCTCCAAGGAGATTCAAGTTGGGCCCATGAAGCACTAGTATCTCGGACATCTCGTCGAGTTCCCGTATTTTAGCCGCAAAATTTCAGCAATTGCCGGATGATGAACCAAGCTCGCAGCGCTGTCTAACGGATTGCGACATATCCACAGAAATTCGCTAGTTCGTCGGCTTTTTGTCGAGTTTCAGCGCTTTTTCACCGCCAGTTCGCAGCAAAAGGCCGCTGTATGGGTTCGCACCCCACCTCGAAGACCCGGCGTTGGGTCGCCTCCCGGACGGGTTAGGTTGACTGTGAAACCCTGTTGGCAAACAGCGCTACCTGACCAAACCACACCCAAAGGTACAAAAGACTCTCCCAGTGAACAGAGTTTACCTTGCACGCGGCTCTGGGGACCCACAACAACAATCCTTCATCACGATTCATCGTGGCAATCTATCGTGACCGGCCATCGCAACAATCCATCGGGACAATTCATCGGGACAACTCAACCCGATCAGACATCGCAACAATCCATCGCAACAATCCATCGCAACAATCCATCGCGACAATCCATCGCGACAATCCATCGCGACAACTAATCCCGATCAGACATCGTGACCAGTCCACATGATCAGCCGTCCTGTCTTAGCACCCCACCGCGGCGGTCGGTCCAGGGTGATTAGACCCAGGGCGGACAGGGTGCGAGCACCAGCCAACCCGCTATCCGGCCAGGCAGGTGCCAACTTTTTTATTCCAACGCACCAAGAAGGTGCTTAATTTTTAACCAATATGACTTCATCAAATTTGCTGGCAGTAGTATGATCGGCGGCCCTTTCCCAAAGGCGTCATCCCATTGTCTCAAGCCCCGTCTTCTCAGTCGACGCTGCAGGCTTTTTCGCCGGTAAAGCGCACGCTGAACATTGGTCGGCATGTGCTGCCCAATGCCGTGGTGTTAGCACCAATGGCGGGCGTCACTGACTTGCCCAT
>Ga0255753_1007124_pt1 | contig 10166 bp, 7 predicted proteins | sample 041ome_10_FD_179953 | JGI IMG/M metagenome (GOLD analysis project Ga0255753, IMG submission 179953) | Coastal salt marsh microbial communities from the Groves Creek Marsh, Skidaway Island, Georgia - 041412US metaG (version 2) | ecosystem: Environmental > Aquatic > Marine > Intertidal zone > Salt...
CGTGCGTCTCGAGCGAGTCCACGTCCTTCGAGACCGACGAAAACGATTCAGACGGCGACCACGCGCCGCAGGCAAACGTGTCGTCGTCGCGAAGAAGCGTCTTCTTTTCCTCTTCTTTCTCGCCGCTTTCGTCGTCTCGTTTTTCGAAGCGGTCGAAATCGTCCTCCTCGTCCACTCTTCCTGGCGGTTTCTTCCGACGACTTTTCACGCGCAGACCGTCGGCTGCTTTTGAGTGCGCAGACGACGACGAGGGAAAAAAGAAGGGCGAGGATCGCGACGCGGGGTGATGATACCACCACCACCGTCGGAAACACGAGGCGAACACGACGCCGAAGAGGAACGCGAACGCGAGGTGTCTTCTCTTCGCCGCCCGATGCGTCGTTGATGCATTCCTCCGTGTCGACGAGGGAGCGTCCGTCGTCTTTGTTTCCTCCTCCTCGGGGAAAGCTTCCGCTTCCTCCATTTTGAGTGAAGATTTTCGCACGCGCGAGCGATATACCATGTGCGCGTGTAATAAAGCGACGACGGACGGGCGAAGCGCTCGTTGTTAGAGTTTACTTTTCGTCGCGCACATACGGTTGATATCATCGCGTCGTCACCTTCAAAGGACGCGTCTAAAAGGTGCTCGTAAAGGGCGTGTGCGAAGGCGGAATGAAACGGCGAAATCTTGGTCTCGTCGTTGCGTTCGTCGCGCTTTTGTTCGCGCTCTCGCGCCTCGCGTGGACGACGAAACAGCGCTCGAGTTTGCCGCTGATGTCGCCGTCGTCGTCTTCTTCTTTTTCTTCGACGACGACGTTTGCTCTCCGGGACGGCGACGGCGAGAAGAGTTTGCAACGAAAAGAAGAAGAAGAAGAAGAAGAGGAGGACGAAGAGGAGGAGGAGGAGGAAGAAGAAGCCGCGAGGACGAAATCGTCGACAGGAACGGATGAGATGCCGTGGTTCCCGGAGAACATGGAAACGAGAACGCGGGATATCACCGCGGAAATTAGGAAAACGCTCGTGGAAGAGAACGGATGGCGGCGACCGAAGATATACACGCGGAGAGAGGATACGGACGCGTTGAAGATGTTCGATGGAATTGAGAAGGAAATCGAGACGTTTAAAGGTGACGCGGAGGAGTGGAAGAGAGTGCACGCCGTAGGTGGTGCGGATTCTTTGGGCGTGGTGTACATGGCAACTGGGAATACTCGGTTTATCGATCGAGCGGCGATGGTCGCCAGTCGATTGAAAGCGCACTCGAAATCTAAGTTGAGTAAACGAGTTCGATTTTGTTTGTATACCGATCGCAGTTTGTACGAGAGTTGGATGAGCAAGTTGGTGGAGACGAGAGAAAAAGTGGAGAAGGAAGGCTGGGATACCGTCGGCGTGACGGACGGTGGGGGATGGATTTCGCCGATCAATTCCAGAAAGAAATACATGCTCGGGAATCCGTTCGACGAGGTTGTGTTTTACGAAGGGTTGGCAGACGTGTTGGTGGACGAGAAGTCGGTGAAGCAAGTCGAGAAGAGCGTGGCTAAACGAAAGTCGAGCGGTGGAAAAGCGACGAATACGAATTTACCGCTGATATTTTTCTTGAAGAAGATTGTTTCTTTAGCGGGAGCGCCGTACGCGAGAACGATTTTCGCCGACGGCGATACTTGCTCGTGCGGCGATTACGTTGGGGAGATGTTCGAAGAATTAGAAGGAAGGTTTCCATCGGATCTAGAAGTCGAGACTGGGAAGGTAAAAAGTAGTAATAGCAATAGTAATAGTGGTAGTGGTAGTAGCGATAGCGATAGCAATAGTAATATCATTAAAAGGCAAAGGAGAAAGGAGAGTAGCGCAGAGCCGGTGCCGAAGAATGGATACGATTTCATGCACATCGTCGACCCGGCTCGTAACCAAGGAGGCAATCATCTCGGTTATGATTTGCGCGAATTTTACGAAACATCGATCACGTATCGAGAGGCTAAATTCAGAAGAGTGAACAAAACGTTCGAGGAAAGAAACGTCGGTTTTATCGTCTATCGTCCGAATAAACTCACGACGACGATTTTTAGACAGTTTGCGGAGCTTTTACTCGGCGCGATCAACCATAACGCGATGGTACGAAACGAACAACCCGCGTACACGGAAGTGCTGTGGATGTGGAAAGACGTCATACACGAACGCATTCTGAACAATCGCAACGACGTGTGCAGGAAACTTTCGAAAGGCGAGAAGGAGTATTGTCAGAAGCCGCCTTTCAAGCCGCACAAGTTGGCGAGACCGGGACCGTTGTGTAGGAGAGGTTGTCGGTTCGCTCACGAGAAGTGCGAATGTTGGAAGAATCGATATTTGAACTCGCAATATAAAGGTGGTGGTAGTGATACCGGTAAATGGTCGAACGCGACAGTTAACTAGCGTTTTATGCGTTGAAAATCATTGAATGAAATGAAAAATTTTTCTATAGCGTCGCAAAATTATGCTCGTCGAGTTTCGCGTTTTGCATCGCGCACTCCCTCAACCAGTTTCCGTTGACGATGAACAACCCTCGTTTTCTTCCCCATTTTACTTTCTCCGTATTATCCGCTCTCGCTAGAACGTGCGTGACGTTGTCGTTCATCGCCGTCGCAATGGTCGCTCCTAGTCCTACGGCTACGAGTAAAAGCGGGTGTCGATCTGGTCTTTCGTCGTTCGACGGCGTAATGCCGCTCGGTAAAATGACACACCCTTTCAGAAGGAGTAAAGAGGACGCTGGATCAACACTCTCAACATTACCACCATTTTCGCCTTCACTCGCCATGCCGTTACGTTCAAATACTTCTCGCACGTCTTTATGATCTTTCTTTTCTCGATGACCACTACCATCGCTAAACGCCATCATTCTATGCGCAACCGTCAACACCGCCAAGACGTCTTTCAAAACTTCTCTGTGTTTCGCCGGCGCGCCTTCCTCCTCCGCCTCGCCTTCGTCCAAACCTCTCTCCATGACGCTCGACTTCTCCATTTCCCTAAAACTCGTAGCCGATTTCCGAAAGAAGTGGTATCTATCCACGCGTATGAGATTCCTCGCGTGTCTCGGCCACACCCGGCTCGTATCGTCCACGATCATCGTACAATCGTCCCCGCCTAAAACTATATCTAAATCCTTCGTCTTTGAACACGTAGAATCGCTATTACCTATAATCCTTCCGTGGAAATATTTCCCTTCCGGATCAATCAACGACGCCATCTCGTGCGCGTAATTCTTATCCCCCATCGTGTACACGTGCATCCTGCATATCTTCGACGCTTCTTCCAAAAATTCAAACACGTACGGTCGAAGCTTCGTATACGTCGAAAAGTGACTCAAACAATACAAATCCGGAAACCGAGGCCGCCTTCCTCCACCCGCATCTCCACCACCAACTAACCCGAGCAACTTACTCCTCAACTCGTCCTCCTCCTCCCTCTTCTCCACTTTCCTATCCAACGACTCTCTCTCTTCGTCGTTCAACTCGTCGAACCGACAGGAGTTCAACAACGTGTGGTCCAAATCCAACACCAAGAAAAGCTTCCCTTGATTCAACGTCGCCATTCTCTCCTCGTTCTTCGCCTCCCTCAAGAGCTTATCGGAAACGGTTAACCCTTCGTGTAAGTATCGCACGGCTGTTTCCGCGTTCGCGCCGCCGCGCTCCTCTTTTTTTTCTTCGTCTCCTCCTCCTCCTCCTCCATCATTTTTTACCGTCGTCGCTCTTTGCCCGCAGTGCACGCAAATCCCAAACATAAACGCCGGGTGTTCGCACTCCTCCGCGGAGTTCGTTTTCTCGTTGTTCTTCGCCGCATCCCCGTCTCCGCGCACAAAAGTTCCCGCTCCATCGTTCACCACTTTTCGTCGCTTCACCAACCGTCTCGCGCCGAACGGAATGTTGCTCGTTTCAATTTTCCCCGTCGTCGTCTGCACCGTCGTCCGCGCTTCCTCCTCCTTTTTCTTTTTCTCGCTCTCTTCTTCTTCTTCTTCTTTTCCTTCTTTCTTCCTCTCCAGGAGCGATTCGGTCATCTCTTTGGCCAGAGAGTCCTCGCTGCTGCTGCTCGTCGCGCTGCCGTTGCTTTTGTCGTTCGACATTCTTTTTTTTTGAAGCATCGACTGACACAAAGAAAAAACGTCTTTTTTTCTCTCTCTCTCTCTCGCATGTCTGAATGCAAATACGCTTTTTGTGCGCGTTCATCATCCTCGGCGCGCGCGTAACAAAACATAAAACGCGATGACGCATACTTCACGCGTTATGTGTGTATATATGTGTGTGTGTGAACGAGAACAAGCGCACGCGTCGTCACATCATCATCACACACTCTTCCCCTCCTTTTTTGTATTTTTTCCTTCTTTTTTGCTTCATTCTTTTTTACGCAAAATCTGCTTTTACGCACAAAAATGGCTCGTTTTTCCCTCCTTTTCCTCAGCCTCTCCTCCGTGTTGCGCATCCTCGCTCTCGCGTTTACTTCGGTGGGAGTGTCGATGGTAACGGCGGCAGATTTTGAAGGTCGAAATGCTCCTGTTTTAGATTTCGGTGGGAAAATCGGGAGCAAAAACTTCGAGCGCGGGAGGAACGAGGAGGACGAAAGGAAAACAGTTGGCGAAAGCATTTTGGGGAAGACGGTGCCTCCTACTTTTACTCTCGAAGAAGAGGATACCACCTTTGAGGAGGAGAATACTCACGAGAAGAACGAGAACAAATGCGAGGAGTGCTTATCCTTCTTGCACAACGCGACCGAGAAAGTCCGCTCGAAAGAGTTCCGAGCGAGACTCTATAAAGTCGTGGACGAGATGTGCCAACGGGTTTTCCCTGACGATGCAGGGGAGGAGGATGATAAAAAAATCGCCGAGTGCGAAGCGCTCGGGAAAACGTACGCGAAGAGAGCGATCGAGTACGTGAAGACGCACGAAGAAGAGACGGACGAGTTCGTGTGCGAGAAGTTGAACCTGTGCGCGGATGATGATGCTACCGTTTTCGATGCTTTGAGAAGGACGGTTCGGCGCGCGCGAGAAACGTTTGCCTCTGGCCGCAGATTCTTCGCGTCTTCTTGGTTTCATCCTTCTTCTGCTTCCTCCTCCGCCTCTCCTCCAACCTCGCTCTGCGTGTTTTGCGAATACGGAGCCTCTAAGCTCGCGGTTGCGATGAACGACCCGGATTTTGCCGCCGCCGCGAGGCGAGATTTCGTCGCCGCGTGCCGAGCCGCCGAGGACCGTTTTTCCGATAAAGAACAAAAGTGCGAAGCCGCCGCCGCGGAGTACGAATCAAAAATCTACGACGCCGTGCAAACGTGGTTGGACGACGGAGAGGCATGCGAGGATCTGTTCAGCTGTTAAATCGTGCGATTTTGCGAGCGTTCAATGCGCAAGAGAGAGAGAGACAGATGTATAAATACAACGTACACATATAACACTAATATGGACGAAAGTATCTGTAACACCACACTTCAAGCCTCTGTCTCACGCGCGCGCGCGAATATATATATAATACTAAATGTCCTCCGCGTGCTTCGCGGGGACGACGACGACGAGAGGTTACCACTTGACCTCTTCCACCGCCTGCGGTGCCGCTTCGGCGACGGCGACTGCGCCTTCCGCCGCTCGTTCTCCGCGCAAAACCATCACCAATTTTCCCCGTCGTTCGAGCGCGATGACGACGACGACGACGACGACGAGGGCAGCGGCAGCGGCGGCGGGTGAACACCTGGCGTACGAAAAATGCCTCGCGCTCCTCGCGTCGACGCCACCGACCGTCGCTCTCCCTTACCATCCGACGCAAACCGTCCAAAACGTCGTCCGCATCGCGTTGGAGGAAGACGTCGCAAACGTCGGCGACGTCTCGTCGTTATCGACCATCCCGGAAGATTTACGCGCGACGGCGACGTTACTGGCGAAAGCGGACGGCGTTTTAGCCGGGGAACACTTAGCGAACGAGATTTTATCCATCGTGGACGAGGACATCGAGGCGTTCTGGCAAAAACGAGACGGCGAGGAAATCGAGAGAGGGGAGATTTTCTGTTACCTCAGAGGGTCGGCGAGAGGGATTTTACGCGCGGAACGCGTGGTGTTGAATTTTATGCAACGCATGAGCGGGATCGCGACGCTGACGAAAAAGATGAGCGAAGCGGCGAAACCGGCGAGGATATTAGAGACGAGGAAAACGGTGCCGGGACTGCGGGTGATCGATAAGTGGGCGGTGTTGATTGGCGGCGGCGAGAACCATCGGATGGGATTGTTCGATATGGTCATGATTAAAGATAATCACGTGGCGGCGGCGAGAGGGATTAAGAACGCGTTGGCGTCGAGCACGACGTTTTTGATTGAAGGTGGAGAGAAGTACGAAGGTGTGATGATTGAGTTGGAGACGAGGACGATGGAGGAGGTTAGGGAAGTGTGCGGTTTGTTGGAGGACGCCGGGACGGACACGAGTCGCGTGCAGAGAGTGATGTTGGATAACATGTCGATGGAGGATATGCGAGATGCGGCGGGGATGCTGAATAAGTTTGGAGTAGAAACAGAGGCGAGTGGGAACGTAACTTTAGAGACAATAGGTGGGATTGGCGCGACCGGGGTGACGTTTATTTCGAGCGGACAGTTGACGCATTCAGTGGTCGCGTTGGACATTTCTTTGAACATCGAGAATAACCAATAGTTCTTTTTGTTGTTGTTGTTGTTGTTACAAATATGAATAAATACGTACTATATATTGTAGAAAAGGAAAGAGAGAGAGAGGGAGAGACGAGAGAGGTTATAAGTGCACCTCGTACTCCAGAAATTCCAGAATTTCGCCTCGCTGTAACGATTCAGTCAACCAATCGTGTCGGACGACTATTTTCCTAGATTCGCTCAGCGCGCTTTTAATTTCGCGACTCAATTTTTCGCTCGATTGAATAACGACGGCGTGTATCTCGTTTTGCTCCTCTTGCGCTCGTTTTAACGCTTGGTTCAACGCTTTCTTGGTCATTTTCCCGCACGTCATCACCGTGTTTGCGCCGGCGTGGAGCATCAAGTTTGAAAACTCGTCTTGGAAAAACGTGTTCCCGAGTAAAAGAAACGACGTGCCTTGAAAGTTCAACTTTGTCGGTTGCGTCGCGTTTTGACCGTCGTTTTCCATAATTCTGTTCTTTTCCAAGGATTCGCGGACCCATCGGACCGAACGTAATCTCGCACCAATTGCTCGCGCGTATAAGCACTTCGCGGTTTCTTTCCTTTTTTCGCTGTTGTTGTTCATCGTCGGGAGGACGACAATTTGCTTGCGCGCCGGAACGCGTTTGCTCGAGCTGAACTTCGGAATGCTATCGAATAAGCGGCCACCATTTTCGGTAATAGAAGCGCGCATTTCGTTCATCACGCGCGAGCTTGGCATGCTCGTAATCATGAAGGATAATCCGGAAAAAAGAGCGGTGGTCTTTCCACCACCACCACCACCGGTGATTGATTTCCTCTTCTCCGCCGAGTCTTCGACGGAATTTCGTCGCCGACTTTGTTGTACGCTTTGGGTCGATTTCCGTCGTTTATCCGTCGCTGATTTCCTCGATTTTGTCGCGGTAGATGTTTGTTTTATCGGCGTCAAGGACATACTTATGGTCCTAGCGGCGGCGTGGACGGACGAAGTTCGTCGCATTCGGACGTTTGATGCCTTTGCTTTTTGACCTAACGACCTCGAGGCGCTCGCTACTTTTTCCTCGCGTCTTTCGTTCCATTTAATCACGCGTTGTTGCGCGCTTTCGTCTCCGTCGATGGCTCGAACGTGCATTGGCCTACACGCGTTGCACGAACTGTAGCGGCACTTCGGACATCCAGAGAGGTAGTTCGACCACGTTTGCCCTTTTGACGCGGACGAGAACGTCGCCGTCGACGTCGGCGTTTTGCTCGCCGGCGGCGGCGGCGCTGCTTTCTTCTTTTTGGTGAGAGAAGTAGAAGCTGGAGGCGATGTCTTTTGCGTCGTCGTCGTTGCTGCTCTCGCGCTTCTTCTTATTCGAGTTGTACCTCGCGGCACAAACGGTGGTGGCTGAGGCGCTTCTTCTTCTTCTTCTTCTTCTTCTTCTTCTTCCTCGATATCGACGTCTTCTTCTTGTCTTTGCGTGTCGTCAAAGAACTTTTTCGGTTTCCTTTTCCTCTTTGACGCGCGCATAGCGTGTGAAGAAATCTCACTCGTCCTCTTTCTTCCGCGCGGTTCTTCGTCCTCCTTGTCTTCCTCTCCAAATTCTTCATCGTCGTCGTCCTCCAAATCGTCAAAGTCTTCTCCTTCGTCCTCTTTCCCATCTCTCGCATTTCTGCAATCATCATCGTCCTCTTCCTCTTCCTCCTCCTCGGACGAAGACATTTCACCATCGCCGAGTATGACAGGCATGGAGAACTTTACGTTCTTTGGTCGATGCAGCACACCACCTTCGTCGTCTTGTTGCGTCAGTTGCGATCGATACACGATTTCGTCCTCCTCCTCCTCCTCGTCGTCGTCCTCTTCGATTTCGTCCTCTTGGTCTGTCTCGTTGACGCGTTGCGAGTAATATTCAGCGAGATCCGGCGACTGGTTATGTTTTTGTTCGTTGTCGTCGTCGTCGTCGTCGTTCTTATAATCGTCACCATCACCTTCTTCTTGTTCTTCTTTTCTATCTCCTTTACTTCGTTCTGTTTGCATTTCCACGTCGCTGGAGTTTGGATTTAAAGACTGCGGCGCTACGCTTTCAATCCCAAACGCTTGTTTCTTTCTCGTTTCCATTTGTTTCCTCAGCGCGTTTTCAGCGGCTGAGGCGACGACTTTAACCGTCGCCACGTGCGCGTTTCCGGACGGAGCCGTGGCGGAAACGTTCTGCGTTCCCACGGAAAGTTCCGTGGCGGGAATAACGGAGCCTGCGTTTCCACGTCTCGGCGGAAGCGGCGGCGGTTGTTTATTTTTCGCCGGTGGCGCATCCGCCGGCGTGGCCAGAATTGGTGCACCAGCACCTTCTTCGTCGTCTTCTAATGCTACATCTAGCGCGGCTTCCGCGGCGGTATCTTCTATGACGTCATGTGCCGCATCGCGTGCGCGTTGCTGCGTGTCTTCTTCCTTGTCTTTTTCTTCTTCTTTTTCTTCTTCGTCCTCGGACGCGATGACTTGCGTGCCTACAATTTCTATCTCTTCGTCATCCTCAGATTCCTCCTCTTCTTCTTTTTCTTCTACTACTACTACTACTACTTCTTCTTCTTTTTCTTCTTCTTCTTCTAAATCGTCCTGCGTCGCCGCAATCGTCGTCACGGGCACCGGTTCCGTCGCTCTTTCTTCTCCACCTTCCTCTTCCTCTTCCGCAAAACTCGGCTCTACGCGTTGCGTTCCTTGCGGATCAACCGTCTCGCCTCCGGCGATCCCGCTCGCTCGAAACAAATCGTTCCTCGACTGTCCGACGCTGTTATTGTTGTACTCATTATTATTCGTTTGCGTTTGCGTCGGCGTCCCGCCGTACTTCTGCGTCCTATCTTCTTCCTCGTCTTCTGCGCCTCTTATTTCTTCTTCTCCTCCGTCTTCTTTTTCCTCGAACACTGTTCGTCGCTCTTCCATCTCTTCCTCTTCTCGCGCTTTTCCCGCGCCGTCGCCCTCGCCTTCCTCCTCCTCCGCGACCACCGTCTCTTCCGTCTCCCATCCTCTCGATTCGAGTTCAAACGTCCTCTTCGCGCTCTCCGTGTTCATCTCCGTCAACTTCTCCGTCCTCTCTTCTCTCTTTTCAATTTCGTTTTCTTCGTTTTCTTCTTCTTCTCTCCTCGTCGTCGTCGTCGTCCTCGAAAACGTAAACTGGTCCATGTTTTCTTTTTGCCTCGCCATCTTCAAAACCATCCGACCTTCCCTGGCTAAAAACGACTCCTCGTCGTCCTCCTCGTTTCCTTTTCCTCCTCTTCCATCGTCATCGTCTCCGTCGTCTCGACGCGCTCGACCTTCGGCGGCGGTCGTCCTCCCGACGACATCACCAAAACCACCAACGAGGGACAACGCGGACCGAATCGCCTCTCTCTCGCCACCAGCCACGACGGCTCGTATCGCGTTTATTTCGTTCCCTCGTTTCGTCTCTTCGCACTGCAGGAGTAACTCTCGCTCGGTCGTTTCTAGATCTGTTTTCGTGAATCGAAAGTGCGAATTCTTTGAAGCGTTTGGTGTTGTTGTCGTCGTTGGATGATGATGATGATGATGATGATGATGATGATGATGATGATGAGGAGGTTG
>Ga0255753_1007139_pt1 | contig 10152 bp, 6 predicted proteins | sample 041ome_10_FD_179953 | JGI IMG/M metagenome (GOLD analysis project Ga0255753, IMG submission 179953) | Coastal salt marsh microbial communities from the Groves Creek Marsh, Skidaway Island, Georgia - 041412US metaG (version 2) | ecosystem: Environmental > Aquatic > Marine > Intertidal zone > Salt...
TTCGGCTTTTTTCACATAAGCCTCCATGTAACCATGATTGGGCAAAATGGTGGCGTTGATGATTTGCACCAATTGGTTTTTCAAGATGTCCAACGGTATTGGCTTGATCGAATTCCATGGTTTGGAGGACTTTGTTTTCATTTTATTCAATATACACACCAAGTAATCTAAGCCGGTGGTATTTTCCATAGACCCTTCTTTGTCGGGGAATCCTTCAAACGAACGAACGCAACCCGGGAAAGTTTTATGGATTTTGAAAGAAGGAATGGCTGTTTGAATGCAATACAAAATCACCGAAGTCACAATCAAAATAATGGATTTGTTGCGGTATATTTCATAAGGCGGCATTTTGCGCTTTTTTTGCTCTAGTTCTCTTTTAGCATCATCTTCATATACTTGTTTAGAGGAGATCACTTGCTTCATGATTTCTTGACTCATGCGCATTACTTTTTCTTGAATGGAATCTAAAGGAAGACCTATATTACGTGCAATTCCACGATACAAATTGAAAATCATTTGTGTTTCTGGATCTTCAAAGACCAGTTCGTTGGTGCTTTGTTTTCCAACCATCATTTCCACGTATTTCTGGCCAATATCTTGTTCCAATACATCGGATGTGGCTATTTTGAATCCACTTTCATCGTATTGTTCTTCGGCCACGTTGTCGATTTTCCTCAAAACATAACCACTGTGTTTATCCACAATGGATGAACCGTCGTCGCTCAAGGTTCCTTGTTTTCGAACAATTTCGCCCAATTTTTCCAAATAATTATTGGTGGAAACAAATGCTTGGGCCAATTCCAAGAAAAAAGTGGGCAACAATTTGGCGTTACTTTCCTTGCAATACAAATAATAGGGGTCTTCGCCCAATTGTTCGACCAATGGTTCGCGGCAAAACAATTCTGCGAATTTCACAATGTCGCCTTGTTTTTTCACGAAATCGCCTTGGCCCAATATTTCTTCGCGGATTTTCATATACGGCGATTGCACTGTTTCGTTTTCTTTGGCATAACGTCCCAGTTCATAGGCGTATAAATTGTATTTGTGGCTTTTGACGTAATAAAGTCGTTGCAGAGCTTTGAGGTGTTTCATGGCGTCATCCACCTTATTTTTCAGTGTCACTTCCAATTCTTCTGAAGACATGGCAAAACGCGTGTCAAACTCTTTTAGCAAAGAGGCGCGGTCTTTGGAAAGCAATCGCTTTTTGGCGTCTTCGATGGATTCACATTGATTGCTTGTTTGATCACGGAAACAGATTTTGCTCATGTTACAAAACAAATCGTTGCTCTCCACAAAGGCGTGTTCGTCAATGTCTTGATCCACCACCCATTCATTTTTCATGCGACGATAATAGGCGACTTTTTTGCGCAATTCAGACTCCATGGCCATCTCGCGCTTTTGGTTTGGCGTCAATTCGTCTTCGTTCAAATTCTTTTTGGGATCGGGTTTGATTTCGACCACGGCATATTCGCCTTCGCGCACCTTTTTCTTTCCATATACAATATCCACCGCCATTTCACGCGCATATTTGGGAGGAATTTCGTGTTTATGCAATAACGCTTCTTCCAAGAAATCGATGAAATCTTCGTCGCTATATTTGTTGCGTTCTTCCTTGTATTTGTCCTTTAATTTGTATGGTGTGTGGTCGTATTCTTTGTCATAAAACACATCGCTATTATGGTTATCTTTAAAGAGTTTGTCCAAGGAATCGTACTTTTTCGCCAAAACGCGGCGTGCGCAATCGCCTGCCTTGATCTTTTCATCACTTGTCATGTCATCTTTTTCTGACACTTCTAATGCTTTCATCAACTCTTCCGGTACAATCAAACTGTGCATCATAAAACGGATCAAGTCGAAAAATAGGACATTGTAATCCTGATCCATTGTTTGGAGGAGAAACTCAGAAGAAGCAAGACTACTATAAAGTTTCTTGGATTGATCGGTTTTGAATTTGTACAATTCCAAGAAAACAGACAATAATTCTTGTTTTTCTCCAAACAATCGTATTATTGCCGTTTCCATAGGAACCGAACCCTCGTAATTCTCCCTTTTATAACGTTCCATCGCATCTTTGTGATTGTCCAACTCGGTAATGAACTTCTTCAAATGCATTTTTACAAAATAGCGTGCGGAATTATATTGCGAATAATTGAGGTTTTTGGTGTAAATCAAAAAGGGTTCCAAGGCTGTACTCACGCGTTGCAAAGACAATAAGGAATACAATTGTTCTTCGGGATATAGTTTTTCCAATAAACGCACCAATGTTTCACCTTTAGGAAAAAGTGCTTGTAAATAATCCTTGAAATTTTCGGGTGAATAATCGGCTTGTTCGTCTAATTGGAAATCTTGGATCATGCGTTTCAATGATCCGTCTTCACCATATGTTTTCCAATGGTTGTCGCTTTCGTCTTCATGAAGAGAGTCGATGGACACATTTGTAATTTCCAAGTTTTGACGGAAGTATTTGAACATTTGGAAAAAATGCATGCCGTAATTCGACTTGGTCATAATAGAAGAAAGTGGTAAATCGATCTTGGAAAAGTGAATCACAGGAAGAGGAAGAGCCATTAAAGATTGCAATGTCAAATGATCATTCGGGGTCGTTGGAGAACGAACATATACCTTTTTTCCAAGATTGGAAACACTGGGTTTCAAATGTTCGGATCCCAAATTGTATTTCTGAATGACGAATTTTTCACGTCTATAGGGAGAACCCAATACAGTACTGTAATAGTCTTCCAAGTTATTGACAATGGTCTCCATATTGGCCTTGACTTCTTTGTGGGCAGTCAAATACGAATCCACGTTGAGGGGTCTTTCCATAGGCGTCATGTAAGAATTCAATTGTTGATATAGATGCACATAGGGAGTGTTGATACCCACTGTCAATTGATTTTTGCTGTAACTTTCTTGGAGATTACTTTCGTCCTTCAAGTCTTGTGACAAATCCATTTGAATGACATCTTGATATGTATCGTTATGATCATCGGTGTAAATCTTCTTTCGCAATGCCGTCACAGGAACAATCCATTTGAGTTTTTGTTCCAATTCATAAACACTATGCACCAAAGGTTTGTAATTATCTCCTAAAAACACATTGGTTTTGACGTTTCCGTTTTCATCAAATACAGAAAATTCTTCGCGCAATTCGCGATAGCGCTGAATGAGCAACTGAATTTGGTCCAATACTTGTTTGGAGCGTTTGGATTCAGGAATATTCATGAGTAATTCGTCCAACATATCATTGACTTGTGTTTCAAGACTAAATCGCTGGCGATGTTCCGGAATTTCCACTTGTTTCGTGAAAACACCCAAATCTTCGCCGTAAATAATGTCATTGCTGGCCGATAATTCTTCTTGGAGTTCGTCATGCAAAGCAGTGTCGGGTTTTGCTCCGTCGGGAAGTTGAATCACAATATCACCGGTTTCGCTGTATTGCATGGTGGCTCGGGGATCGATTTCTTCCAAAGCAGCCAATCCTTCTTCTTGGACTTGGTCGCGAATATTGACTAAAGAAGATATTTTTTCTAAAGATGCAGGTTTGGAGCGGATAATAATTTGTTCCAATGGAATGTCTTTGGGCAAGCCTTTGTAAGCAAAATCAATATAGAACACGTCCATAGCCGGATAACTCGTAATTTCGATCATATCATCTTCTAAATTAGTGATTTCACCCGTAATAATTAAGGGAACTTCTCCTCCAAAGTGTAAATCCACCCAGGTTTTGGGCACTAAATGATGTTGTCTTGCATAACCAGGTTCTTCGCTGCGGCTTAATAACAGAATTTGTTCAATGCTCTCGTCGGTTAAAATTCCGTGTTCGTCCAAATGGAGAGTTACTGGTAAATACGAAGTCACATTATTTAGTTCAATGACGGCGTCATCAATGTAATTCACATAAAATGTATTTTCGTTTAGTTCTGGATTGGTTGTTGCTTTCAATTCAATAATATCGCCTAATTCCAAGGTAATACCTTTTTCCGGAATCGTTGTGGAACTTTCTAATAATGATTCATCCATAGGTATATACTATAAATATAGATTTCATTAAATATACTTTATCATAAATAAATTATGGCAATTATTTATATGCAAATTTTCCATATACTCGCATTTATTTATTTAGTGCTGTATATTTTACACCTTATATATGGTCCGTATTTTTATCGATTTATGTGGAATCAAGAAGAAGTAAAATTCCGAGCCAAAAACACAAATGATGTTTTGAGGAGAAGCTTGTTTATTACTTATGTCAGTTTTTTATTTACCATTTATTTTCTGTTGTATCCAACCAAAGAAACATTGGTGGTAGCGTTCCTTTACACAGTTTTTTCTTTACTGAGTTACCTTGTTTTGTATTATCATAGTGACCATTTCCAAGAAGGATTAATGGACCATTTTGTCATGTTATTGCCATTTAGCTATTTTTTCATGAAAATGGATCACTCGAAATGGAAATGGACGTCTTATTCGTTGTATTCGGCACTCTTTTTCCTGTTTATAGCCTTTTTATTTTACAATCAAAGGGCCATTTACAAATATGATGTAAATATGTCGATTTTCCAAGAAAAGAATACAAAAGAAAAGATATTAGAGTAATCACGACTGACTAGTGTAATGTTTAAACAATACACTATTCATAATAATGAATCCAAGAAGATTTTGTGCAAAATTAGTCAAAGTTATTTGTCTTGCGGAAATGAATATCAAATCTGGAATTATGACGCGTCTTATTTAGGATGTAATGAACCGATTAGCATTACCCAATGCCGATCGGTCATTTTGAGCCATCCGCAAAAGCAATTATTGTCCTTTTCTCACCCCAAAAAAGAACCGAATTACAATCCATCGATGACTTATTGCAATGAATTTGTGGAAGGTTGTTTAGTGCATTTGTTTTACGATAATCGTATGTCACGATGGGAAATTGCCACGAAAAATGGCATTGGCGGACATTATCCCGTAATGAAAACACCATTGCCGTCCAAGAAATACCAATATTACATTCGAACCATGTTTTGCGAATTGATGCAAAGTAACCAATTGAATCAAATAGCTTGTATCCAAGATTTCTCCAAACAGCATTGTTATAATTTCATTTTGCAACATCCCAATATTTGTTACATGCAATCCAAGAAACTGTATTTAGTGGGGGTCTATGCACTGGATCGTGAAACCAATAGCGCGGCGATTGTTCCTCACAAACAATATGAAGCATGGGAGTGTTTTCCAAGAAATTTGATTTCGTTTCCAAAAACGTTGCATATATTGCCCTTGGCAATGCAACACGACAATGTTTTCCTCGAACAATGTGAAAAAAACGACGTCTATGGAATGGTGTGTCATGATTATAAAAATGGGCAACATTACGTATATAAAACACCCAGTTTAAAGGAGAAACAAAAGATCAAACATTTGCATCACATGTTTTTGTATCAATATTTGGCACTGAAGTCGTGCAACAAAGAATCATTTTATTTGCAATACTATCCTTATCATCGCAAAATAATCAACTATTTTCATCAATTGGTCAAAAACTGTGTGTTTGAATTATATCGCCATTACAAATTATTTTACGTAAATAAGAAAATAGAAAAAGTTCCCATCAAATACAAATATTATTTAGAGGAAATCCATCAATATTATTATTTAGACAATTTGAAGAAAAAAAGAGTGACCAGTGTTGATATATCTGAAGTGATGCATTATTTTAACAACAAATTGAACCATAGTCAACAGTTTTATTTGTTATTATACGAAAAGCGGAAAGCATGTGTAAAATAGTTTGTCTTTATACTATGGTGGAATATTTCACCCCTGCCTCTTTAGCTTAGTGGTAGAGCACCAGTCTTGTAAACTGGAGATCGCGAGTTCGATTCTCGTAGGAGGCTATTCATGTTTTGAGGTTTCAAAACACGAATACTTTAGGAACATTTAGGCTTGACTATACAAATTGGATAATTTGCATAATATTTGCAAATATTTCAATGTATGTCCTTTATTCGCATCGCTCATGGTGCGGATTGGATCACGAATGGTGTCAATGATACGCATGACTTCTCCGCTATTAGGGACATGTACCAAATCACCAGAATAATCTTTGTTATAGAAAAATGCAATATCTCCGCTATCTATGGTGTCTTTATATGGACTATACACATATTGATACCAGACTTTAATGATGAGAGATGCATTGGCCGTTTTAATCATGAAAAATGATTTACGAGCCGCCGCAATGTCTTTATTATCCGGTAAAATCCCAATAATATCATCCAAAAAAGCGAAAAATTGCGTATTAAACGTTTTTAAAAGGGTGGATTTATCACTCATGTAAATAATTGTAATCTATTCTTTTTATATATATTATTGTAATATATATGAAATTCAATATTACAAGATTAATTAATAAATATAGCATTGTTGTGTTCTTGATATTGTTGATTGTAGTTGTATATAGTTTTAGCAATATTTATGAAGGTGCTGCAAATATTGATCCCAGTGGTAGTTCTCATTCTAAAGAAAAATGCGGTGAATTTACAACAGCAAATCGCGAACTAACGCATGCTTTAACGAATACAACTATTGATAAATCCTTGGCTTCGATTATGACAGAAATTAGTGAATGCGAGACGTTGGTTCAAGAAATTAATAAGATGTTGCCTATGAACATTAACAATATTCAAGTGGGTTCGATCACTCAAAGTGAAGAAGGAAATGAAGAACCTTATTTTAACATTGTCATTACTCCTCCTCCTCCTGTGACAAATAGTCCAAGTGGTTCCACAACCAAAAAATCATCAAATAGTTCTTCGAGTAATCAATCAATGTTACAACAAATGATGACCACACTCGAAGATGATTTTAGTAGTTTTTCACAAGGTGCAACATGGACAATTCATGCCAATTTACCTGCCGGATTACAAGGTGCAACTGGGCCACCAGGTCCAGATGGTAAAGACGGAATACCTGGAGCGATTGGTCCTCAAGGACCGGCTGGACCCCGAGGAAAACCGGGAAAATATTCATTCAATGAACCGTTTTTACCTAATTAATACTATATACACATAAATTATGTTTATAGTAATACTTTTATTGATTTTATTATTGGCTTTATATTATTATTATTTTCATCAAAAAGAATCTTTCATTGGTTCGACAAGTTTAGAGAAAGATGATGAGCAAATCTTGGAAAACAATGTACAAAAACTAGAGAAACAACTTCAACACATTGTAAGTCGCATTCCTTATTTTTGCATAGGCACCGTTCGAAATGGTAAAGAAACGGACTTACAATTACGAGGAAATTCATTGAATAAAATCATGCTGGATTTTACATTACAAGAAGCACCACGAGGATCACAAGGACCAAAAGGAATTACTGGAAAACGCGGAGAAACGGGGGAAAAAGGAATGGACGGAAAACAAGGACTTAAGGGATATGAATACTGGCAATAATATATATAATTTTGTTACGATTATTTATATTATGAATAATTATTTGTTATTTAGTATATTATTATTATTGATTGTTTATTTATTGTATTACCAAAGTTGTTCTTTAGAGGGAGCAACATCATCAAGTTCAGCTCAATTAGAAAATGTTGGAGGAACAACAACGAGTGGAAGTTCTAGTTCTTCATCTGAAACGGGAAATATTCAATTATCATCCTCTTCTTCTTCTTCTCCGGCGAATGCATCGCCCGAATATTCTGTTACACTAGTAAAACAACTATCGGATACAAAATGTGTAAAAAATCAAAATTACGGCATGTTAGGAAGTTCTAATAAAATGTATGTGGATAAAGGGTGTCGAGGTACTTTTCAAATGACACCCTATAATGTACTATTTAATTGTTCTTCGGAGAATTTCCAATATACAAGTTGTTTAACACCCGGTACTCAATATCAAACGTCGGAAAGTGTGTCAAATGCGATCAATCAACTATCAGAAACCATGACGAAAAATCAACAATCTGCAAATGCCAGTGCCTTTACAGTGGAATATAGTCCTCAAGACGACCCCAGTTTGTTTCAAACAAACACTTCGTTAGAACCAATGCCAAGTTCGGTGATTCAGCAAATTAAATGTAAGATTTGCCCACCTCCTTTAGGACCCGAAGTGGCCAATGCACAATTAATAACTATAAATAGTGTTATTCAATTTCAAGCAGATTTTATCGAGAAATTGGAAAAGCAAGTAAGTGATTTAGAAAAAAGATACAAAATAAATTTTCAAGTACAAAATAGTGAATATGATCCACAAAACGCATCGTCGTTGCCTCAAATGACTGTTCAAGGTACTGTTGATAATATTTTATTGGATGTACAAATGAATGTGGGTCCAACCGGACCAATCGGCCCAAGGGGTTTAGAGGGGAGTAATGGAATTACGGGAAAACGAGGTCCAACTGGAAGTGAGGGACCAATGGGATATTGGGGGAATATATTATAAATAAATTTTGTCCTAGTTATTTATAATGAAGAATCAAATAATAAAAGTAATATTGGTATGTATTTTATTTTTCATATTATTATTTATTATTTTAAAATGGCTATTTACAAAAAGAGAGGGTGCAACATCAACGATTACTATTGATTTGGCTGCGTATAGAGGAAACAATGGTACTAGTGTGACTGATTCGAATAACCTTTATAATGTATATCAGACTTACTATAATGATGCAAATGCAAATGTAAAAAGTCAAATCGATGCCATAGGTACCATGGTAAGTGTAAGTGATACAAACTTAAGTCCAAAGTTAGATCAAGATATATATGTTCCTGATATGCCCTCTTTTGAGGCTTATTGTGGCAGACTTATACAAGCAAAAGAAGAATTTGGAACAGATTATTATGTATTTAATCCTTTAGATGGTGATTTTAGATATGAAAATATGTGGAATAAAAATTTAACGGGTTGTTTAATTATGAATGAAACTGAATGGGCGTATTATTGCGGTATTACTGAACAAAGTTCAATGAGTCATTTTATAGAACATTGTTCCGCTGCAATGGGACGATGTGAAAAGAAAGATTTTTATGCAACATGGTGGGGATATCCTCTACCTACTTTTCTTCCTCCGCTTTTTTTTCCAATGTGGATGTTCAATTGTGTGGATGGTTGCAATGAATATACAGATATACAAACCATGACAGGAAAAACAGTAAGTTCAATTGGAAATAATGGTAATATTTTCTTATTTAATAGTTTGGGTAATGCACAAACATATGTAACTGAAAACAATCCAATTGGTATAGTTAAATATGGTGGCAGTACTTATTATTATACTCCGGCGAGTAATGGTATTGCTTTACAGGACTTTATATATCCATATGCTTCTGCTGATAATCGTGATATAGGAAAAAATGTGGCAACAATGAAACCATCTTATGAAGATGCTGTTAGTGCATGTAACACAACAGAAAGTACATTAAATACGTTTAATAAGCACTTTAATCCAGCTAATAATAATAACAATAAACATACATATACAAGTGCATTAAAAAATATACGAAGTTGTGCAGGTATTACTAGCAGTTCAACTGTTCCAAACGGAAATAGTGTATCCTTTGCTTCTCCAAATACCATTCCTTATTTTGAACCTGCAATATACTCAACTGGCAAATTAAATAAAGCACAGAGACTATGTGAAGATTTAACTCAAATTATAAAAGATGAAACAACCGATTGTTGCGATAATCAAAATACAATTACGACACCAAGTTATGCGAAATGCATTGATAGTACAGCAGCTTTTTCGGCAAATAATGTTACATATGGTTGCAATCCAAAAACAAAAATTACACTTGAAAAATGTCCTTCAATAAATCCGGGTGATTCGAGTACATCACAAAATGCATCCAATATAACGAGTTCAAGTGAATTCGACGGAACTGGTAAATTTATTTATAATCCAATGATAAATAGTCCCAGTCCTTCTCCAAATCCTTCTTCAAATAATCAAGAAGGTTTTGAAACGATTGGACAAGCAAGGACTCAATTACACGACGCCGCCAAATTACAATTAAATATATTAACAAATATTCAAGAAAAGACGAATTCACAAGCAGGTAAAGATGCAATTATCAACTATTATGAAAATAAATATAGCTCGGCTTCTTATAGTGATTTAAACGAAAATTTGCTAGATG
>Ga0255753_1007154_pt1 | contig 10137 bp, 10 predicted proteins | sample 041ome_10_FD_179953 | JGI IMG/M metagenome (GOLD analysis project Ga0255753, IMG submission 179953) | Coastal salt marsh microbial communities from the Groves Creek Marsh, Skidaway Island, Georgia - 041412US metaG (version 2) | ecosystem: Environmental > Aquatic > Marine > Intertidal zone > Salt...
TTTCTGTTGGTTCAAACATTAAAGCTTCTTCAATAATCAAAGGAAAATATATAGTTGGTGAATGAAATCCTCTATCTAATAATGCCTTACCAACATCATAGGCTTTTATTTTGTGTGATTTTTTAAGATTTTTTACTGTAGCAACAAATTCATGCATGCATGGTTCGTTGTATGCAAGTGGAATAATCTTGGATATTACCGAACTTAGATAACGGGCATTTAGAACAGCGTATGATCCTAGAGTATCGAGACCTTCCTTTCCAAGTAATTTCATGTACACAAGAGCTCGTAATGCAACTAGAAAGTTACCATGGTAACCGTGCATTCTACCAATAGATGATGTTGGCATATACCAGTCGTATCCATTCGAATTTTTTACAACAATTGGACCGGGTAAATATTCTTTTAAAAATCCTTTAACAGCAACCGGGCCTGAGCCGGGACCTCCACCACCATGAGGAGTAGCAAATGTTTTATGCAGATTCGAATGTACAATGTCGAAACCCATATCTCCAGGTCTACAAACGCCGACAATTGCATTTAAATTTGCTCCGTCGTAATAAATTAGACCGCCATTTTCATGAATTATATTTGAAATCTCCATTATGTTCTCTTCAAACAAACCACCTGTATTTGGATTAGTCAACATTAGACCAGCTGTATTTTCATTTACTAAGCTTCGTAAGTCCTCAATATTGACCATGCCTCTCATATCTGTTGAAACTTCAACAACATTAAATCCGGCCATCTTTGCAGAGGCAGGATTTGTTCCATGAGCTGAATCTGGCACAATAATATCTGTTTTGTTAGATAGTCCATTCTCTTCAAGGTATTTCTTTATAATTAATAAACCAGTTAACTCACCTGATGCACCAGCAGGCGGTTGAAAAGTAGCGTTATCCATCCCAGTAATTTCTATGAGAAATTTTTCAAGTTCATGTAGTACTTCTAAGTTACCCTGTGTGAAAGCTGCAGGAGTAGCCGGATGTGAATTGGCAAATGTATTTAATCCAGCGACATAATCGGCAAATCTTGGATTATATTTCATTGTGCAAGAGCCAAGCGGATAAAAACCAACATCAACAGCAAAATTCCTATGTGCTAATCGTGAATAATGCATTACTAAGTCATGTTCAGAAACTTCTGGAAGACTAGGCTTATCATTCCTTATTGCTGGATTATTAATCTCTGTAACAGGAACGTCTAATTTTGGAAACCTGGAAGCTCTTCTACCTGGTTTAGATAATTGATTTATAGTTGGTTCTGGTGCACCACCAACAAGTGGTAATGAACTAGCGTTACCTCCACTATGCATTATCCACCTCCTGTAAAGAAGTTACATACTTATCGATTTCTGCCTTAGTTCTCTTTTCTGTAACTGCTACTAGTATTTCCTTATCCGAATATTTAATTCCTGCTAGAAAGCCTTTATTCCCCATTTCTAGAATTACATCTTCTGCAGGTTTTGAAGTTTGAATTATAAATTCTCTAAGTGAATTGTTGGGATTTGAAATATTTATATCGTGATCTATTAATTGTTGCTTCATATAGGATGCTTTTTGAATAGCTTGATAACCTATCTCGTACAAGCCTTGCGGTCCAAGCCAAGATAAATGTATTGTTGAACCAACTGCATTCAAAGTTTGATTAGTACATATATTAGATGAGGCCTTTTCTCTCCTAATGTCCTGCTCTCTTGCTCTTAGTGTCATTACATATGTTTTAGTATGATTTGAATCTCTGGATTCACCAATTATTCGGCCAGGAACTAATCTTGCTAACTCTTTCTTTGTTGCAAACCAACCTACTGTTGGGCCACCAAAAGATAGTGGAGAACCCATGGACTGTCCTTCAGCAACAACAATATCGAAACCCATTGATCCAGGAGTTTTTAATATCCCTAGCATTGAAGGGTCAACGTAACAAATTGTTATTACACCTGCTGCTTTAGCGTTTTGCACTATCGAAGTTAAGTCTTGCGCTGAACCTTCATAATGTGGAAGTGACACTACGAATGCGGCATCCTCTTCAGAAAATATATAGTCTTCGGGAAACATGTAGTCGACTAAATCGACATACTTAATATCAAACTTACTTCTATCAACTAAGGTGTTTACAACTTCTTTTGTGTTTGGATTAAAACCATTTGAAACTACTACCCCATCTCTTTTAGTTTTATTAATCGCAACCGAGATTGCTTCGGCTACAGAAGTTGCACCATCATAAAGAGAAGCATTTGCTAGTTCCATATCAGTTAAATCACAGATTAAGGATTGATACTCAAATAATATTTGCAATATACCTTGAGAAATTTCAGCTTGATAAGGTGTATATGAAGTCATAAATTCAGGTCTCATTGTTAAGGTTTTTACTGTGTGGGGTAAATATACGTCGTAATGACCACCACCAGCAAAACATACTAGATTCTGTGTATTTTTTGATTCAACACTCTCAAAATGACTGATCGATTCTAGCTCTGAAAGAGTCGGTGGTACATTAAGTCCATCATTAAGTTTTAATGTTTCAGGGATGTGGGTAAATAGGTCATCCAAAGAGCTTATTGAAAGCTCTTCAAACATTTTCTTCAAATCGATTTCAGAATGTGGTACAAACATTAGCTTAAAAACCTCTTATCTAACAAATTTCCCTCTATTAAATTACCACGAATGTCAAACTCTACTAAATTGTCAGATGGATTTGTTTCGAATAATACAAATCCTATTGGATGGCCCAATATTGGTGAGATGTTTCCAGATGTTACAGTTCCAGATACATTTCCGCTATTACAAACAGTACCTGTTCTTGCTATTTGTTTAGCATTTAATTTAAATCTCTTTAAAAACTTATGATTTTTTGTATCTATTTGATCATCAATGACGTTTTTACCCATGTATTCAGACTTATTGGTTAAAGTCCATTTTAAACCAGCCTCAACAGGAGAAATGTCATCAGTTAACTCAAATCCATATAAAGGTAAAGAGGCTTCTAATCTTAATGTATCTCTTGACCCGAGTCCGCATGGTTTGACACCTTTGTCTTCAAGTTTTTGAATGAAATCTAATGTATCTTTTTGATCGAGCATAACTTCAACACCATCTTCTCCGGTATATCCGGTTCTTGCATAGGTATATATAGAATCTTTGGAAGTAGAAAACTTATCAGGAATAGGCATCATCTCTTCAATGATAGAAATTGCAGTTTTACCTTGTATAGCTATCAAATCTGTCTCATTAGTGAGGTCATCATATGTAATAGAATTTGCATCTAAATGATTTTTAATTTTTACAGTATTACTCGCATTGCATATAAGGATTAGGTCATCTTCAAATTTCCAAAAAATAACATCATCTATAGCAGTTCCTGACTCTGATAAAAATATTGAATAAAGTGCTTTTGTATTATCTATATCTCTTAACTCTGAGCATATCAAATAATTAATTTCCTCAATTTGTGAATAACTTAATCTGAGACGACCCATATGGGAAACATCAAAATATCCAGCTGATTCACGAACGTAATTATGTTCTTTAAGTGTTCCGTCATAAGAAAAAGGCATAGACCAACCAGCAAAATCTATCATCTTTGATTCTTTGCTTAAGTGAAATTCGTATAAAGAAGTAGTTTTTAAATCAGACATTAAGAAATAAATGACTCATACTGTTGGTAGGTCATACCTGAATCATCCATTTCCTTAATTTCAGCTTTAACCATCCAGCCATCTCCTACTGGATCATTATTTATAAGCTCAGGTTCAGTTTCCAGATTTGTGTTTACTTCTGTTATGACACAGTTCATTGGAGCATATGCTTCAGCAACTGTTTTAGTTGCTTCTACCTCGACTATTGCATCGCCTTTACTAAATTCTTGACCTACTTCTGGTAAGGTTACGAACACAATATCACCAAGCTCGCCTTGAGCGTAGTCAGATATACCAACGGTAAATTTTTCTCCATCAACTATATACCACTCATGTGTTTCAAGATATTTAGTTTCTGACATTACTCCCCCTTATTATCTCGGTTTAACAGTTGATAGACCGCCATCAACGTGTATTGTTTGACCAGTAACCCATTTAGCATCTGGACTTAATAACCACTTTATAACAGGAAGTATATCATCTGCATCTCCAATTTTCGAAATAGGATGCATGTTTTTAGAGACTTCTCTTGTAGCATCATTTGATAATATCTTTTGTGACATATTTGAATCCATAATGCTTGGTGCTATTACATTTACTCTTAAATTATCTTTTGCATATGTAGCTGCAGCTGATCTTGCAAACCCTTCAATGCCAGCCTTAGCTGCTGAGATAGCTTCATGATTTGATAAGCCTTTTGAGCCAGCTACTGAGGAAAAGAAAATAGCAGATCCCTCTTTCATTCGCCTAGCAAAGCTTGCTAAGAGAAAATATGAAGAGAAAAGATTAGTTGATATAACATCATTAAATTCTTCAAGTGATGTTCCGTGAAGAGGTTTTATCAATATTGAACCAATACAGTTAACTAATCCTTTAATTTCGATATCTGGATCAATTATCTTTGTAAACTCTCGTGGTTCTGGAGTGTTAGAAAGATCGATAACTTCATAATTACAGTTATATTTACTAGATTGCTCTTTTAGTTTTTCTTCATCTCTACCAATAAGAAAAATATCATTATCCTTTGATAATTCCTCTGCAATAGCTGAACCTAATGTTCCAGTTGATCCCGCAATAATGTACATGAGTATATTTTAAGTTTTAATAACTAATTTGATAAATTATTTGTTTTAGAAATATTGCCAAACCAATACGCTGAATCATGTGGTTTGCGAGAATAATCTTGTTTATCTACCTCTACTAAGCCAAAATTCATTTTATATCCAAGGTCCCATTCAAAATTATCAAGGACTGACCAATATAAGTAACCCATAACTTTTCCGTGTTCAGATAAATAATCGTGTATATCAGAGAGTACATCTGTTACAAATTCTATTCGTTCATTATCATCGTCTGTTGCAATGCCATTTTCTGTAATAAATATATCTTTATCCGGAAAAACTTTATGAATTCTATGCAGATTGTACTTAATGGCTTGTGGTCTGTATTCATAACCCATTTTTGTAGTTCTAATTCCCTCAGGCTCATATTCATGCCTGCCAGAAAAAGTATCTCGAAATCTTGGATATATATATGTCCTAAGTAATGGAATTTTTATTTGAATCCAAGAAATAGCTCTATAGAACAAATTTGGGCTCGTTCTTCTAATACTGTAGGTTTGTAATGCAATAAAATCATCCTCATCAGATGCATAAAGAAATTTATCTTCCATGTGATATTTAATATATTCTTTCTGAACACTTGTATCATTATCATCCCATTCATGCAGAGCGTGAGTCATACCAACTTTTGCATTGGGGTTATGTTCTTTAATCTTTTTCATTGATTGCTTATGTGCAGCAATAATGTTGTTAGAAGCTTTGATAAATGTTTTTTCATTCTGCACACCAGGAGGAAATTTCATTTTTGATAGATAACCAAACATAGAAAATATTCCGGGTTCATTTATTGTATTGTAAAGTGTCAATTCTTTAGGCAAATGTTGCATCATTTTGTCTACATATTTTACAAAAGCAATCGTAGACTTTTCCGAAGCCCAGAGACCATCTTTCATTAACCATTCAGGGGTCGTGAAGTGGTGAAATGTAACAATTGGTGTTATGTTTTTTTCAAGTAACAATTTAGCTTTGTCAACATAGTGATCAATATCTACTTGGTTATAGACGCCTTCCTCAGGCTCCACTCTGCTCCATTCGATTGAAAATCTAAAAGCTTTGATTCCCAACTTAACTAATAGGTCAATATCTTCTTTATAGTATTCGTAATGCTTACATGCCTCATTACAGGGCTCAGCACAAACGGAATCTTTTTTATTCTCCCAGTGAGTCCAATCATTGTTATAAATTCCACCCTCTACTTGATAAGAAGCTAATGCTGTACCGAATATGAAGTCTTTAGGAAACTGCTTACTTGTCATACATATAAATTACATAAGTTATATAAATATAAAGGACCTGTAGTAAAAATCTGAAAAAATGTTGTTGGTTAGAAAAGTATGATCTTCCGTAAGGAAGATTATTTACCCACACATATAAATTAGCTCCGTAAATCAAAACTAGAAAAATAATCATGACTAAAGCAGCTTCTTTTCTGAATCTTGTTAACAAAAATAAAGGAATGACAATTTCAAGTACTCCAGTAAATTGATGTACTAAACGTGGATATGGAATAAACTCTGGCACAATTGCGTCATAGAACTGTGGATTCAAAAAATGATTAATACCTGCACTAATAAAAAAAATTATATAAACGTATATTAAAACTTTTGTTAAATCCACTGTTTTGCTTTACTTATAGCTTTATTCCACTTTGCAACATATTTACTTCTTACCTCAGAATTCATATTGGGATTCCAAGTTGTTGATTTAGTAATAAAATTACCCATATTTTCAAATGGCATTTCATTTAGATACAAAAAACTTGCTGCTCCTGCACCTAGTGCTGTAATTTCATTTATTTCCTGGGAGATAACTTTTTTATCAAATATATCTGATTGGAACTGCATTAGTAAATTGTTTTCTACCATACCACCATCTACACTGACAGATTCGAATACTGTTCCTGTATCCCTTTCCATCGATTCAAGTAATTCAAACGATTGATAAGCAACCGACTCTAAAACTGCTCTTGCAATATGCGATTTATTTGAAAATCTAGTTAAGCCAACTAAAACTCCCCTAGCTGTTTCATCCCAGTGAGGAGAGAACAATCCAGAAAATGCTGGAACAAAGTACACATCACCATTGTCTTTAACACTCATCGCTAGTGATTCTACTTCTGAACTTTTATCAATAATATTTAGATTATCTCTCAACCATTGCACCGCTGCACCAGCTATAGATACCGAACCTTCTAATGCGTATTGTGGGTCATTACCTTCCATTTGGTAGGCTACTGTACTAAGTAAACCATTGTTAGAATGTACGATCTCAGTTCCTGTATTCGTTAATGCAAAACATCCTGTTCCATAAGTATTTTTTACATCTCCTGATGATATGCAATTCTGACCAAATAATGATGCTTGCTGATCTCCCAGTACTGCTGTTATAGGAACATTACTTAGTATCTCTTCATTTGTTCCAAAGCTACACATTGAAGGTTTTATTAACGGTAGAGATTCTTTAGGTATATCTAATGTATCAAGTATCTTATCTATCCAATTTAAAGTTTTTAGATCCATTAATAATGTCCTGCTTGCATTAGTTACATCCGTTACATGATTACCTGTGAGTTTATAAAGAAGCCATGAATCTACAGTACCGAAACATAAGTCATTATTTGATTTTGCAACCTGTACTTCATCTATATTTCTTAATAACCATAAAATTTTAGATAGAGAAAAATATGTAGCAATAGGTAATCCTGTTTTAGAAAATTCATCTTGTAAATCTTTTATTAGTTTTAACTCATCACAGATATCTTGTGTTCTAGTATCTTGCCATACAAGTGCGTTGTGTAGTGGCTTACCAGTAGATTTACTCCATGCAAGAGTTGTCTCGCGTTGGTTTGTAATACCAATACTTGATAGTTGTTCAATTGGAATTTCCTTGCCTACTGCTTTAATACAATTAATAACTGATTCCCATATTTCATTAGGATCATGCTCTACTGATACTTCGTTAGGAAAGTATTGTTTGAATTCCTGTTGGTGTTGAGAAATGACTTTTCCGTTTTCGTCAAACACTATAAATCTTGTACTGGTTGTTCCCTGATCTATTGAACCGAAATATTTCATAAGATATATTTTAAAATTTCAATATTAGATATGTCTAGTAAAAGTATTTATATTCTGTTTTGTGATCCAAATGGGCCGATTATAGTTCCCATAATAAAGCCGTAGAAAAAGCATATTTTTAAATATTTAATTATAGAGATACACTTAAATGACTACTTATGGATTATTTATATGAGGAATCAACGGTTTACACGATTTTATTTGTTGTTGCTTTTTTTGCATCACTAATTGATTCTATTGCTGGTGGTGGTGGATTATTAACTACGCCTTCAATGCTACTTGTAGGAATTCCACCACTTAATGTTTTGGCAACAAATAAATTTCAATCTTGTTTTGGTACGTTTACTTCTACCTACAATTACTACAGAAATGGTTTACTGGTAGAAAAAAAGAAGGTTGTTTATTTTACACTTTCCTTTATAGGTTCAAGTGTTGGTACTTTACTGGTAAGTAGAATCTCTAATGAAACACTTGAATCTATAATTCCAATTTTATTAATTGGTGCAGCAATATTTTTTATAACAAACAAAGGTCCAAGTGGTGTATCCAAAAACGAAAAGCTATTAATCATATTTAACCTAGTGGTTTTTGCTATAGGTTTTTATGACGGCTTTTTTGGACCTGGTACAGGATCATTTTTTGTACTAGCTTTCATAATTATAAAAGGTGCGAATATCATGCAGTCAACAGCAATAACTAAATTGCTTAATTTCTCATCAAATTTTGCTGCTTTTATAATTTTCGCATTTCAAGGTTACGTCATATGGTATTTAGGGTTAACTATGGCAGTTGCGCAGATTGCAGGTGCGTATACGGGTTCTAGGTTTGCTATTAAAAATGGTGAAAAAGTAGTACGACCTGTACTAGTTATTGTCTCAATTCTTTTATCAATCAGAATCCTTTTAGGATAAAAAAAACCGGTAGACTAGCTACCGGTTGTAAAACATGTTTAACTTAATCTATTTAAGATTCTCAGCTGATGTTTTTCCATTATTTTCTTGTAAGTCGTACTCTACTTCTTGACCTTCATCAAGATCCTGCATACCTGCACTTTTAACAGCTGAGATATGTACAAATACGTCATCGCCGCCTTCATCGGCTTCGATAAATCCGTATCCTTTAGTGGAGTTAAACCATTTAACTTTGCCTTTCGGCATATTTCTCCTTAATTATCGTCATGTCTTGTAAAAGACATCTTAACTATACATCTACTTAGATATAAGTTAAATATTTAAAGTAAATTTATTGCTTTTTGTATTACTTCGACTGTTTCATCCCTTTTTGATGGCTCTAGGTCGAGTAGTTGAAGATAGACTGATTCAATCCCAACTTCTTGCCACATGGATAATGTTTTTACTACATCTTCTGGTGTACCATACAAATAACTTCTCTCTTGCCAGTTCTTTGCAATTTCATCTTCTGGTTGAATAAGAGCTTTTGCTGCACCAACTAGCGAATCATCAACACTTTCTTTTGTTAGACCTACAACTGGTGGACACGCAGTAGTTATTTCTAATTTATCAATATTTCTATTGTTATCAGATGCAACCGATTTAAATAAAGAAATACTATTTTCTAGTATTTCTTTAGGACCTGCATATATATTAAATTCATCAGAGTACTTACCAGCTAAAGAAGGAGTCTTAACTTTTCCACCACCACCTATAATTATTGGAATCTCAGATAATGTTGCTGGCTCAACAGGAAACTTTTCTAATTGATAATACTTCCCTTTAAAGCCCTGATTATCTCCAGATAAAGCTTCTCTTATATAAATTAATGATTCCTCTAACATTTCAAATCTTGTTTTTAAATCTGGAAACGGAATACCAAAAAGTTCATGTTCAATCTCTAACCAACCTGTGCCGACACCTAATCTAAATCTATTTGGTGCCATTTCATTAATAGTTGATGCCATCTTTACAAGAACACTTGGATGCCTAAACGTTATTGGAGAAACCAATATAGAGTAAACCATTTTCTTAGTATCTCTAACTAATCCTGCACTTGCGGTAAGTAAATCTAATGCAGGTGCTGGATTATCTTTATCATGTCTCTGTTTACCAACTATATAGTGATCTGGTAAACCAATTCTCTCAATTTGATTTTGTTCTGCCCAAGTAGATAAGTTAAGTAAGGTATCGTAACTACCTCTAGCTTGGATGTATATTTTCATTATGCTGTTTTTTTCTTATCTTTATATTCTTCTTCTAAAAACTTCATAGCTAGTGTAGCTAATTCATTTGCATCTACTTCAAAATCTCTGCAGTAATTTTTAATTGCTAAATATGCTGGGTTCTCATCT
>Ga0255753_1007164_pt1 | contig 10124 bp, 2 predicted proteins | sample 041ome_10_FD_179953 | JGI IMG/M metagenome (GOLD analysis project Ga0255753, IMG submission 179953) | Coastal salt marsh microbial communities from the Groves Creek Marsh, Skidaway Island, Georgia - 041412US metaG (version 2) | ecosystem: Environmental > Aquatic > Marine > Intertidal zone > Salt...
TTCTCGTGCACGTTGGAATGTGGCTCCACCGTTACGTTGTGACTTGTAAAAGGCGGATCGGGAATCCGTTATCGTCTTGACCAACCCAGATTTTGTCTTAGGGGAAGAAGACCAGAAATCCTTCACCAGGTTGATGGTCATACCACGTGGTCCGGCGGATGCGCGCGTGATGGCGGAGTCGAAGTCGATCGTATTCTCGGGCGCGTTGCACTCTCGGTAAGCGTGTCCCTCTTTACCGCACACGAAGCATACCATCGGGGCCCGTTCACTTTGTGCAACTGCACACATGGTCACATTCTGGGTTCCTTCTTGGTTTGAAATTGCTAACAAGTTCGAGGATGGAATAGCCGAAGTCGTTTGCGACCATGATCGATCAGCCTTGTTATGGATCAGCTTGGCATTCTGTGCGGCGACTTGTAACTTGTCTCCATATTCCCCGAGCTCGAATATTTTCGACTCGATCGCGTGCGCCGTCGCAACAAGATGTAGGGATGTTCCCAGTTGTCTCAGTTGACCGTCAGGCCCGGTGAGCTGCAACTTATTCGAGCGTTTCAACGAGGTTATGTCTGCGGAGAGGTCAGATTGCCATTCGATAAAGAAAGGATCGACGGCGCTCGTCAGTCCCGTCGCAAACATCGAAACTTTGACTGTCGTCAAAAGTTTCGTCCAACCTGTCACCTCATAGACTTTCGCCGTGATGTCGTCCGGGCACGTCTCGCCCATTTCCTCGACGGTCATCAACAGCGCCTGTCTGCTAGTAATCTTTTCCTTGATGATTGTCGACAAGCGTTGGCCCTTCGCCGATGTTGGAGTCCATTTAAAAAACTGGAACTCCTCAATCGATTGCAAAACGCTTTCGGCCGATGAAAATTCGCCATAAACAAATTTCACGAACACGGAGTAATCTTCTAATGCGTCGTGACGCGCCCGTTGCACACGTATTACCGCATTCGTCACAGAAGACCGTTCAATCAAACGACGGACAAACCCGATTCTGTCCGCGTCGCTCAAAGTGGTATTCGCTCGAAGAGCTAAAGCACGGTCTTTGGCGTTCGCAAAGCATGACTTCACGCGAGCGAAGAACGAGCGAAAGTCAATGTCGTCGCCGTCGCCTCCGCTTCCTTCTTTTCCCCCGAAGTGGGGAGCCATCGTTTTGAAATTCTCCAGGTTACTCAGAAGACTTGCGGCTGAATTTCTCAGGTTATTCATATCCCCACGGTTCGTTACATCACTGGTCGTGTCTGCTGAGGTTGCCAACGAATTCACAAAAAATTCCGGACGCGCATTGATTTGTCGTTCGAGCGATGAAAACGTCTTCGTAAGTTCTTCATATCGTGACGGAACACCAGAATTTTGTTGATCCCGGTTCCACGCCACGAGATTCAGAGCTTGTCGGATCGAGTTCGCGGCCATCCTTGCGCACGTGATCACCAGGGGCCAATGAGCGTCCTGTGCAGCAGCGTATTGATCCATGTCGCCGCCGCTACGGGTCACCTGTAGAATGAGGTTTTCACGGCCCATGGCCTCTCCCCAAGACGACACTGCGTGGTCATAGAAAGTCTTAGCTCGCGCCACGATACCACCCGTCGGACCCATATAGTCAGTCATTCTGAAGTCCATTGGTTGCGGCGTAGACTCCATGAGAGGCGGTAGAGGTGGGATCGCCGTTTGCTCGGCAGGGGCATCCGCGTCCGCGATGGCAGGAGCATCTTCGGGTTCGATAACCGGCGCGGCAGTCGGTGCGGCTTCCTCAGGCACTTCCTCAGGGGTGTTTCGTGTAGCGACCATTCTTATGTTGGTTAGTAGTAGGCGTGTTTCGTGTGAGTGCGACGTGAGCGCAGCTTGGGAATGGCGCATCGAAATGCGATTAACCTAGCCTCGGCGGCGGCGGCGGCGGTGCGACCGACCCTACGACGAGTCATGACTCTACAACGTGTCCCTTGTGGTCTGTAGCGAGTTTAAAGCCATCATTCACATTCTGAGGGGCAAATCACGCGGTGGACGCGCGCGCGGGGTGCTTGACGCGCGATGCGCGATGCACGATCTACTTGAACTTCGAGTGTCGCAAACTGCACTCCGTGAGCCGGAGAATGCGTGAGGACTGTTCAGGCGATGAAGCTTAGACTGAGCGTCTATACCCAGCGTCGGGGCAGGTCGGGTGCTCTGAGCCGGAGTGGTACTAGTACTTTCCCCTCCCGGTTTTCGCGTGTTTCACAAGGTGGGCGCCACCAGTGTTTGGTTGTAGACCAAATTAAGATAAAGTGTGTAAAATTCTGAGGTCTTATTAAAAGTAAGCCTACGATATGGCTAGGACCTTTACATTAGTAGAATCATAAGGAGTTCACTAAAAAGAGCGTATTCTATTAACACTCCTCCCTATTTTAAGAAGGCGTCCGAGACCAATCAAAAGGATGGTCGACCAGACACACAGAATAGCATTCGATCTGATTGACAGATACCCATTTACGTAATGGTGAAAGATCAGGGAGTTCGAGATATAAACAACTAACTGCGTGTTCAAAAAGAATTTGCAACAATCGTGGCGGTATAGTCATGGATTGTTCAACCGGAGTACCGGGAGTACCATCTCGACTCGGTCCAGATTGGGCGGTAGCAGAGTGTCGTACTTCAATGAGTCGTTGTAAACAAGGGTTTGTTTTACAGCTTTTCAAATCCAACACAGATAAGTCCAAGTTAGACCATATAGAAGTAGGTTTGCAATATGCGTAACCGTAACGACAATATGTAACCTCATTTCGAAGAGCATTCCAATCCTTCATACAAGGTTGATGATGAAGTGCGAATTTTCCAGAGGCTTGATTTTCCATGAACCACACGGCAGGGTCTAGATAAGCCAAAAATCGACGAGTAGTCATGACGAGTTGATTTGCCAGATCAATATGTCTTTCACGGGTTGTCAGCGCAGACGAATATTCCGTACAAGGAGGACTGAGCCATACAATATCAAAATAATGTGCTGGGAACGGAAATTCGGTGTTGGACCAAGTCTCCCACTTAAGTATATCCAAAACATAATCAGGTTCGTACTTGGCTTCTATGTCGAAGGTGATAAGTTCTACCTTGTCTAATAACTGTAACGACGTAAGCATTTTTGACACGCTTTTCTTTCCAGAGAATCCTACTAGGATGCGGATCTTTCTTGATTTCTCCTTACGGGTAGATAGTAAGTTCAATACAAGATTATCCAGGCCAGGTGTTGTAAGGCGTGCATTCAGGGTATCTGGTGTCATTTTTTCGAAACAGCCAGGCGAATATTTGATGAAACGTCCGTGATCGCCTCGTCTGTTAATCCATGAATATTCAATTTGTTGTTGTCCATGTTCATCCTTGAATTGTCGACATTCTGTTACGAAAGCTCTTCTAGATTTCAGGTCACTTTTACATTTCCTCCCCTTTTGAACATGTGCAGGGTTTTCGCGGTATAAACGTCGTAAGAGAAGGTCTTCAACACTCGGATTATCGGGTATCGGTGAACGTGAAGAGTCATTATGTCCAAAGGTACCATCCAAATATTTAGTCAGACTATCAAATCGCGCTGCAACATAGGCGTTGAATCTAATAAACTCGTTTCCATTTATCCATTCATCTGATACGACACCTTCTTCGTTCCATTTGACGCGATATTCAGGAAATGTAACAGAATTTGTGCCGGTGGTGAAACGATGATCAAGGATTTCGACGTGTCTCTCAACAGATACAAAGGGCAGAGTAGATTTGATGCCTCTAATGGTACCTGAGTCAGATTTTCGTGGAAAGTGATGTTCTTCTTCATCCGGTGTCATGGTGAGACGTTCCAGGGCTTCTTGTCGTAACCGGCGATTAGTAGACCGAGTGGTTACTCTGGGTGTGACGTCAGTAGTCTCCAATGTGGAATCATCCTCTGGAGTTGTGTGATCACTAACATCATTGTTCAGAGAGTCAGGAGTTTCAACATTGGGGTCCTCAAAATCAGGGGTTTCAACGTTGGAGTCCTCAAGACCAGGTTCTTCACGTTCATGGAATGACGAAAGATGACGTCCATTCACAGGCATCGTACAGGACAAGGGAGGTGATGTGGATCCATGTTGAGGCGTGGGGTCCACAAAGTATGTATTCATATGTCCCTTTGAGATGATGCGGTATGGTCCATGCTTGGTTGGTTCAAGCTTCGAAAGTTTCTTTCCGTGAGTTTTTGCTCCTGCTCGATTATCGTACCATACCAATTCGTTCGGCGCGTAGAAATTTGGCACAGGGGATTGTGCTAACCGTTTCAAATAACTCTGATCGTTGTAGAGTCGTAGAGTAGATCGTGCGAGCTTTATGGCTTTCATGTATGAATTCAGATATGTGAGAGCAGTATTATCCTTATCACCCAAACCCGGCTTGGATATCTCGTGGAAAAGTGCTCCAATAGGAATGGAAGGGCTTCGACCTGTTGACAATTGAAACGGGGTATATCCACCAGTTGAAGTTCGGGGGGAGTCATTCAACGCGAATTCTACCGCTGGAAGTAACATATCCCACTCTTCTGGGTATGTCGCCGCATATTTTCGCAGTACGTGTATGACGTCTTGATTCTTTCGTTCGACCAGTCCGGCTGTCGTGGGTGTCTCGGCAGAACTCATGTTCCGTTTTATGTGTAATGTCTCCAGTAATCTTTTATACACATCCGAGTCAAATTGGGGGCCCTTATCTGAAATGATGCGTGTAGGAAAACCCCATTTAGAAACCACGTGTTGAAAAAGGATCGAACATAGCCGTTCAGCGGTCGTCGATGACGTTGTGGGAACGAGGACACAGCGACCTGTGAGAGCATCGACGATTACCCATACTCCTGTATTTCCAGAGTGAGTAGGAGTCAGGCGGACCTCGTCGATTGCGATAACTTCGAAAGCATGATTCGGAGTACTAAATTTGAAAGGGATTATGTTCTTTCTGCGGTTTATGGCGCATCGAGCACATACGTCGCATGTGCGTACGAACTTTTCCACGTGTACGGACATATTATCCCAGAAAAAGAAACGCATGAGTTTATCCAAAGTAGCTCTGGCGTTAGCGTGAGCTGTTAGCATATCTTCATGAGCTAAAGATATGAGCAGATGATGAACGTGTAGAGCTTGACTTGGTATGTAGAGAACCGGGTGGGCTCCTGGCACGTCCGCTCGGCGTTTGTATACCAGATCGTTTGTTGCGTATAGTCCATCCAGATGTTCCCCGGACAATACTTGGCGGCCTAGATCGTCCTCTAATAGTGCATCTTGAATCAGATTTTTGAGTTCGGGAGTGACGTCGAGATGGGAATATACACCGATAGAGGTACTAGCGGAATCCCAAGTCGGCACGGAACGTGAAATGACATTCAAATATGTCCAAAGAGAATATGTATTGGCTGTTCTAGTCTTTGCGAGTTCACAGGATAGGAAATCGTCATCTGATGAACATTCTTTCGCCAGTAACTGATCTCTATTTTCCAATGGGATATCCGTATTCATCAGGATGGAGTATAACGCTTCCAATTCCGGGGTGCGTTCGAAACGGGACTTAACGTTGTCCGATTCGTCGTTTCGTGACAGAGCGTCCGCTACCACTAGATCTGCACCTTTTGTCCACACCATTTCCCATTGTACTTCGTTCAGCACTTGATACAGCCAACGGTGCATCTTATCGCTCAAGTGCGTTTGTGTTCGTAAAGCAAGAAGCGGTTTATGGTCACCGCGATAGATAACTTTTTGTCCACGAAACAAATGCATATACTTCTTCACGATATACACCAGAGCGAAGAGTTCGCGTTCGTGGGTTGGCCATCGTTGTGCTGTTTCCGGAAGTTTGTGACTCACATATGCCACGACTCGGTCGGCATTCTCGATGTGTTGCATGATTGCTCCTCCTACGCAATACCGTGAGGCGTCGGCTTCGATGATGAATGGTACGTCAAGCCGTGGGGATATCACAACGTTATCGGAAGTGAGGGCTTTCTTCAATTTCTCAAACGCTTCATTCTCTGCATTCTTCCAAAACCTTTCGTAATCATTTTCTCCCCATGTAGTCGCCGCTATAGATGTGAGAGGCGCGGCGATTTCGGCGTAATTCGGTATCAGTCTGTTATAGTAGTTTGCGAGGCCGAGAAACTGCTGCAATTGCTTGTTGGATCGTGGTGTTATCCACGAGCTTATTGCTTCGGTTTTGCTGGATTGAGCACGTATCTCACATACACCATCTGACAATTTGATCTTATGGCCGAGGAAATCCGCTTCGGTTGTGAATAGGTGTGATTTTGATGCTTTCACGCGTAGGCCAGACTTCTTCGCGGTGTCGAAAAACTGAGAGAGATGATCGAGGTGTTCCTTGTGTGAGCGTGAATAGATCAGGATGTCGTCCAAATAGACCACCATGTGTGAGTTAATCGAGTCTCGAAAAATCCCATCCATGAAATTTTGGAAAGCCGAGGGTGCGACGCACAATCCTTGGGCCAAAACGAGAAACCGCCATGCACCCAGAGGAGTGGTAAACGTCGTCAGATCTTTCGACTCCTCGTCTGCCATAAGCATGTTATTATATCCATCGGTCAGATCAAAAAGGCTCATGATTCTTGCGCCCGATGCACCGATTGCGTCTAAAGCTTGTTCGCAACTCGGTAAGGGATAATTATTCGGCACCAATTTTGAGTTCAGGTCTCTGTAGTCCACGACTAATCGCCATTCTCCTTTAACCTTTTTTGCCACGAGCATTGCTGGTGAGGCATAAGGCGCTGTTGAGGGTTCGATTAGTCCCTTCTCTTGGTATTCGGCCAGTAGAGATTTCAGAAAGGTGAGCTTTCCGGCGTCCATACGGTAGAAACGCGCTGCGACGGGACTCTTTCCTTCCGCCAAGGTAAGTCTACATCTTGGTAATGTCTTAACATATTCGCTGATGGATGCCCGAACGGGAGAGATAACTTCATGGTTCTCTGTGAGGATGTCTGACAGCCGCGCATTCTCCTCGACACTCAGGTTCGGCGACGGCATGGACGTGTTCATAAACGATTCAGCCATGGTGCGTGCTGAGGGGATTCCTTCTAGCTCAATGTCTTGCACTTGGGTGGAGAAAAGGTGCTCCTCTAATTGTGCGTCTGTCGCAGCTTCAAGGAAAACCATGTCAAAAAGGTGCGCACTTGTCAAGAGATCGGTGTGCGTATGACGGTCAGGCGGCTGTGTTGCGTTGTCGCAAGAGTCGAGATACGTCGAGACGATAGGATCAAGTCTGGAAGAGTTGTCCAGTCCTGGGACGTGCCACGACAGGACATCGTCTGTGGTCGACTCAATCGAGTGTAAACGGATATCATGGGTTGAATCATGAGGAATTCTCATACTGAAGAAAGAGATTATCCGTATGCTATCATAACCCGTTGACGGCTTTTCGTCAGGGTATCCGGTAGTGGTGATAACTTTACCTTGGATTTGAATATTTCCTGTGGAGTAATCCATAACAACTTGTCCATCCACGAGAAAATCTTCTCCGAGCACGACCTGAATGTCGGGAAGTCGTATAACTCTGAAATCGCTTGGCACAGAGGTACCGTGTATCTCAATGTTTATTTTTACGATGTGTGAAGATCGCTCGGTGGATCCATTAGCCATAGCGACTATGACTTCGTCGACCGGGAAACGTCGTAAGCCGAGCGCGTCCACGACCGATGAGTCTATGAAGTTCGCAGCGGCCCCTGAGTCCAAGAGCATCTGAAAAGGACGGGATCCATTTATGTGTCCTTGGACTTTCGCGAAGGATTTATTTCGCCGTCGACCATCTCGTGTTTTATTTAGCGCAGGGGACCTAGTATGAGCTACCTCATCACCTGCGCTCATTAAAAAAGCGAGTCAATACTTGGCGAGTCAACGGATTCCAAAGCCCACAGTTCTTCGACTTCTACGAGTAGGTCAGCGTCGTCGAGTTCGTTGATGTCGCGCATCGTAACCGCGGCGAGACGTTCTCGTGCACGTTGGAATGTGGCTCCACCGTTACGTTGTGACTTGTAAAAGGCGGATCGGGAATCCGTTATCGTCTTGACCAACCCAGATTTTGTCTTAGGGGAAGAAGACCAGAAATCCTTTACCAGGTTGATGGTCATACCACGTGGTCCGGCGGATGCGCGCGTGATGGCGGAGTCGAAGTCGATCGTATTCTCGGGCGCGTTGCACTCTCGGTAAGCATGTCCCTCTTTACCGCACACGAAGCATACCATCGGGGCCCGTTCACTTTGTGCAACTGCACACATGGTCACATTCTGGGTTCCTTCTTGGTTTGAAATTGCTAACAAGTTCGAGGACGGAATCGCTTGCGTCGTTTGCGACCATGATCGGTCGGCCTTGTTATGGATCAGCTTGGCATTCTGTGCCGCTACCTGCAATTTATCACCATACTCACCCAGCTCATATATTTTCGACTCGATCGCGTGTGCCGTCGCAACAAGGTGTAGGGATGTTCCCAGTTGTCTCAGTTGACCGTCAGGCCCGGTGAGCTGCAACTTATTCGAGCGTTTCAACGAGGTTATGTCTGCGGAGAGGTCAGATTGCCATTCGATAAAGAAAGGATCGACGGCGCTCGTCAGTCCCGTCGCAAACATCGAAACTTTGACTGTCGTCAAAAGTTTCGTCCAACCTGTCACCTCATAGACTTTCGCCGTGATGTCGTCCGGGCACGTCTCGCCCATTTCCTCGACGGTCATCAACAGCGCCTGTCTGCTAGTAATCTTTTCCTTGATGATTGTCGACAAGCGTTGGCCCTTCGCCGATGTTGGAGTCCATTTAAAAAACTGGAACTCCTCAATCGATTGCAAAACGCTTTCGGCCGATGAAAATTCGCCATAAACAAATTTCACGAACACGGAGTAATCTTCTAATGCGTCGTGACGCGCCCGTTGCACACGTATTACCGCATTCGTCACAGAAGACCGTTCAATCAAACGACGGACAAACCCGATTCTGTCCGCGTCGCTCAAAGTGGTATTCGCTCGAAGAGCTAAAGCACGGTCTTTGGCGTTCGCAAAGCATGACTTCACGCGAGCGAAGAACGAGCGAAAGTCAATGTCGTCGCCGTCGCCTCCGCTTCCTTCTTTTCCCCCGAAGTGGGGAGCCATCGTTTTGAAATTCTCCAGGTTACTCAGAAGACTTGCGGCTGAATTTCTCAGGTTATTCATATCCCCACGGTTCGTTACATCACTGGTCGTGTCTGCTGAGGTTGCCAACGAATTCACAAAAAATTCCGGACGCGCATTGATTTGTCGTTCGAGCGATGAAAACGTCTTCGTAAGTTCTTCATATCGTGACGGAACACCAGAATTTTGTTGATCCCGGTTCCACGCCACGAGATTCAGAGCTTGTCGGATCGAGTTCGCGGCCATCCTTGCGCACGTGATCACCAGGGGCCAATGAGCGTCCTGTGCAGCAGCGTATTGATCCATGTCGCCGCCGCTACGGGTCACCTGTAGAATGAGGTTTTCACGGCCCATGGCCTCTCCCCAAGACGACACTGCGTGGTCATAGAAAGTCTTAGCTCGCGCCACGATACCACCCGTCGGACCCATATAGTCAGTCATTCTGAAGTCCATTGGTTGCGGCGTAGACTCCATGAGAGGCGGTAGAGGTGGGATCGCCGTTTGCTCGGCAGGGGCATCCGCGTCCGCGATGGCAGGAGCATCTTCGGGTTCGATAACCGGCGCGGCAGTCGGTGCGGCTTCCTCAGGCACTTCCTCAGGGGTGTTTCGTGTAGCGACCATTCTTATGTTGGTTAGTAGTAGGCGTGTTTCGTGTGAGTGCGACGTGAGCGCAGCTTGGGAATGGCGCATCGAAATGCGATTAACCTAGCCTCGGCGGCGGCGGCGGCGGTGCGACCGACCCTACGACGAGTCATGACTCTACAACGTGTCCCTTGTGGTCTGTAGCGAGTTTAAAGCCATCATTCACATTCTGAGGGGCAAATCACGCGGTGGACGCGCGCGCGGGGTGCTTGACGCGCGATGCGCGATGCACGATCTACTTGAACTTCGAGTGTCGCAAACTGCACTCCGTGAGCCGGAGAATGCGTGAGGACTGTTCAGGCGATGAAGCTTAGACTGAGCGTCTATACCCAGCGTCGGGGCAGGTCGGGTG
>Ga0255753_1007165_pt1 | contig 10122 bp, 3 predicted proteins | sample 041ome_10_FD_179953 | JGI IMG/M metagenome (GOLD analysis project Ga0255753, IMG submission 179953) | Coastal salt marsh microbial communities from the Groves Creek Marsh, Skidaway Island, Georgia - 041412US metaG (version 2) | ecosystem: Environmental > Aquatic > Marine > Intertidal zone > Salt...
CGTGAGGGAGGAAGAGGACGAGGAGACGCCGCGGACGACGGAGAGTCTTTCGAAACGACTCGTCCGCACCGTCTGCCGTTCGTCTTCTTTATCTCTGGAGGAGAGAGAGTATTTGGAACGATTCGCGAATCGGATTTTACGGAGCACTTTGACGACGACGACGACAAAAACGAACGCGTTTTTAGTCGATGACGACACGGAGGATGAATATTCGATCCTGGATAAAATCAAAGACCGAGTTCGCGACAGGAAAGGGTTCGACGTCGCGGTGGACGTGGCGAGGTTACACGAAAGGTTACACGCGGACGAGGCGTGGCACAGAAGCGTGGGGAAAAAGAGGGAGATTTTTCAACTGCTTTGGAAGCTTCGAAGAGAGGAAGACGAGGAGGAGGACGGCTCGGAGGGAGAGGAAGACAAGGGACAGAAGTATTTCGATTCGCCGGCGAGAACGGTCAAGGAGGAGGAGGACGACGACGACGGGTATTACGGTTTGCAAACACCGGGACGAGACCACCATCGGACGACGCGGCGTGGACGCTCGGCGACGGTGGAGCGGTTGTTGGCGAACGACACTTTCGGACCGACGACGATAACTTCTTCTGGCGGCGAGAGAAGAGCACGGAGTAGGAAAAGTAAGAAACACAAGGAGACGCTGGCGACCATGGCGAGAGCTTTGACGCCGAGCCACCGACACAAGATGATCTCACCGTCTACCGCGGCGGTATCGTCTCCGGTCGGCGGTCCGAGAGACGACGCTTTCAATAGATTAGCGTTGGAACGAAGACGAAACGGCGAAGTCGCGGAGTCAAAGTTAGTGAGAGATTGCATATTTGCGTGCAATGGCATCGATGGTAACTACATCAAGTTTGATCTCGTGAACGACGCGTACGTCATTTTTCCGAAAGACGCGCCGATTGCTCCAGGGAGAAGACACGCGTGTAGGAAAATTTGCGAGCTCGGATGGTTGTATAGAAAGGTGAAATCGACGTCAGATGCGCCGACGTCGGCGTTTGCAAAGGAAACTGAAGGCGCGACGAGGAGCGCGTTTCGAAGCGCGCTGTCGAACGAGTTGTCGAAACACTACAAAATGTTAGCCGTGTTGGAGGCAAAAGTGCAGAACAATAACGACGACATCAGTGAAGCGGAAGAAGAGGACGACGAGGCGAATAATATAGTTTTGCTGAACGATAGATCGTTCGATAGTTTAGCGACGACGTCGCATAGAAGTGGTAGACATGATAGAAATGGAAGTAACGGTGTCATCTCTGATCCCATCGCACCGACTGGTTCAGACGTCGTCACACTCAGACGACTTCTCGTCTGGTTAGACGAGCCGAAACGAATGATGCGCGCTTTGGCCATCGTATGCGACGCAGTAGAACATTTAAGAGGCGGCTCGTTACTCGCGGAGTTATATAGGCATTCGGATACCGGTGATGTCGTCCACGATGGCATCATTCGACGCGTCTTGGCGAAAACTGCTAAACCGTATTTTGAAGCGATGAAAGAATGGTGCGCGAGAGGCGACTCGAGTTTTAAATCCGAGGGTACCAGTAACAAAGCGGGAACCATGATTGGCGAGTTTTTCGTACAAAGAAACGATCGTTATTATCGTCACAGAAATAAAAATATCGATAGTGTCCACGCGACGGACAAAGATCGCGACGATGACGACGACGATGATGATGTAGAGGCGATAAACCGATGGTACCGCTTCGATTCCGACGACGAGATTGTCGACGACGGTCGATTACCTTCTTCATCGGTGTCTTGGAAGAGCGGCTTCGTCATCGACGAGAGTTCGAAACCGTTTTTCATATCCTCAAAAACGGCAAACGAAACCTTGAAGTGTGGCGCGGCGATTGCGTTTTTGAAGAACGCGTGCAAAGACGAGAAATGGGGTGACGCATCGCGTACGATTTTGAAACATTTTGACGAATTCTTTGCGTCGTTGTCGACATCGACGGCGTCGACGGCGTTTACTTCTGACGACGAGAATAGTTTTGAAAAGCTCGTCAAAATGCTGCCCGATATCATTTCAAATGCTAAACGCGTAGCCGACTCAGCCGTCCGAGAATCCTTATTCGAACACTATCGTCTCAAGGCACACTTTGTCGCGTTGAAGCAGTACTTGTTGTTAGGCCAAGGCGATTTTATTCACGCGCTCATGGAATCCATCCACGACGAGCTCGATAAAGAAATCGACCCGATGAGTCGCGAAGGTATATCGCAATATTCATTGCGAGGTAATTTAGACGCCGCCGTTCGCGTTTCCAACGCCTGTTTAGCAGATCAGCACGTTATCGATGCTTTGAGCGTGCGCCTGATGAAACCGCTGGAGGATGAAACAGGATGGGACGTGTTTTCTCTCGAGTACAAACTCCGCGCACCGTTGACGACTATCTTCAGCGACCGCGAAATGGGAAGATATTCTCGAGCGTTCACGTTCCTTTGGAAGTTGAAACGAGCCGAGTATACGCTGTGCGAGTTATGGAAAGCCATGAAACCGACGGTTTCGTCCAGATTCCAACGCGAAGGTTTAGGCGGTAACATCGGCAAAGCGTTAGAGGTTGAACAGGCGCGATGTCATCGCGTGCGACAATCCATGCACGCATTGATAAGCGATGTCCAGTATTACGTTATGTTTGAAGTCTTGGAACCGTCTTGGAACGAGTTTGAATGTAAATTATCCCATAACGCGGCAAATGACGATTTAGATTCCATCATCGCCGGTCACGAAAACTATTTGAATTCAGTCATCGAAAAGGCGTTGTTAGGCACGAAATCGCAAGTTTTGCAACGAAGTTTACAGCTGATTTTCGATTCCGTACAAAAGTTCAAATCACACACGTTCAAGCTGTACGAAGCGATCGAGGATGCCTCGCGGGTGCGAAAATCCGATCAAAGACGTATCGTCGAGCGCGAGATGAATCAGCAATGGGGCGTCGATTTTGGCGAATCCAAGGAAGGCGAAGACTATTTGAGCGAAGATTTCGTCACGGGCGCGAAGGAAAGTTTAGATTCCATCGAAAACGAGTTTCAGAAGCACGTCGATGGGTTCTTGAAGTTGCTTCCGTTGCAAACGCACGTGGATACTTCGTTTCTTTCGTTTCGATTAGAGGCGACGTTTCGGCAAGGCGCTTAGAGGAAAGAACCTAGGTAGAGCATCAATAGCATTAGTAATAAGCTTCTTTTTAAATTCTTATTAAAAACGAGTCTTTAATAATATTTGTACATGTCTAGTGGTTTCCCCTCTCTCTCTTTCTCTTTTAGTTTTTGTCGTCGTCGTCGTCGTCGTCGTTCTCTAGAATTTTTTTGTATTTTAGTTGATTTGCACTTCACGGTCGAAGATCCAAGAGAACGATTCCGTCATCGGCCCTTTCTTTGCCGCTTTCTTTTTACCGAATGCCGCTAATTTACGAATACGATCCGGTTGTTTCATCAAATATTCTTGCGCTTCCATCGCTTCCACCGACAAACCAGTCATGGAGTTGATCTCCCATCTCTTGATCAAATGGTCCATGATATCCGCGTAGTCATCCGCGGTGTACACGCCCGATCGTTCTGCCACGGCGGCGAAATCGCTAAACAAATCTCTCCCCGTTCTCGCTCTGTGCTGACCATCGTCCATCAAGTGCGCCGGCATGGTAATTTGTTTCCTCATCATATCCGCAAACGCCAACACCGCTCCGTCTGGATCTCTCTTCTTTACTTCGTCGATGATTCTTTGGTACGCAATCTCGTGTCTGCCTTCATCGGCGGCGATGATGCCGCAAATCTTGGCCAACTTATCGTCGCCAGCCTCCAACGCCATTCTCGCGGTGTTCCCGTGCGAAACCTTCGTCGCTCTCTCTTGAAACGACGTGTATACGAAACCCAAATACGGATTGTTGTCCGTCTTCGGGTTCATCCCGCTTCCAATCAAATTCTGAATAGTCGTCTCGATCGGTTTCATGTTGCACTTACCAGTCATCCACATGTACTTGTTCATCAAATCACCGTGTCTGTTCTCTTCCGCGGTCCACTTTCTCGTCCATTGCGCCCACGGCGTCCCGTCCGCGCCCGTGGTATCCTTCGTCTCTTCCAACGTGTTCAACATGTTCATGTACGTCGGTAAAGCTTCTTCCGTGATTAAATCGCCGACTAAAACCACCATCAAATCGTCCGAAATTCCTTTCGATCTCTCTTGGATTTCCTTGATTTCGTCCAAGAACTGTTCCGATTCCGGATCCGGGAGAAAGTCTTGCGGTTGCCAGTTTTTGTTGGTGTCTTTCAGAAGGCCCATGAGCTGTTGTTTTAAAATAGAATTTTTTCCCGGAGAGAGAGAGAGAGAAGGAGGTGAGTACAGAACACACATCTGGCGCGCGAGTTGTGTCCGCGAACAACAACAAAGAGCGAGCGCGAGGGAAGAATGTAAATCACCACCATGCGTCGCGTTTGAAAGCGCGTTTACCAAAATTCAATTTCTTATCTCTCCCTTCTCTTTGGGGGAGACGTCACGGGAACTTCCGCGATACGAATTTCTCTCGCTCTCTCTCGCTCGCTGCTCTTCAATCGCACAAAACGCGACGATCACAAACGGACGACGAGTTTTGGAAGCGTTTGGTAGATGAAAACGACGGCGGCGTAAAAAGTACACGCGTATATATAATCCTTACCTCCCCGCCGGCAAAGCCAGACATGTCTCGAATAACCTCCCGTTGGTGATCTCTCAACCGAAATTTCTTCGTCTCGGCGTCGTTTTCGACGATTATTCTCGGCGAGTCGTTCACGACCGCTTTCGTCGTCGCGCATCGTTTGTTGGACGACGTCTTTTGCCTCGGGTGCTTGGCCGTGAACAACGCGTGCGGTAAAGATGTTTTGCTGGAAAGCGTAAACATTTTTTGGGTGAGCAAGCGGTGTGTTGTTGTTGTGTGGGGGTGGAGTATTAATATTCTGAGGCACCTGAGCCACAAACAAACAAACGAAAGAGAAGAATTTCTGAATGTGCAGTCGTCCGCACTAAGCAAATTTGGCGTCGAGATTCCGCAGGAAAAGAAGCTGATTTTACTCGCTACTCTACAGGTTCTACAAAAAGCTATCGCTATCGCTTTCTACTGTGTATGTATACATTTGCTCTGATATTTTAATCAAGCTCGGATGCTTTCAAAGAACTCATTCTTACAAGCTGGGGTGATTGTTTTAGAGACTTCCGCGACGGTTTCACTCATCGAACGCGAGAGGGAAAGTTGCGCGCGGAGCCACGCGGCGGTTTCCTCGTGTTTCGTTTTGTTCTTCTTCTTCCTCCTTCTGCCAACTAGAGAATACCAAGAAAAGTACTTTTGAAAGGCGAGTAAACCTAACGCGCGAGAAACTTTTTCGGATGGCACTAAGTTTGGATCTAGATATCTATCTAGTAACCGCTTTCGAGCACCGGTTCGCGCATAACTTATGGCGCTTTCGATGGCGCGTTTCAAAAGCGCGTGGCCGCACGGCGTCACGCCGGGAACTGCCTCTACCGCACGCACGTAAGAGGTTGTTTTTGCCGCACACAAGAGTAACGCTTGGTACATGTTTGTCGCAATAGTCTCACGACTGTTTACTCTTGGGTCGTATAAAAGTGCGCAGAGTTTGTGGTTCAAATAAGACCGCGTTTTGTTCGAGAGGTATTTCCACGCCAAATGTGAACTCGGAAGATTTATTGTTTCGCGAAGCCAGACGTTGAGATACTTGGAGTAATCCGCGCGCACTTCCAGCGTTTGCGTGTCGAAAAGCAAACCGCACCATGGAATAAACTCACAACCGTCTTTGCATTCCACATTCTTTTCTAATTTGCGTTCCAGATGATCAAAGTTTATCTTTGTCTTTGTCGGATTGATTTCCACGCCATATTCGGCAATACCGTCGAGCAAAGAGTTCAAGAAGTGTTTCGCTCTAGAGAAATTGTCCGTGACAAAAAGTAAATCGTCCGTCCAGCGCATAAAAACACCGTCGCCGTACCCTTCGTTCAAAACTTTCTTCTTTGGCGTGCCTTTATAAATCTCAGTTTCGAACGCGGCCATCGATTGCGTTTGCTCCATGTGCGCGTAAAACAAAGCGCATAGTTTCGTGGAAAGAATCGAACCTTGTGGAATGCCAATCTTTTGACGGAATAAGGAACCGTGTGATTTAACGAGCGTGTTTCCGAGATGTTCACGAAGCGTGTTCAGCGCCTGATGACGATATGCAGTGCGCGTTTTACCTAAATCGATAGACACGGACCCGGGTGGGAGCGTTTTGACGAGCGCGCGCCGACCGACGTCGCTCTCGTTTGGTGAAAAGATTGGACCGGGTAGTTTCTTCTTCGAGTTTTTTATATTCTCGTCCGCCGTCGCGGTATTTGCATCGGTTTGCGATGAAGTTATCGCGGATCCTGATGAATTCTTGTGTACGATATCCATACCTGTGTCTTCAACATTTTCCGTGGCAAACGCAACTTTTCGTGTGGCGTATCTGTTTCCGAGCACGCTCTGCGTCCGGTATTTAAGCATGGCGTATTCCTGTTTCTTGAACAAACTCGATATGACAGTTTCGAGCTTTTCCGTTGGAATGGAATCAAAAGCAGCTTTGATATCGGCACACACGAAGTATAACTTCGGCAATTTTTTCTTGTCTTTCACAGTCGCTTTCGTTTTGTTGATATCCTCCGGAGAGTCCTCCGAGTCTACCACCTCATCCACCTCGTCGGTATTCAAGAGCCCCTGCTTCCTTCTCCATCGTTCGGCAAAAGGCGCGTATATTTTCATCGTCTCGTCGTAATCACTCACAAAGTTCCCCATTAACGTCTCATCTGCTCGAATTTCGTGGTCAAGTATGTCTGAAATCGTATATAGACGATCGTTCACAGGCTCGAATTCAAATTTCATCTTCTTCCTGAAGCCGCTCCCGTCTCGCTTTTTACTCGTTAAACGCATACTCGCCGGTTGTCCGAGCATGGCAATCGGGCGAACACCTGTTTTCTTTGGTTTCCAACGAATTCGAGAAAAGCCCAAAGAATGGTGCGAAAGCGTGTTTTCTGTGTCGTTCTTAGAAAGCTTTTCGTATCTTCCGCTGGTGACGAATTCTCTATTCTTTGCGCGAACAATTCGCGACCAGACGCCTTTGCGATAATAGTACATTTTCTGTCGCTCGTGATCGGTATCGGTGACAAAAAAGTGCGAACGGATGACGGGGAACACGATGGATTTGATAATCCAAAGTATAATCTTCTCCACCCGTCGCTTTCGTGCTTCAAACTCGGCAACTGTCTTCTTCTTTTGTATTTTCTTCTTCTCGCGGCGGCGATAATCCACATTATCCAAGAATGCGTAGTCCGATGTTTTCACACCAATCATAGCTTCGTGTAAAGTGCACCTCTCGATTCTTCTCAAAGATACGATTCTCGAGACAAACTCGCGTAAACGCCTCTTTGTGGTCGTTTTTGACCCGAGAAACTGTTTTGGAAGCACCCCGCGGAGAATAGCCCAGATGAAGCTCGAAACGTCCTTGTGAGACGAGTTCAATTTGACCAATTGCTCGGTATCAGCCGTTCTCCAATCGGAACGTTTCACCGGACAGTGTAGATCTAATAGTTTAGCAAAGTTGCACTTTTTTGCACGTCGTAACGTGCGTCGAAGGAGGGGTAAAACATTTTTCCGGTGCGATTTGGAGATGCGTATGGTCATTCGCGGGCTTTTCTGCGAGAGCTGCGTCGGGATGATTTCTTGATGCTCGGAGGACATGTAGCTCGACGGCGCTTGACTCATAACCATTCGCGGATCGTTGATTCGTTGTTGATGCATCAGTGGTGTTTTTACTTTCCGCTTCTTCGCTCCAAAGATATCTGCATACAGTTTACGCGAAGCGTTTATGCTCGACCCGTTGCATCGAAGAATATGTTTCGCAGGAAAACCAGGTCGTTTGGAAAATGTCGAGCAATATAACGCCGGAGATCGATCTAACACTATATTTCTTGGGTGGTTCGCGTCAACTGTCTTCTTAGCGTTCTTTCTCTTCGTCTGTTTGCCAATTACGCGCGAGGCTTTTGCTTTCAACTCGGCTTGTTGGATTTGTTCTTGTTTCTCCTTCGCGAGACGTTCGAGTTTACGTTGTTTCGATTGTTCCGCGTATCGAGCGAGCATGGCCCATTTCTCGTCTTCTCCCATACTTTCGGTGGCAATAAAACTCGTGGTGTTCGTTTCTTCTCTTTTCGCCTCGTCAGCCGTTTCCTTCGCTTTCGCCTCAGCCTCGGCGCGCTCTTTCGCCAGTTTGCGTCGAACCCAGCTCGGCGGACGAGGCTTCCTCGTTTCTCTCCCTCGCTTCTTATTTTTGACTGGAGAATCATTCATATCATCTTCTGCTGTCCCTTGAACACCTGCGTCGTCGTCGTCGTCGTCGTCGTCGTCGTCTGCGTCACCGTTAGATTGCGAAGGCGTTTCTGGTATGCACCAATCATCGTCCTCGAGCTCTTGCGTGCTCAGAATAGGCGTATCTTCCTTCGTCGTTTGAGTGTCCTCCTCCGGCGTCGCTTCAGGCACAGAGTTTTCCTCGTTACCTACGACAACAAAGTTCGCGTTCACCGTCGTTTGTTTCATCGTCACGTCTTCTTTCGACGACAATTGTTGTAGTTGTCCATTTTCTACCTTTCCATTGCCTTCTTTTGCCTTCTTCTTCATATCGGCGTACTCTTTGCGCTTTGCTTTCCTCCGTTTTACTTTCTTAATCTGTTTTGGAGTGAGTTTCTTCTTCATCTTCTTCGCGCCTTGCGAGAAAACGCTGCTATAGTTCGCCATTGACTCGTGGTGACTCACCCCAGAGGCCAGCGCGCTCGCCGTGCTTTTCTTATACGTACAGTTCGCGCGATCCATAGACGCCTTAAAAACCACATGCTCAGATGTGATTGGTTTTCCCAGAATTTGAACCAATCTCTCCTCTTTCTCGCTACTCAATCGGCGACCACGCGAACGCTTCTTACTTTTCTTCTTCGCTTTTGCAATCACCGTCGGCGCACCACTCGTTTCAAATAACTGTCGAACGATCTTCTCCGCGTTCGCCGTCGTTGTGGATGTCGACGTCGACGTCAAACTCGCGAACCCGCTCGCGTACAACATCAACCACTCCGCTATCTCGTCCCCTACGCGATCCCACAACGTCCCCCAATGCGTGCTCGTCGCAAACGCCTCGGCGCTATTCACGCAATTCCTCTCGTCTCTTCCTTTGGCAAACCTGGTCAATCCAAAACATAACGCGTTATTCGGCTTCTGCCGAGCGCTAAAAAACTTCATCTGCACCGTCGCCACGCGTTCCTTCGCCGTCGGTCTCCCGATAGCCGGAGGCGAACTCATCGTCGGATATCCGCGCGCGCCCAAATCCTCCTCCTCCTCCTCCTCGGCCTCTTCCTCCGCGGAACTCTTCATCACCAGCGGTGGTAACCTCTCCGGTAGCGCTATAAACGACTCGTCCAAAACGCCTCTCGCGTACGCTCTCGAATCTCTCTCTTTATCCTCCAAATTTTTCATCACGCTTTTCGGCGCTCCGCGAAACTGTTCGCACACTTTTCGAATCGCCTCTCGCACCGTGTACACGTGACGACCGTACACCGCTCTCAAAAGAATCGGAATTTCGTTCTGTTTTTTTTTGTTCTTCTCTCCTCCTCCCTGTCGTCGCTTCTTTTCTGTTTTCCGACGACGACGACCGCGCCGACGCGAGCGTTCATCCTTTTCCTCCGATTTTGGTGGTGGTGGTGGTCTCGTTTCCATTTTAATACTCCCGCGAGAAAGAAGCGACGACTCCTACAGCAGATTCGCGTCGTAAAAAATCAAATCATCCCTCTTCCTCTTCTCCTCTCTTCTCGTCATATACTAAGTCCTCTCTCTTCTTCGAGAAAAAAAAAGCCGTCGTCCACGTCGACACGCGCACGCACGCACGCACGGCAGCACAACGACGACAACAAAAGAGCCGCCGTTTTTTGCGCGTCGACGAGAAGAGAGTCTGGTGTTATTATTATTTTCTCCTATATGTGGGAGATGATTCTGCGGGTGATTTTTGATTTTTTTTCCTCCTTCTTGTCTCCACAAAAACTGTGCACCCAACTGTCTAATAAAAGGGAAAATTTTCTTGTTTGGT
>Ga0255753_1007166_pt1 | contig 10117 bp, 15 predicted proteins | sample 041ome_10_FD_179953 | JGI IMG/M metagenome (GOLD analysis project Ga0255753, IMG submission 179953) | Coastal salt marsh microbial communities from the Groves Creek Marsh, Skidaway Island, Georgia - 041412US metaG (version 2) | ecosystem: Environmental > Aquatic > Marine > Intertidal zone > Salt...
ACTTCAAGTTTGGTATGCTTTCCACGGCCTGCACCACGTCCTTGGGTATCATGTCTGCCGCTGGACAGAATGCACTTGTGAGGCTCATCAGCACATGAACGTATCCATCTTCTGTTACCTTGACATCGTATATCAGTCCGAGGTTGTATATGTCAACACTGATCTCAGGATCATAACACTCCTTCAGTTTTTCAACTATCCGGGGCATGTATTCCTGTTGTGTGGGTGGATGTTCCGTAATATCACTGAGATCGGTCTTAAGTTGTGGATCAACGGAGGGACTTGGTTGTGGAGTCCATCCTGGTGGCATATCCATCATTGTGCTATCCTTATTATTCGGTTGATCAGTTCTCCCAGACCATTCTGTCTCTGCATTGTGAGTAGTTCTTTGATGCCCAGTGGTTCGAAACTTTCCACTGTTAGATTCGCCACAGCACTACGGTGTTCACCGTTCACTATGTCGGTCACCACTTTCGCGGTGCCCTTGGTTATGTGTGCGTCACCGTCAACTTGATATCTCATCTTGTGTTCTGCATCCGCTCCACCTATGATCCATAGTTTAGAAGCACAACCGTGTATCCTGTTGTCCTCGATCTTGGCCGCCTCAGGTAGTGGTTCCACCTCATTGGCCTTGTCCACGAGATACTGTAGGCGGTCGTGTCCCTCCAACAGTTTTAAATTCTTCCCCATCTCTGTTATCTTGTCTATGATCATTATATTATTATATGCTTAAATTTTGGTTAGGTCAATTAATTAGTTGCACAACATTCTATATATAAGTATAATCAAATGATGGAAAAATTAGATTTTTTGATTTGTAGCATACCTAGAATGAATTTGCTTTACCCTCCTCCAGCACCAGGACTGTTGAAATCCATATTGGTTGCCAACCATTATTCCTGTAAAACAAAAGATTTTGTAGCCGATTTTTTCCACAGTTTCCGAAACCATCCGGAATGGAACAAAATTGACAATTGGAATGCTCTACCAAACTTTAACGATCCTAAAATAGAAAAAATTATAAGTTCAAAGGTTGAAGAATGGGCAAAAGAAATAGTTGAATTTGATAGTGCATGGGTAGGCATTAGTATTTTTAGTTACGAAAGCCATAAAATTGGTAAACTTTTAACAGAAAAAATTAAAATTATAAATCCCAACCAAAAAATATTTTTAGGAGGAGCAGGAATAACAAATGTAAGAACTCCTTATCCAGAAGAACTGTTCGATCAAGGACTAATCGATGCATACATCACAGGTGAGGGTGAACAAAGTATTTTAGAACTTGCCAAGGGAAACTTTGATTATCCAGGAATAAACAATCGTAATTTTGTCAAATTAGAAAAAAAACATTTAGACTCAATGCCAACTGGAGACTATTCGGACTATGACCTGACGCTGTATGGAAAAGAAAATCTTGGAATCTATAATGATTTGCAAAGCCTTACTCAAACCTTCGTTGAAAGTGAAAATACTTTACCTATTACAGGAAGTAAAGGTTGTGTTAGAGCCTGTAGTTATTGTGATGTGCCTTATCTATGGCCAAAATTTACACATCGTGGAGGCATAGAAGTTGCAAATGAAATTATTGAAAAATCCAAAAAATATGGCGTAAGAAAATTCCACTTTACTGATAGTTTGGTCAACGGGTCAATGAAAGAATTTAGACTTATGTGCTCAACATTGGCAAAATACAATGTAGATAAAAATGCAAATATAGTTTGGACAGGACAATTTATCTTTCGACCAAATAGACAGCATACACAAGAGGACTGGGATTTGATTGCACAGTCTGGCGCCTCATATTTAGAAGTTGGTTTAGAATCCGGCAGTGACGAAATTAGGTTTCAGATGGGTAAAAAGTTGACAAACGATGATATCGAACACGAATTAGGCAATTGTAGAACACATAAAATCACAACCTTTCCTTTTTTCATTGTGGGATATCCTACCGAGACCGATCAGCATTTTTATGAATATAAACAATGGTTTGAAAGATTTAAAAGTTTTGCTGAAGATAAAACTATTCTATCTCTCGAATTAGGCGGAACTCTAAGAATACAACCCAATACTCCAGATTTTAATAACTTACCAAAAATGGGAGTGGAATTTATTAAAACAGAACATGGACCACAAGATGATCTTTTATGGTGGAATAAAAATAATCCGACTTTAACTTTAGCCAAAAGATTTTGGAGAAGATTTACTTTAGGAAAATTCGCTAAACAACATGGATTCATACTCCCGTCAGACAAAAAGGATCTTACATTTTTGTGGGCAAAATGGAATCAGTTAAAAGATATTGAAAGAAAGTTTCTTGATGAAAGAAAAAATTAAAGTAAAATTAACTTGTTTCGACAATGGATCTAGAGGTCCAAATTTTAAAATTTATTGCAACAATGATATATTAGATATCCAAGAGAATTATATGGAAAAGACATATGAAAAAAAATTTGAAGTTGATATTCAGGAAGGAGAGCATCAATTGGTTATAGAACATTATGGGAAACGACCAAAAGATACATTAGTGAATAAAAATTTAGATGTAGCAATTCGATTGGAAGAACTATCTTTCAATGGCATAAAGTGCAGTTTAGTTGATCTACATGATAATATTTTCTTCACTAGTAATTGGCCACACCCTGTTGAAAAGCAAATCAAAAATAATTTATATTTTGGCTATAACGGTGCCTACAAATATTTTTTCAAATCACCTAGTTTAACTTACATATTAGGACAAAGGAAAAAACATCAGAAGGAAATGCGAAATCTGGATAAAATAAATGTAACCGAAGAAGAGTTTATAAAGATATTAGAAAAAAATTTTAAGAATTAAAATTTATTAAGAACACCATATGAAGTTTTGACTTTAAATTTTTATTAAAGTTTTCACTTGTGTGTAAAAGTTTTCTATCCCATACAATCGCATCACCAACATTCCATACATATCTAGTAGGAGATAAATTTTTTACATCTGTATAAGAGGTGTGCGTAAGGTATTTTTCATAAAATTCCCTACTAATTACTGAATCTGTCTTAGCATTCATTAGTGATTGGTCCAGATTTATATTCTTGTCAATGTTCCATTCCTCTTGTTCGTCAAATTTAACAACACTGGCAGAATTTTCTTCTTTCAGATGTTGATCAAAAACAATAGTGCTAGTTTCGATATGCTCGGGTTCGATTTTAAGTGGTATTAACAATGCATAGCCTAATTTTTTATTTTTATTTTCATCAGGTTGCCAACTATCAGTATGGATTTCAACGTGTTCGATCCAGTTAGTAAATGTTGCCGCACTTACAAAAGACCCTGGAAAATATTTTTTAAGTTTTGGCTCAATAATATCACGCATAATTAAAATATCAGGATCATGATAATCCATATTTTTGCGTCTAGCTCTTTTATTGCTTTGCTCTTCAGCATAGTCTAAAGCGGAATAATAGTCAAGTACACTTTCTAATTCTTCTTTGGTACAAAAATTTTTAATACTAAAGTGTTTTTTCATTTATGTTTTTCTGATTTAAAAGGTAGGTTCTTGCCTGACAGTTCCTCTTCCGTTGCCTCTATGCCCCGTTTCATCTGGAAACCATAACCCTCCCTACCCAGTTGGTGTATCTTGGGATTGAACTGTGAATTCTCGCTGGCCTCTTTCTCTCGTCTGGCCTGCCATTTTGATTTCTTCTTGTCTTTTTTCATTGTGTTCTTCCATTATTTGTCCTTGAAATATTTCTCAAGTTTGTTTGGCTCATTTTTGTATTTCCCATCTGGGTCGAGCGAATCTTTTTTGGTTGTTAGTACTGGCCAACCCGATGTCGACCACTTGGTGTTGAAGTCCACCCATGCTTTTCCTTCATCGTCTGTGTCTGGCCTAATGGCGTCCTCTGGACACTCCGGTTCACACACTCCACAGTCTATGCATTCATCTGGATTGATCACCAGCATGTTCTCGCCCTCGTAGAAGCAGTCCACTGGACACACCTCCACACAGTCTGTGTGTTTGCACATTATACACTTGTCATTGACAGTGTATGTCATTACAACTTGTTCAATGATTCTAGTTTGTCCTCTGCGTGTGCCAGTGCCTCGAGTTTCTTCTCGGCAGTGATCACATAGTCGATGTGTTCCGCAACACCCATGGGATTCGCTAGGAAGGTCCTTAGATCCGCTTTCGCGACTTCTATCTCACCTTCTAATTTCTTAATCAATGCTTCTTTGATCATAATTCTCCTTGTTTGTATTAATTTTAAACTATGTATTGGTATCTGTCAACTAACCAAGTTTCTTCTCTAGTTCGAAATAGCCACCTATGTGTTCCTCGTCTAACCATATCTGTGGCATGGTCCTTGCGTTTGGTACAAGTTCAAGTAGATCCTGTATCTTGTAACCCTCCGCTATGTTCTTCTCCTCGTATTCTATGCCCTTGTTTTTCAACAGGTTCTTGGCCTTCTCACAATAAGGGCAGGCCGGTTTGCTCCATACTACTGCTTTCATTCATCGTCTCCTAACATTTGTTTTGCCCTGTACCATCCGTAGAACACGATGTCGAACCAGAGCCAGTTTATTATAAATCCTAATTTAGTGAAATGCAATCCCAAAATGTATCCTGGCAAGAAGAACATCACAAACCAAAATGTGAAAAGGTATCTTCTGATGTATTGCTTGGGTATGGCCCAGAACAACCAATTGCTTATCATACTGTTAATTATTGATTCTTTCCAGCAATCTCTTTATCTTTGGAATGTGAACTTTGCCTTTGTAGTGTAAGATAAGTTTGAATGCAGGAACAAAAATCCAGTGTGAGTTGATAAGTCTCTTAGTGTACTCATAAAAACTTTGAATAATGTTGAAGCAATCATTGACGTCATTGCTGTGTTCATCGGCCTTGAGAGGGTGTTGGGAAAGTTTCAGCAGTATTGTGTTAAACTTAGCACACGCATGATCCAGTGTGCCGGTGTACTTGTCTATGTGTCCTGGGGTAACGTCTCTGACGAAATCAACCACTTTTTGATTCCTTTCAACGTAACTCCGGAAGTCCATCACTGTTTCTTTACTTTGACCTGTAGTGGGAAGTTTTCTTGTCTGGCGGCCAGCGTGGTTTCTATGCCCTTCTGTTCGGCCACTTCATGTGTGTAAGAACCAACGATGCCCTGCCCGTCCTTGTGTATCCTTGTGGTGATATTCTGTGCCTGCTCTGGCGTCTTGCCAAATATCTGCTTGAGCACTTTCACAACGAACTCCATAGTCGTGATGTTGTCATTCAGGAATATAACATCGTATAGGCCTGGTTCATCTAGTTTGATCTTTTCTTTGGTCAGTGTCTGTATATCTTCCATCTTATCCTTCCTTATTATTTACTTCCTCGTATTCAGCGTCAACAACATCTTCTTTTTTATTTTCTTGCTGTGACTCTGCCTTAGGCTTTTGTTCTGTTTGTTGACTTTTGTAAACTGCTTCGCCAAGTTTCATAGACACTTCAGTCAATTTGGTCACTGCTGTTTTAATTTTCTCTGCATCATCTGACTTCACTGCTTCTGTTACATCAGTTCTGGCATCTTCAATTGCCTTCTTTTCTTCTGCAGATATCTTATCGCCGTGTTCTTTCAACTGCTTTTCTATTTGATGTGTTAAAGTTTCTGCTTGGTTTTTAGCATCTACCAATTCTCTTTTCTTCTTGTCTGCTTCTTTGTTGGCTTCTGCTTCTTTAACCATCTTGTTGATATCATCTTCTGATAATCCGCCGTCTGCTTGGATTGTGATCTTTTGTTCTTTGCCAGTGCCTTTGTCTTTCGCACTCACACTCACAATACCATTTGCATCTATATCAAATGTTACTTCTATCTGTGGCATTCCTCTTGGAGCAGGTGCAATACCTTCAAGGTTAAAGTTACCTAGCATCTTGTTATCGTTTGCCATTTCCCTTTCACCTTGTACAACTCTGATAGTCACGGCCGCTTGATTGTCTTCTGCTGTTGAGAACACCTGACTTTTCTTTGTAGGAATTGTAGTGTTCTTTTCTATGAGTTTGGTTGCTACCCCACCTAGTGTTTCAATACCTAGTGATAATGGTGTTACATCTAACAGCAACACATCTTTGACATCGCCTTGTAGCACTCCACCTTGTATTGCGGCACCAAGAGCAACCACTTCATCTGGGTTAACTCCTTTGTGTGGTTCCTTGCCAAAGAACTCTTTGACAGTTTCCTGTACTTTTGGCATACGTGTCATACCACCTACCAACACAACTTCACTGATATCACTTGCACTTACTCCAGCATCTTTCAATGCCTGTTTGCAAGGAGATAATGTTTTTGCTATGAAGTCACCGACCAAACTTTCCAATTTGCTTCTTGATAATTTCATGTTGATGTGTTTAGGTCCTGTTTTGTCTGCTGTTATAAATGGCAGATTGATATCAGTCTCCATTGTGCTAGACAATTCTATCTTGGCTTTCTCAGCCGCCTCTCTAACACGTTGTACTGCTAAATTATCATTTGCCAAATCTATTCCATTGTCTTTCTTAAATTCTTTAACAATGTGATCTGTTAATTGTGCATCAAAGTCTTCACCACCCAGTGATGTATCACCGTTCGTGGATTTGACTTCAAACACACCGTCACCTAATTCTAAAATTGAAACGTCAAATGTTCCACCACCTAGGTCATACACAGCAACCAAACCTGACTTTTTCTTGTCAAGTCCATATGCCAATGCCGCCGCTGTTGGTTCATTTATAATTCTTTCAACTTCAAGTCCAGCAATTTTACCTGCGTCCTTTGTAGCCTTACGTTGGCTATCATTGAAGTAAGCCGGAACAGTGATCACTGCCTTCTTAACCTCTTGACCCAAATATTTCTCTGCTGTCTCTTTCATCTTACGTAAAACGTTCGCAGATATTTCTGATGGTGAATGATTTTTACCGTTGGCTTTTACCCATGCATCTCCTTTATCTGATTTAACAATTTCGTAAGGTAGTGTTTTGATATCTTTTTGTACAGAGTCTCCTTCAAACGTTCTACCAATCAATCTCTTTGCCGCAAAAATTGTATTCTTTGCGTTGCTGACTGCCTGACGTTTTGCAGGTGCACCTACAAGTATTTCTGATTCACCATAAGCAACCACACTCGGTGTGGTCCTTGTACCCTCTGTGTTTTCTAGAACTTTTGCCTGTGTGCCTTCCATAATGGCTACACAAGAGTTTGTTGTTCCTAAATCTATTCCAATAATTTTGCTCATATATCTCCTTATTATAACATTAAATTGTAATTTGTCAATTGACGGAGGGGTGTTTTTACCACCCCATCCATCTTGATTAAGGATTTCGATTACTTGATATCGATAAGTTTGGCTTTTTTGTGTTCTGGAATTATTCTTTCCATAGACACTTTTAATAAGCCGTCCTTTAGTTCTGCACCCTTGACTTCTACATCGTTAGCGATAGTAAATGATTTACTGAACATTCTCTTAGAAATGCCTCTGTGTTGTATCACATTACCTTCTTCGTCTTTGGTCTCTTCTTGTTTTTTAGATTTGACTGTGAGCATATTTTCTTTGTACTCAACCTCGATGTCATCTTTGTTGAATCCTGCTAGGGCAAGTTCAACATCGTAGGTGTTGTCTCCGGTCTTCACTATGTTGTATGGTGGGAAGTTGCTAGTTCCTCTGAAGAAACTGTCGTCCATCATGGCATCGAAGTGATCGAACCAGTCGTCGAATCCCACTGTGTATGGTCTTAGGTTATTAAAAATAGATAGATGTTTTGTCATTTGCTTTCCTCCTATTGTTAAGCGAGTTAATCTTGTGAAGATCCTATCTAAAGCAATCTTCAACTGTATTTATTATAACATATAATTGTTATATGTCAAATTGCGACCTTTTTTGGTAAAATTATCTGCCTCTCTGTGGACGTATTGACAGGAAACTGTCACGTTCCCTACGCAGTTTACGTAGGACTTTTCTTTTCTCTTTGGCTTTTTCTCTCTTGATCTCTGATGGTTTTTGGTAAGTGTTGTTAGCCCTGATCTGATCTATGAACTTGTCTTCCTTGATCCATCTCTTGATCTTCCTGTATGCCCTGATGGCGTCTTCGCCCTCACGCACTTCAACGTAGTAACCTTGGAAACCCAAGGGTCTCTCTGTCTTCTTGAACTTGGGTCTAGTTTTGTTTTTTTGATATTCCATTTGTTTTTTTAAATACTAACACAGGGTCGGCTCCGTTGTCAACCACATCGTTAGTTATCTGTATCTTGCTGACTCCTTTGTTTCTCATCTCTTCTGCGTCAAACTGGTACGGTAGAACCACTGTGTCTACTACGTTTTTCAGCCCCCTTGCGTTGGTTCCCAACTCCTTGGCCTTACGTGCTATGCTCTGCTTGGCCTCTTTGGTAAACTCAATGTCTATGTTGTCCAGGCCAAACAGGTAGTGTGTCTGTTTGAGTATGGCATTCTTTGGCTCAGTGAGAATACGTATTAATTGTTTTTCCGATAAGGGGTCAATGTTGGTTATCATGGAGAATCTTCCCACGAACTCTGGTATCAGTCCATACTTGATCAGGTCCTCTGGTTGAACTTCCGACAGGTAGTTCTTGTCATCTTGTTCTTGCAGTTTGGTTCCAAACCCTATGCCACCCGATGCTTTCTTCCTTTTTATCTGTTTCTCCAGTTCAGTGAACGCACCACCCACTATGAACAATATGTTGCTAGTGTCTATGGTTATGGTCTGTTGGTCAGGATGTTTCCTGCCCCCGTGTGGTGGTACCCTGCATTCCGTGCCTTCCACGATCTTCAGTAGTCCCTGTTGGACACCCTCACCTGACACATCTCTGGTCAGTGATGTGCTCTCACCTTTCCTACATATCTTGTCTATCTCGTCTATGAATATTATTCCCTTCTGAGTCTTCTCTATGTCGCCTTCAGAATTAGCATAAAGTTTCTGCACCACGTTCTCCACATCATCTCCCACGTACCCTGATTCTGTCAAGGTTGTGGCATCCGCTATAGCGAAAGGCACATCCAGGTACTTGGCTATGGTCCGGGCCATCAGGGTCTTGCCAGCACCCGTGGCTCCCAATACCATGACGTTGGATTTGTCTAGGTCAAAGTCAATTGGTGGTTGTGTTATTCTTTTGTAGTGATTAGATACCGCAACACTCAGTATAGTCTTCGCGGCGTCCTGTCCTATAACATATTGATCCAGGTGTTCCTTGATTGCGACGGGATTAAGTATTTGTTTGTCTCCTGCGTACAGTTTCTCCTTACGTGCCTTGACTGTGTCCTCTTCTAGGATCTCCACACACAGTTTAACACACTCATTGCAGATTGTGGTCTTCTTGGCGCCCACGATCATTTTCGTGACGTCCTTACGGCTCTTGCTACAGAACGAACAGATCAATGCCTCTTCTGACATTACTGACTATCTTTTAGTTTTTTGATCTTGGGGAACAGTTCCGCCATGTTGTTGATCTTGTTACGATTCAACACGCCGAATGACGCCGAGTCATCTGTGTTTGAGTTTAGGAACCAAGTCTTGGCCATGGTCAGTATGTAACCCGACCAAACTTTCATCTGGTTTGAACTGTAATCCATGTTCAGGATCACTGTTGTGGCGGCCCTGCAGGCATTCAGCAACCATGTGTAGTCCCTGCCCTTGGCATTGGGTTTCCAGTTCTCTAGATATTTTTCATATTCTGGATCGTCTCCCCCAAACGGGTCTAACGCCGAAAAGTTGTTGTCGTCCCAAAGGTATATAGTTAAATCATCCTTCGGGAAGTACTTGTTGATCTGGTCCGCGAAGTTGTCTTTGTCCTTCTTGCTGAGATTTATAAGACAGAAACTCTTGTTCTGGTTCTGGAAGAAACTCGGGGGTGTCACTAGTGTGATTGTGCCGTTCTTTTTCCTGAGGTCTAGTTTCTCACCTGTTGCGGCGTAGGTCTTTTCCTGTTCCTTGTTGCCCTGTTGGTCTGTTGCTCCAACGTGTTTATCACCTTTTGCCATTTGTTATCCGTTTTGGTTCAATATATCTATTATAACTTGTTGTTCCTCTTTGGACAAGTCGGAAAGTTTAATCTCCTTGCTGTCTAATTTAGTTATCAGGTCGTTGATCCTGGCCTCCACTCTCTGGTG
>Ga0255753_1007167_pt1 | contig 10116 bp, 10 predicted proteins | sample 041ome_10_FD_179953 | JGI IMG/M metagenome (GOLD analysis project Ga0255753, IMG submission 179953) | Coastal salt marsh microbial communities from the Groves Creek Marsh, Skidaway Island, Georgia - 041412US metaG (version 2) | ecosystem: Environmental > Aquatic > Marine > Intertidal zone > Salt...
TCGGAAAGAGGAAAGTGGGTTCGCGGCGTGCCGCAGAACCCCTTGAAAAAATTATCGAATCTTGCGCATTGCGCAAGAACCGCTTCGCCGAGTCGAAATGCAAGGACTCGGCATCGGCGGTCCCTCACTGATTTCTTGTTATCAGTGGAGGATTCGCAGGTAAGTGAAGAAAAAAAAGCTTCCTTCACAGACTAGTTTCTAGAAAGAGTTTCATTCGAAAACATATTGATACATCTCTATCTAATTTCATAACATCAAGTTTTCACTTGTTGTTTTGCTTTTTCATTAGTCTAAAAAAGCGAATGTTCTTTCGGCAGGCCCGAGGCAGTGCTTGCAAAGCTGTAGTCGCCTTTTACTACTACAGCAGCGTCCGCTGTCTCATTTCAAAGGCTTCAATCAATTTCTTTCAAATTTCCAACCCGCCAAAAAACGCGCGGTTCTCTCTCTTCTCAGTATGTTTTACACAGACCGCGTGTTATTTTCAATTGGAGGAGGATAAAAGTGCTTTGTAGAAGCACTTACAAAAATTCTCGAACGTCTTGCGACGATCGAAGTTCGGATGATTTTGTTTTCAATCAGCAATTACTCAAGATCCCTAATGGTCATGTCTATGAGTAGTACCCCGAGCGCAAAGATGTTGGAAAAATTTTGCCCGGCGGAGGTATGTGTGTTTAAGTTTTTTCAAGTGTGTAGTTATGTTCGTATCCAAAAATACAACAGTTTTAATCTTTTTTTACATGCGACATTTGGAATGTTAATATACCGCACAGTAATGGAAAGAATTTCACTTTTCCAAGCAATTAAGCTTTGATCAAGTGTAGTATCTGTTCTATTAAAGTTAAACCTTTAATTACGATGTTTACCATCGTATTAGTTTAACCAAATTTTTCTGGAGGGCTGAGGAACCGGGCTTGCTCGGCCTCAGCGAGCGTGGCTTGTCGATTGCATTTACCCGCAAGACGCGCACCTCTTTTTTCTTCTTCTTTTTTTGTTTTACAGCGGCCGTGTTTGAATGTTGTTTTGCATAAATTTTTAGCAAAGAAAACGTACTGCCGTTTTCCAAACTCTTCTTTTTACAGAACATCAAATCAAGAACGTCACAAGTTCATCAAAACAAAGTTTGATGGTATCGTCTCTGATAAAGATGGATAACGAAATCACCGACCAAGACTTAATATTCGAAGAGAACGTGCTCCAAAACCCGTACGTTGAAGACGTTTGGGATAAGTACATTCAGTTCTTAGTATCAACAACAAATTCATCATCAACAAAGCTTCTGACAATTCACGAGCGAGCCGTCAAAGCGAATCCAAAATCGAGAAACTTGTGGTTGAGATATTTACGATGGAGAATGAACGCTTTGAAAACAGCTTCCACTTTAACCTCTCCTTTAGATGAAGAATTAGAACAGCAATACAATAAATTGAACTTGGTGTTTGAGAGATGCATAGCAAACATGGAAAGTCCCGGAGACTTTGAAATTTGGGAGCTGTACATAAAATCGCTGTGGCAAGATCAGTGTTCGGTGACGAAAACGAGACGCGCGTGCGATCGAGCGTTGCAATCGTTAGATATCACGGAACATTCAAAATTTTGGTCCTCTCTTTATTTACCGTTTATTAGAAGTTCAGACAAGATCCCAATCGAAACGGCGTGTAGAGTCTATCGGCGGTATGTACAGTTCGAACCTCAACACGTGGAGGAGTACATTTCGTTTCTCAAGAATCGGGGACGCGTCGCGGAAAGTAGTCAAAGACTGGTTGAAATCTTAAACGACGAGACCTTTGTCTCATTGTTGAATAAATCCAAACATCAAATGTGGCTCGAACTTTGCGATTTGATCACCAAGAATGTTAATAATACTTCTGTCAACAACACCGAAGATGGAAAAAAAATTAACGTCTCGGCCATTCTCAGAACGGCGATTAAAAAGTTTACGGACGAAGTCGGTAAGCTCTGGGCATCGTTAGCGGATTATTACATCAGGAGAGGTTTGTTCGAAAAGGCGAGAGACATTTACGAAGAAGGATTAGAGTCCGTAATGACGGTGAGAGATTTTTCGCTCATTTTCGACGCCTACGCCGCCTTTGAAGAAAACGTGTTGAGTTCAAAAATGATGCAAGAAGAAGAAGAAGAAGAAGAAGAAAACGATGAGATTGAGCTGCGATTAGCACGTTTAGAACACTTGATGGAACGTCGACCGATTCTTTTGTCGAGCGTGATGTTGCGACAAAACCCGCACAACGTGCACGAATGGTTAAAACGCATTTCGCTCTTGTCTTCTTCCTCGTCGAAAGAAATCGTGTCCACGTATTCTTTAGCCATTCAAACCGTTGACGCGAAAGCATCGATCGGATCGATTTCGCAAGTGTGGATAGACTTTGCAAAATTTTACGAAGTGCACGGCGACTTGGACAACGCGAGAGTTATTTTCGAAAAGGCGACGAAATCGCCAAACTTCAAGAGCGTAGACGAACTCGCGACGATTTGGTGCGAATACGCCGAGTTTGAATTACGCAATAAAAATTTCAAGCAAGCGTTGACGCTCATGAAAAGAGTGCTTTTCGTGAATCACAACAAAGAAAAAAGAATAAATAACGCGTCAAATACCACAAAAGGAGAGTACGACGCTCTTCTCGTGCAAGAAAAAGTGCACAAATCGATCAAGCTGTGGATGTTTTATTGCGACTTGGAAGAATCGATTTCGCCGGAAAACGCGAGAATTGTGTACGAAAGGATACTCGATCTTCGCATAGCTACTCCGCAAATCATTCTAAACTACGCGGCTATGCTTCAAGAATCGAAATTCTTTGAGGATTCGTTTCACGTGTATGAGCGCGGGGTGAACCTGTTCAAATTTCCGCATTCTATTGATATTTGGCGCGCGTATTTGACGCAGTTTGTTGATCGATTTCAAGATAAAAAAGTCGAGCGCGCGAGAGATTTATTCGAGCAGTGCTGCGAGCAAGCGCCGCCAAAGGATTGCAAAGAGTTCTTTTTAGAATACGCAAAGTTGGAGGAGCAGTTCGGTCTCTCCAAACGCGCGATGGACATTTACGACCAAGCTTTGACAAAGATGAAATCTGCGAGTGATAAGATTGAGGTGTTGGATATTTACGTCAAGCGCGCGATGGACTTCTTCGGCGTCGGTAAAGTTCGATCAATCTACGAGAAAATCATCGAAGACGACGATGACGACGACGACGACAACGGTACGACAAAGAAAAAGAAGAAGAAGAATCGTTTGGATGATAACTCGACCAAAATCATCTGCGTTAAGTACGCTGAACTGGAGGTTTCTCTCGGTGAAATCGACCGAGCGAGAGCTTTATACACTCACGCGAGTCAGTTCTCAAATCCTGCGCAAGATGGTACCTTTTGGGGTCAATGGAACGACTTCGAAGTCAAGAATGGCAACGAAGATACGTTTCGCGATATGTTGCGTGTGAAGAGATCCGTCGCGGCTTCGTTTTCGCAAATGCACTTCAACATGTCTGTCGTGGAAGTACCAGCCGATGCTTTGGAACCACAAGCCGGAGGAGGAGGAGGAAAAGAAGGCGAAGAAGAAGAAGACTTGATGAAACTGCTCGAGAGAGAAGAGTTGGAGAATAGAAACGCGGCTCCGATTGCTGGATTCGTGAAATCGCATGTGGTTGGCGGTGATCGGGACGACGTTCCAAAGAATCCAGAAGAGATTGATTTAGGTTTTGATGATGAAGAAGAGGAAGGTGATGATGATGAACCAAAAACGTCCGTTCCGTCTGGAGTGTACGGCAGTCTTCTTTCTTCTGGTGGAAAGAAGAGAGAGCGAGAGGACGACGAAGAAGAAGAATAACTTAGCGAGCGTGGCTTGTCGATTGCGTTACGCGCAAGTATCGAGTTTTAGCTTTTAACATGTGTAATACTAGTAGCACGTAAATGTCGTACAGGTACACTCGCATTAACCAAAAAACGGTTTCCCAGAGATTAATTCAATCAAGCAAAGTAACGTAAACGCAGTCATCGCGATTCTACCGTGCGCCATTTCAACCTTGGGCGTAAAATTGCACTTTTCGACGACGAGCATCCCGGGCGTATCTCTAATCCCTTCTAAGCTTTGCGGGTTTGCGTTGTATCCGTTTTGAGGATTAAACTCGAACGGTTTTGTAGACGCATATATGATAGAACCCCCGAGTAGAGCCAATTGAACTAAACTATGCGGGACTTGTTCGAGCAACGACACGTGCTCGGTGACTTCCACCGTGGCGCCAACGCTGAGTCCAACCATACAGACTCGTCCGTTGACAACTTCCGGCAACCAAACCGGGAACCCTCCTTCTTGAGCGAATTTAGAGAAGGCCTCTTTCGCATCGTTACCAGCATCTAATCCTTGCGCTTTCAAAAACTCGTTGTTGTTGTTCGAAGAAGAAGAAGATGAAGATGATGATGACGACGACGACGACGATTCGGCTCTCGTCGTAGTACTAATCTTACTCAAAACGCTCCCTCTCTTCTTCGGTACGGAGGAGATTTTTTGTAGACTTTTCGACGACGACGACGACGACGACGACGACGCGAAAGAGGAGGAAGTCGAACAGAACGACGATGCGGTCGCTGTTGTTGTTGTTGTTGACATCGCGTTACAGGTTTTACAGGTACGAAGAAGAGTTTTGTTGTGTGTGTGTGAAGACTCGAATTTATTTATCAGCTCTCTCCTCTGGTGAGTGAAATCACCAAAAAAAAATACGCGAAAACAAGCAGTCTGGCAAAAAACAAGAAAGACAAAAAAAATTCCTTCATTTTTCCTACAAAAATACTATCACTCACATGTGGGGACGACCACCGTCTTCGTCTTCCTCTTCTTCTCCTTCCTCTTCTTCGACCAACACGAACGCGCGAAAAGAACGAGGAGGAGGAAAAGGAGGAGAACATCGAATACCACCACCACCGTATCATCGGCGTCCGGCATCGCGCGCGACGACGATAAAGCCAAAGACTTTTGAGAAAAGAAAAAGTCAGCTGAATACTCTTCCTCCGAAAACGCCTCCGGGTCGGTCAAAAACGAGTCTTTCCTTGCACGAAAACCAAACGCGCGGGTCGAGAGAACGCGCGATGCGCGCGCTCATGTCGACGAACAACAACAACAATACTACGAGTAATAATAAAACGACGACGACGATGAAGACACGACATCAGCTTCAACCTCCGCAACGCGCGCAATCGACGATAGGAGTGCCTCCTCGACAGAAAAAAAACGACAGTCTCGGCCCACCAAAACAACACCTTGTGTCCCGTTTCTGCGGCGGAGCGAGACTACCACCACCACCACCGTCTCAAACCAAGCGAGAAGTAACAACAACGAAGCAAAGGAGTACAAACGGCAGAGAAACGGCACCACCGATAGCCCCTAGGCTCAAGCCGAGAGAACCGCCGGTGTTGGCGAAGTATCCGCCAACCGCGACGGCGGCGCAAGGACGAAAACGCGGCGACCAAAGCGTACTCGTTCGAGGAGGACCGGCGAGGACGAAGACACCTTCTTCTTCTCTTCTGGTGACTTCAACTTCAACCGCCGCCGGCGGGAGAAAGATGACGAGGACGACAACAATGACAACGTCGACTGTTTTTGGGCGTCAAAATGGTACAGAAAAACAACGACAGGAAACGATAGGGACGAGCGAGCTCGAGTTGGAAAAACAGTTGAAGAAAAAAATCGAAGAAACGAACGCGTCGCCGGGACGGAAACGAACGCTGTGCAAAGAGGCATTCGACGACGTCGTTCAAAAATCTAACCTCTTTCGAGGGCGTCTGGAACTCATACGCGACGTTATATTTAACGATAATACTAATGCCGAGGATGAAAAGGATGTAAAGTGCCTGGTATGCGCGGAGAATACCCCGACGAAAATACGAACGCTCGAAGACTCTCTACGAATAGAAAAGTTAGAGAGATCAAACGCAAAAAGAGAGAACGCGAACGCGATGAAAACAATCGCAGAGCTACGAGCTGACGTTACGCAGCTCGGTAAGATAATTTCTCGTGTGTTTCGAAATGAAATCAAACCGAACGAGTTGAAAGAAATAGCGGCGAGGTTTCGCGAAGCCGCTGCTTCGTCTGCTTCCTCGGCGTCCGAAGATAAAAACGAAAGCGAAGAAGAAGATGATGATGAAGAAGACAATCAATGGACACCATTACCAAAAACCTCCCAATTTTACGGTCTCCCGGTCGAAGAAATCAGTTGGGGACGAACGTTAACGCCCAGAGTCATGTCGCCGGGATATCCAGTCCCGAAGCTCGATTTCTCGTTCGTCACGAATAGCGTCGACGCCGAAGACGAGGATAGCTTTTGCCGAGAGAGCGCGAGCAGTAGCGTGGTAAGCGACGATAGTTTTTACGACGATCAAGAAGAAGAAGATGATGATGATGATGATACTGTTGTTAACAATAATAATAACGCTGAAAAAGGAAAAGAGGATGATGATGATGATGATGATGATGATGATGATGAAGACGCCGAAGTCGATCGATGGTTGAACAGTTGACAGACCAAGAAGTTGTCCGTGAGTTAAAAATTTGTCTCGTCGTCTTCTGTGTTAAATAAAACCAAATCTGATATCTCCTGTTCTCCTCCTCCTCAAGATATCTTTATTTCTCGTGTATAAATATTCTTCTTCAAATCGAAAACGCATTTTCCAAAGTAAACTCTCTCTCTCTCTCTCTCCACTCGACGACGACGATTACGGCGCGCGTTGAAAACAGAAGGAAACTTGGGTGTTTTATTATTAGCGCTTTTAAAATAGTATAATTATAATTGGTAAAGAATGGCTGCAATGATGACATCGTCCTCTTCGTCATCCGTGATGACGATGGGAGGAAGTATCTCGTCCCGACGAGGATTTACCTCCTCCTCTTCCTCCTCTTCCTCCTCGAGAACAACAACAACAACAACAACATTACAAAGACGACGACGACACCAACAACAAATTATTCACGCCGCTGCGTCCAGCGAATCCATAGAGAAAGCCAAAGAATCTGGGTTAGTTTTAGCCGAATTCGAGAAAGAAGAAGTGATTAAAGTGAGAGAACAGTTGAGAGCGAATCACTCGGAGGAAATCTCTGGCGTCGAGAACGATATCGTGGACTGGTTCGTTCGAGACCGAAAGTTGGACGGCGAAGCGGCGCTGAAAAAAATAGTGAAATACCAAACCTGGAGAGAGGAGAACTTCTCCAAGGAAAGTTTAAACGCACCGTCGGTGATTGAGGAAGGGAAAACGGGGAAAGCGGTGTTGATGAAAGAGAGAGACGTGTTGGGGAGACCGGTGGTGTTGGTGACGTTGATAAAGCACGAAGTCGCGACGAGAGTGTTGGAAGATACGCAGAAATTGTGCGTAAAACTGTTGGACGAAGGGTTGGAGGAGCTGAAAAACGAAGGTTTCGAGCAAGAAACGGTGATGTGCGTGTACGATTTGAGAGGATTTTCCATGAAGAACGCCGACATCGACTTTACAAAGTTTTTCATCTCGTGCATATTCGATTACTATCCGAAACGTATTTCGCAAGTGTTGTTGGTGGAAGCGCCGTTCGTGTTTAAACCGGTTTGGGGGATCATTAAGCCTTTGATGGGTAAATATTCCTCTCTCGTGAAGTTCGTGAAAGCGAAGGAGGCGAACGAGTTCTTCGAATCCGAACCGTTTTAACGACGCGCGATGATAAATATACGATTTTTATACGACGTGATTACAACTGAGCACTTAATTTATATTTTTTTATTCCTCTTCTCTCTTATTAAAGTTTCTTTAACTGGGCCGCGACTCCTGCTGCGTTTGCAGCTTCCTTCAAAGCGCTCGCGGTAGAGACGTACGCTTTCTTCGCCCCGTTCGCATCGCCCGATGCGCACGCTTTCTTCAACGCTCCCACCGTCGAGGTCAACGCATCCGTTCCAAACTCAGACTTGGCCAACTCTTTCTCCCAATTCCCAGACTCCAACTCCGCTCCAGCGCCATAAATCGAGTCTTGATCGATTAAACTACCCGCCTTTGAAATTTTATAAACCGCGAGTTGCAACGCCGCGACGTCCCCGGTCGATCGACCGAGTTTCTCGCCCGCGTATTTCGCCTGCTTGCTTCTCTCGTCCTGTAATTTCGCGTTTCTGTTCGCTTTCGCCTTGGCCAAGAACGCTTCGTCTTCCTCGTCGTTCCCTTGTAAAATAGCCATGGCCGGTAAGGCAGAAAACAACGCCGGCGCGAGCGCGGCGAATTTCATCACCTCTCTTCTCGTCTGTTGTTTCTTTTCATTGAAATTGTTTTGTACTTTATCCGATCGATGACGACGCTCTGACGACGAAGCTGCGCATTTCACGTTGCTTCTTCTTCTCTTGATGTTGGAAGAGGAGGCAGACGAGGAGGAGACGACAGTTGTTCCCAACGTATTATTCGTACCGAGTGCAGCAAACATTATTATTATTATTATTATTCTCTCTTCTTCCTGTTTATTATTCTTTACACCAAATGCACGTCGCGTCTGTCTTCGTGTTTGGGAGAAGTTGCAAGATATGACGAGGCGAGATGATGAGAGTGATGACACTTACACGAGTTTTTTGTTCTTCTGACTCTTCGTAAAGCCTAAATTTTCCTTCTTTTTTTTGTGTTCTCTCTTTTTTTTCGTCTTTTTCGTCAGTCAGTAACGCTTCGTTTTTAGTAACCGCTTTACGAAGTAATAAAATCATATAATAATAATGGACATCATGGGCAACCCCGGGGAAGGTGGCGGAGGAGGAGGAGGGAGCATGGGTGGAGGCATGGGAGGCGACCAAGACGCGTTCGCGGAACAGTTCAAACAGTTTTGCATGAAACCGGAAAACAAAGAGAAAGTTCAGGAACATCAGAGGAAAGAAGTCAGGAGAGCGGAAAGAGTCGGACATCGCATCGAGGCGTGTGGATTTCGAGAAAAAGTGCTGGAATCTGATTACGAGGCGCAACAAAACATAGCGCCTTTTATGGAACACAAGTTCTTGAGGAGAATTATCCAGACGTTTTGTAACGACGAACAAGGTGATTTCGGGAAGTGGGCGAAAAATCCTCGCGTGATTGAAATGCTTCAACATGCGAAAGATCTCGTCGATAACGGCTACGTCGACGAAGAGGAGTTGCAATATCGCATGATCGAGTACTTGAAAAACCCAAACGCGGAAGGGCACGCGCAGTTCGATAAGAAAGTCAATCGGAAAGTCAACGTTGAATCGAAAGATTTAGTCGGCGCTTTGAACGAACAGTGCACGTTACGACACGAAGGTAACTTGCAGTACGCGAAGAAAAATTTTGAAGAGGCGAAGGAGAAGTACGAACAAGCTTTGTCGATTATGAATCTCATCAAAGCCGCGGACAGGCAAATGGGCCAATTTGAAATCGAGCAAAACAAGTCGCTTTGTTTAATGAACATCGCGTCGGCGTGCATCGGGATGAAGGATTACGGAGAAGCGATCGAGCGTTTAAATAAAGCCGAAGAGGTTTGGCCGGAACCGCCGGGAAATTTCAAGCTGTACACGAGAAGAGCTCGAGCGCACGTGTACAGAGCGAATTTTACCGAGGCAAAGAAAGATTTACAAACCGCAAAATCGATCGATCCGAACCACGAGGAAATCGAGGAAGTCGAGTGGATGATTGACGCGTTCAAAAGTAAATACGCCAAGGAAGAGAAGGAACGCGCGAGAACTATGTTCAAGTTCCCGAAGGTTTTAATGTCCGATCAAAAGACAAAGAAAAGACCCTCGAACAGATGGCCGCACTCGTACGGATGGTAATCACAGAAGAAGAAGAAGACAAAGAAGAAGAAAGAGTTGGACGAAGGTAGTAGTAGTGGTGGTGGTGGTGGTTAGATGAGAACGAGTATCGAAATTTTGTATGTTTTGAAATAAGTAGTAAAACACTTCCCGCCAAAAGTTTGTTCACAAAAATGGCGTTTAGAGCAGTCGCGCATCAAAGCACCTTCCTGTTGCGCAGATGTATCATCGGCAGAAGCAGTAGAAACACTGCTAATAATTATAACAACAGAAAAGCGATGATGATATCAACTTCTTCTTCTTTGTCTTCTTCTTCTTTTTTATCGTCGTCGTTCCTCCTCAAAGGGCGGACGAGCGGAAG
>Ga0255753_1007179_pt1 | contig 10107 bp, 6 predicted proteins | sample 041ome_10_FD_179953 | JGI IMG/M metagenome (GOLD analysis project Ga0255753, IMG submission 179953) | Coastal salt marsh microbial communities from the Groves Creek Marsh, Skidaway Island, Georgia - 041412US metaG (version 2) | ecosystem: Environmental > Aquatic > Marine > Intertidal zone > Salt...
TTTCGCCGACCACCAATCGTTACTTGGGGGTGGTTTCAACGCTGCTTTTTCAACCACAAATGGTTTTCCTGAAGGATATCCGTTCCGTCCAGCAGCATCGTTACCAGGAAATCGATTGGTGTAAGATCCACTTCCAACGGAAATGAACTGGGCTTGTGCATTTGCTATTAAGCCAAATGACAGAACCCATAGGGTCCGTTGTATGGTATATATCATTTTTTATCTTGTTCAATACCAAATATCATTGGGGATATTTAGTTTTTGACTGAGGTCTTTAACCATGATTGTAAAATCACCAGACTCCAGCATGCGCTTTTCATCTTTATTGATAAAACTGAGCTTCTTCAATGGAATGTACGTGAAATTATACGTATGGGATTGTCCCGCTTCAATTTCTACCTTTTCAAATGCACAAAGTTTCTTCACAGATGGTGTAACGGAAGCGTATTCATCTCTATAATATACCTGAATAACTTCTTTGGCTTTTAGATTACCCGTATTGGTCACGGTAACCGTTACACCAACATGGTCATCTCCATCTGTATAGGTCAACTTAAGATCGGAATATGCAAATTGGGTATAACTCAATCCATGTCCGAAATCGTATAAAGGGTGATAGGCGTTTTTACCAAAATTCACATCGTTATTTTCCGTGGGTTTTCTATCGTAATGCACAATATCTCCTGAAGCTTTCGGATAGGTAAACGGCAGCTTTCCACTTGGAACAACCTTTCCGGTTAAAATTTTAGCCAAGGCGGCACCTCCCTCATCACCTGGCAAGTAGGTGTGAACTACTGCGGTACATAATGTATCCAAATGGGTGATAATTCTAGGTCTTGCCAGTGCAAGAACTAAAATTGTTTTTGCTCCCTGCTTTTTTCTACTTTGCAATATTTGTAAATCTTTTTCAGGAATTTCAAATTTCAAATCGTTGATATCTCCGGGGATTTCCGTCGCTGGCTTTTCCCCAATGCAATAGATCAAAATTTCTCCTTTTGATTTTTTCTTTTTTGGGAAACCTAGGATTGCATTTTTTTCTCCCAATTCTGAAGAAATACCCTCAAAAAACGTCGGTTTATTTGGAGTTTGGTATGCATTTGCATCACCACCTTGCCAGGTATGCGACCAAGCTCCATTTAACAAAGTCAAATCGTTCGCTGCATTTCCCGCTACATAAACTTTGGCATCATTACTTAAAGGCAATGTGTTAACGTTGTTTTTTAACAGCGTGATAGATTCTAATGCCGCTTGCAACGCAACTTCACTGTGTGCCTGTGATCCTAGTAGAGGATAAGCCATATCAAACTGGGAAACATTAAATCTATCGTACAGTTTTTCTTTTTTTGAATTATAAACCGGCTTATCCCAAAGCCCTAATTCCTTTTTTACTTTTAGTATGCGATAAACCGATTGTTGAAGACGTTGTTTCGTGATTTTACCTTCATTCACCAATTCTATTAACAGGTCATTGAATTTGAAATCGGAAGGGGTCATAGACATATCAATTCCTGCCATGATACTCATGTAAACCGCATCTTTCAACGTTGGCGCTACTTTATGCGTGTGGTGTAATTTGTAAATATCTTCCCAATCGGTAACCGCTATTCCTCCAAAACCCAACTCCTCTCTCAGTAATTTGGTTAGGATATCATAATTGGTATGCACGGCTGTTCCGTTTAATTCACCTGAATTAATCATGGTAGTTAATGCACCAGAACGAATTGCTTCTTGGAAAGTGGGTAGGTAATATTCTCTTAAGGTGCGATTATCAATCCAGGCGGGGGTGCGATCTTTACCACTTAAGGGATAGGAATATCCTAAAAAGTGTTTCATACATGCGGCCACACGGAATTCGGGTTTGTTATCTTGGTATCCAAGAATGGCAGCCCGCGTACAAGCTTCTGCAAGCATTACATCCTCACCATAGGTTTCAAAGAAACGAGACCATAAAGGTTGACGACCTAAGTCTAAAACGGGAGAAAAATTCCAATGAATTCCCGAAGCGCGTACATCATAAGCCGTAATTTGAGCTGCTTTTTGGATTAAGTCCGGATTCCACATCGCGGCTTGACCAATTTGTTGGGGAAATAAGGTTGCCCCTTTGGTGTAATTCGCTCCATGTATGGCGTCAATTCCGAAAATTACAGGGATATTATGCGAAGTAAAATCCGAATTGGCAATTTGAATGTCTTTTTGAATTTCTATCCAACGTTCTCTTGAAATCGTACCCGATCCACATCCAACATTGAGAACGGAACCTACCGCATAGGATTCAAATGCTGTTTGTAATTTTTCCTTTACTAAGGTCTGAGGGCTTTTCAATGCGCAAATGTCACCGTCACATATCAAGGCAAGGTCTATTTGTGTCATTTGACCGACCAACTCTTTAACCGACAAAGACGCTACCTTCTTAAGTACCTCATTATCTGGAATAACATGACGGAACTCAGGCAATTTCAAATCCAATGCATATACTTCCCCTTCGAATAGAATTTCTTTTTCGTCACGTATTACATTTTCTACGTTAGATTCTACCTTGTCGAATTTAGCTTGTGGTTCTAACTCTACGTGTTTATCCTCTTCAACCACCTCAATAAACTTAGGAGGCTTGGCTTTAACCGGTGTTTTAGTTGTTTTAGGTTGCGCAAAAAGCGAAAAAACGCTGCAAGAAAACAGGCATAAAACGTAAAATTTCTTCATATAGAATGGTATACTTTGGAATTAATGCAAAAAATTAAAGATCGAAATCATAACCGCCTGTCATAAGCTTGGCGTATTTACGCGAATTGTATTTGTACAACTTGGCAGGACGGTGCATCACGCTGTGTTGTTTAAGTCCGGTATCGGTAATAAAATCCATACTGAGTATTTTCTTCCTGAAATTTCTTACATCAAACTCCTTTTCTAGTATGGCTTCATACAAACGTTGCAATTCGGTCAGCGTAAAATGCTTAGGGAGCAATTCAAAGCCAATTGGTTGCTTTCTGATTTTCATCTTCAGCAATTCTTTAGCATAATTGAAAATTTCATTATGGTCAAAAGGCAAATCGGGTAATTTGTCTATTGGGAACCACTCGGCTTGCTCGGCCCAAGAAGATGCTTCTACTGAATAATCTTGGGTCTTAATTAAGGCAAAATAGGCAACGGTAAAAACACGACCGTATGGATGCCTGTCCAAGCGTCCGAACGTTCTTATCTGATCGATGTATAATTCTTCTAAACCGGTTAAGTTACGAAGTACTTTTACGGCAGCGCTATCGGGCGTATCGGCTTTCAGATCGATTAAATCTCCCGGCAAAGCCCAATGGTCACGGTACGGCTCTGCTCCACGATAAATAAGTAAAACATTTAAGCCGTTGGTATCGAAGCCAAAAATTACGTTATCGACGGACACCGCTGCTTGAAAGTGTTCTTGTAAATTTACATCCATAGGATAATTAGTTCAAGTATATTGTAAAAATTACAATAATTCAAATTTACTCTTTAGCACAAACCCAAAACATAGAGTAAAAGTACTTGTAAGTATTTTTTGATAAGTTGTTTATCTTAAATATTTGAACAACCATCACTGGACATTTACCATTGATTAATTGAAAAAAAAATCTCTGAAAATCTATTAAGCCCCAGCAAAATCCACCTAAAAAGAAAATCCCATAAATTTCTCTGAATTTATAATTCCAAAAACTCCTAGAGGAATACCATTTATATCTAAGGGGGATAACTTGCTGACAAATTTCCTGTAAGTTTTAGTCATTGAAGTCTAATTTTGAATTTTAATCATCAATGGAAATCGTAACCGCTTACTTCGACCAGTTGATTTTCAGCTCTATCGATGCCCTATTCGCCATCTCGTTGGGATTGGTTTGGATAATTTCTGCCATCTATTTCTTTTATTATTTTGGATCTGTACGGATTACTCAGTCAAAAGAAAGCAATACCAAGCACCCACCGGCAAGCATTGTAATTTGCGCAAGAGATGCTGCACTGCATTTAGAAAAACATTTGGAAGATTGGTTAAATCAAGATTATCCTGAATTCGAAGTTGTAGTTGTAGATGATTGCAGCGCTGATGAAACTGCTTATTTACTCGTTACAGAATCGAAAAAAAATCCACGATTGAAATACGTACTCATGGATCCCGCGGTAATTAAAAACGGAGGAAAAAAGCTGGCTTTGACTTTGGGAATTAAAAAAGCACAATACGAACATTTGGTGCTAACCGATGCTGATTGCATTCCACGTAGCGACCAATGGTTAAAAAATATGATGTCTGGATTTACGGATGGTAAATCAATTGTTTTAGGCGTTTCGCCACTGCAATCAAAAGGCGTCTTGGGTGGATTGGTCCATTATGAAAATATGTTTACGGCGCTGAATTACTTGGGCATGGCTATTCGCAAGCAGCCCTATATGGGCGTTGGTCGCAGTTTGGCTTATACCAAAAGCATTTACAATTCAGTAGGTGGTTTTTCTGCACATCACCATATTCCTGCAGGTGACGACGATTTGTTTGTACAATCCGTTGCTACTAACTCAAATACTGCCGTTGTGATCAATCCTGAAGCGTATATTGATTCATTAGGTCCCAAGAATTTCCAAGCCTACTGGCGACAGCGCATGCGCCATTTGTGGGTGGGTAAATTTTATAAATCTGGAATCTCATTCAAATTAGCGATACTTCCATTTTTGAATTTGCTTTTTTGGATTGGTGTGATGGCTTTCTACTTTTTTAGTAGCAGCTGGCTTTATCCTACAGGATTGATACTATTGAAATTCTTACCCGAGTGGATCCTCTTTTTCAAAAAAAGCAAATTACTTTCCATGCCTATTGCAGCTCCGTTTTACCCCTTTTGGAATCTGTTCCATTCATTTTGGTATATTTTTGTTGGAATACGCGCCTTTTTCAAAAAGAGAATTATATGGTAGACGCTGATATTATTTTTAAGTATTTCCCAAATTTCAATGAAAAGCAAGTTGAACAAATTACAAAATTGTTCGACTTATACCAATACCACAATGCACGGGTAAATGTGATATCAAGAAAAGACATGGATAATTTTTATATACACCATGTATTGCATTCCTTATCACTTTTGAACATTGCCGATTTTCAACATGTTAAATCTGTAATTGATATGGGCACTGGAGGGGGATTTCCTGGAATTCCGTTGGCCATTGCATTACCGGAGATTCAGTTTCACCTTGTAGATAGTATTGGAAAAAAAATACAAGTGGTGAACACCATTGCTTCAGAAATTGGGTTAACGAACTTAAGAGCATCGCATTCAAGAGTAGAAAACATCGATGAAAAATTTGATATGGCCGTTTCAAGAGCTGTTGCACCCACCAAAGATTTAATGAACTGGATGAAGAGCAAGTGGAATAAACAACCCTACCTTGCTTTTTTAAAAGGGGGTGATTTAAGCGAAGAATTGAACGAAGCACTCGAAATGAATCCTAAAATCAGGTTCAAATCTCATTCAATTTTCAAACATATTCCAGAACCATTTTTCGAGACGAAAAAGGTCGTAATGGCCTTTTAAACAAGTCCTTTCTATTTCGGATTATTTAATAAATTACGCCTTCCCAAATATAGATCTAGCGTGTTGGATTGCATTATCCAATCCACTTACATCTTTACCACCTGCCGTTGCGAAGAAGGCTTGTCCGCCTCCACCACCCTGTATGAATTTTCCGCATTCGCGAACTATGTTACTGGCGTTCCACGATTTTTCTGTTACTAATTCTTCAGAGATATAAATGGCCAACCCTGGTTTCCCTTGAGCTTCATAGGCCAACACAGCCACAATTTTGGAAAATGAATCTTTCAAATCGAAACAAAGTTGCTTTGCGGCTTCGGCGTTGGGTAAAACCATATTCTTGAAAAGAAATGCGGTATCATTTTCAACTTCTACTTCCAATTTCAAGATATTCAATAATGCAGAAACCTGTTCTTGTTCAATTTGTTCCAGACGTTTTTTTAGGGCGCCATGATTCTCTATTAATTTATCAATGGCTGTAACCGCATCTTTCGGAAATTGCAATTTCTCATGAATGGTGTGCAATTCATTAAGTTTTGCTTGAACAAATTCCCACGCGCCTTCATTACTAAGCGCCTCGATGCGACGCACACCCGCAGAAACACTGCCCTCGGAAACCAATTTAAACAATCCAATATCGGAAGTTTGCTTTACATGTGTTCCTCCGCATAACTCTATCGAATAATCACGATCAAATTCAATTACACGAACGAAGTCTCCATATTTTTCACCGAACAGAGCCGTTGCGCCCATTGAACGTGCTTCGTCAATTGGCAGATCACGATATTCAACCAATTTGATATTTTCACGTATTTTTTGATTGACTCTAGACTCCACTTTTTGGATTTCATCCTCGGTCATCTTACCAAAGTGAGAAAAATCAAATCGTAATCCTTGGGCATTTACCAAACTTCCTTTCTGAGCAACATGATCGCCTAAAACTTCTCTCAATGCCGAATGCATCAAATGGGTAACACTGTGATTACTTGAAATCAAGTTACGATGCTGCTTATTAACCTGAGCGCTAAAAAGCTGATTGGGATTTGTAATCGAATTCTTGGTAAAAAGCACATGCAACTTGTTTTCCTTTTGTGTATCAAAAATTTCAATCTTTGACCCATCTTCACCGATTAATAATCCGGTATCTCCTACTTGACCCCCGCTTTCAGCATAAAAAGGACTGTTGTCGAGCACAAGTTGCGTAAATGTCTTGCCTTTTTGTTCGACTTGACGATAACGCGATATTTGTGTTTTAACATCCAACGTGTCATAACCACAAAATGATTCATTAGAATTCTCAATTAATACATTCCAATCGCCTGTATCTTTTTTAGCATCAGCTTTCGATCTGTTTTTTTGTTCTTGAAGCGCTTTTTGAAATCCCTCTATATCGATATTAATTGATTTTTCACGTGCAATGAGCTCGGTTAAATCTATAGGAAATCCAAACGTATCGTACAATTCAAAAGCCATTTCTCCACTGATAGAACTATCTGGGTTTTGTTCGAAAAATTCATTCAATCGTCCCATTCCTAAACTCAGTGTTCTGAAAAATGAAATTTCTTCTTCCCTAATAACTTTTTGAATGAAATCTTCTTGTTGATTGATTTCAGGAAAAGAATCTTTGAAGAAAGCAGAAATAGCAGGGACTAATTCCGATAGAAATGGTTTTGTCAGGTTTAAATAACTGTAACCGTATCGCACCGCTCTTCGAAGTACGCGTCTGGCCACGTATCCAGCACCGTTATTTGAAGGCAATTGACCATCTGAAATGATCATTACGACCGCACGTATATGATCTGCAATTACCCTATGAGCAATATCGGATTTCTCAGAATGACCATAAGGGACATTGGATAATTCCGCTGTTTTATCAATAATGTAGCTGAATATATCGGTATCATAATTGGATTTTTTTTGTTGGATTACACGCACCAATCTTTCAAAACCCATTCCCGTATCCACATGTTTTGCCGGAAGTGGCTGTAACGAACCATCTGCCAATCGATTGAATTCCATGAAAACGTTATTCCATATTTCAATCACCTCAGGATGATCGGCATTCACCAATATAGCACCGTCTTTATTATTTCGTTCTTCATCAGAACGCATATCAATATGAATCTCTGAACAAGGTCCACAAGGGCCCGTATCCCCCATTTCCCAGAAATTATCTTTTTTATTACCCCTAACTATGTGTGAAGTAGGTACCATCGATGCCCAGATGTCGTAAGATTCTTGATCAAACGAAAGACCTTCATTTGCATCCCCTTCAAATACACTAACATACAAACGATCCTTGGGCAATTTATACACTTGAGTAAGCAATTCCCATGCCCATTCCAAAGCTTCTTTTTTGAAATAATCGCCAAAGCTCCAGTTTCCCAACATTTCGAACATGGTGTGGTGATAATGATCGTGTCCTACCTCTTCCAAATCATTGTGCTTACCGCTAACGCGTAGGCATTTCTGACTATTCGCGACACGCGTAGAGGTGGCTTTTGCATTTCCCAAGAAAAAATCTTTAAACTGATTCATCCCTGCATTGGTAAACATCAATGTGGGATCACCTTTTACGACTATAGGTGCTGATGGCACACATTGGTGACCTTTTGATTCAAAAAAATCCAGGAACTGTTTTTTAATTTCGTGGGAACTTGCGCTCATAATTAAGCGCAAAGATAAAAAAAGCCACCGCAAAACGGTGGCTTTTTTGGTTCAATCAAAACCGGTGATTAGCCGATCTCTGCAAGTTTAGGGGCTGCCGATTTAATTTCTTCGCTCGAACCATCAGCAAACTTCTCAAAATTATCATTAAATAATTTCGCAAGCTTCTGACATTGAGCATCATAAGCAGACTTATCAGACCAAGTGTTGCGAGGGTGCAACAACTCAGCAGGCACATTTTCACATTCGTTAGGCATTAATATTCCGAAAACAGGGTGTTCGGTAAATTCTCCATTGAGCTTACCTTCTAAAGCCGCTGTTATCATGGCTCTGGTATAGGAGAGTTTCATGCGTGAACCAACGCCGTATGGACCACCGGTCCAACCGGTATTAATCAGCCATACATTCACATCAGGATTTTCAGTTAATTTTTTACCCAACATTTCTGCATATTTTGCAGGGTGCAGCGGTAAAAATGCTTGTCCGAAACAAGCAGAGAACGTTGCTTGTGGTTCGGTAACACCCGCTTCTGTTCCTGCCACTTTTGCTGTGTACCCGCTAATAAAGTGATACATTGCTTGACTTGGTGTTAACTTAGAAATAGGAGGAAGAACACCAAAAGCATCGGCTGTTAAGAAAAATATATTCTTGGGGGCATCTCCAATTGAAGGAACTGCAATATTGTCGATATATTCAATCGGATATGCAACACGGGTATTTTCGGTTACAGATATATCATCGAAATTAACAGATTGCGTTCCCTCAAAATAACGCACATTCTCAACCAATGCGCCGTGTTTGATGGCATTCCATATTTGAGGTTCTTTTTCCTCTGTTAGGTTGACACATTTTGCATAACAACCGCCTTCAAAATTAAACACTGTTTTTTCAGACCAACCGTGTTCATCGTCCCCGATTAGTTTACGTTTTGGATCTGCACTCAATGTAGTTTTACCTGTTCCGCTAAGTCCAAAGAAAATAGCGGTATCTCCCTCTTCTCCAATATTTGCAGAACAGTGCATACTAAGTACGTTACGCTCTTGAGGTAAGATGTAATTCATCACACCAAATATTCCTTTTTTAATTTCACCTGTATAACCCGAACCTCCAATTAAGATTATTTTCCGGGTCATATCTACGATTGTGAAATTGTGCTGGCGAACACCATCAATAGCGCCACCCGCTTTAAAAGAAGGGGCTGCAACAATCAGCCATTCAGTTTCTTGTTGTGATGCTTCCTGTTCTGTTGGTCTTAAGAAAAGGTGTTTAGCAAATAAGTTTTGATAAGCACTTTCCGTAACAACCTGTATATTAACACGGTATTCAGGATCGGCTCCTGCATAGGCATGACGAATAAAAATATCCTTACCCTGTAGGTGTTGGATAACGCGATCTAACAAAGCATTAAATTGTTCGGGCTCGATAGGTTGATTTACATTACCCCACCAAACAGTATCCGCAGTTTTAGCGTCGCGAACCATAAATTTGTCTTTTGGACTTCTTCCTGTAAATTCACCGGTATCGGCAGCTAATGCTCCCATATCGGTTAAACTACCCTCTTTTCTCTCTAACGCTTTTTGAACCAATTCTTCGGTGGTAAGATTCTCGAAAATTTCTTGGGCGTGATTGCGAATGGCTGATAACAGCTCTTCATTAGTCAACATAGATAAATCAGATTATTTTTGTGCTACAAAATTACTACCCATTCGTATCTTTACCCAATAAATCCACAACAATTTAATTATTAGTTTCGCACAATAAGTAAACATTAAATACACCCCCAAAAACCCTATTTAAAAAATTGAAATACAATAACTTAATAATAAAACGAAAAAGGTCGATTTTTAGTGTCAATTTGACACTAACTATTCTCTTTTTTAACCTGAATAGTATAAACGCA
>Ga0255753_1007196_pt1 | contig 10092 bp, 11 predicted proteins | sample 041ome_10_FD_179953 | JGI IMG/M metagenome (GOLD analysis project Ga0255753, IMG submission 179953) | Coastal salt marsh microbial communities from the Groves Creek Marsh, Skidaway Island, Georgia - 041412US metaG (version 2) | ecosystem: Environmental > Aquatic > Marine > Intertidal zone > Salt...
ATAAGGTCCTGCGGCGTGCGGTTGATATGCAGCAGGCGGTTGACCGCCTTACCGCTCATCTCCTCCACCGGCAGCATGAGAACGCGCTTTTCGGGATCGAGCGCGAAGTCATAGGTGGCACCAATCGCATTGACGCCGGGTGCGAGCAGCGGTTCATCCGCCACACTCTCAATCCGAGTGCCATTAACGAAGACGCGCGGATTTAGCTGCCGGAGTGATTCCCGATAGTCATCAGACGACATAAACATGAAAAAGCGCCCTTAGGTGGCGAGAGAGAGATTACGGGCGAGGTCCCAAACGTCTTCCGCTGTATCCATGGTCATAACGCTGTCATAGACCAATTCCGCCTTCCGCTGGCTGACGGCACGGGTAGCGTTTGACCAATATTTGCTTTCGATATCACCAGCGCTCAACGGGTTGGCATCAGATCCACGGTTCACAGCTTCGCGGTGTTCAATGGTGCGGCCATCCTTTAGGCGGGCTTCCAGTTTGCCGGAATAGTAACGCGGGAAGGCTGTATCCGGGTCTTCCTGCCAATCAACATTTGCAGCGACACGCAGCGCATCCGTGTCATTCAGTGCTTCAGGGTCTAGCTCATCCAGTGTGAAGTGGCCGCGTTTCAGCGTTGTGGCGACGATATAGGGGATGGAGAACTGGGCGTCATAGGCGTTCTGCGGACGGCGCTTCTGCTCCAGCGGCTCACATACAACGGCGGCCTGGGTTGGGTGAATGAAGGCGGTGACGCTTTCCACATTATCCATGGTCATGCCCTGGGATATCAGCGCCAAGGTGGCGTCTGCAAAGGAATGATTGAAATGGCAGGCGGGATAAGGCTTGAAGCCAACGTTCTCCAACTCCCATTCCTGGCCAAGACCCGCCGTGCACATACCAAGATCAGAGCCATGGCCTTCACCGAGATAGAGATTGAAGAGGCCGTATCGCCCTTCATAGGTCTCACTCGGTGCTTTGAAGCCTTCCTTGGCCAGCGCCACTGCCGTGATTGCGGAAGACGCAGCCCAGCCTGGGTGCATACGCTTGGTCCAAGCGCCATCGCTTAGGAATTCAAGCGTGCCGGAGGACTGGGAAAGTGCCACACCTTGGGCATCCTGCAACTGTTTTTCGGAGAGGTCTGCGAGTTTGCCGGCAGAGAGCGTTGCGCCGAATATGCCGACGAGACCCGTTGGGTGATATCCCCGCGCATGGAACGCGCCGTTCGCTGCTTGGGCGATCCGGGCAGATGTTTCAACGCCTAAGATATAGGCCGCCATGACTTCCGCACCCGTCGCATTGAACCGCAGCCCCTGGGCCAACGACGCTGCGATGGCGCTGGCGGAGGCATGGATAACGCCGTCGGTGTGTGTGTCGTCAAAGTCGAGACCGTGGATCAGCGTGCCGTTAAGTAGAGCTTGATCGCGCACAGGTAACGCCATGTCATAGCCGATGACGGGGTATTCGCCTTCGCCGCCAAGCCCACGAATGGCATTCGCGGCACGCTGGGCGAAATCGAACGTCGTAGATGCGAGCGCTATGCCAAAGCAATCCAGAATATGCAGCTTTGCCCGCTCAATCACCCGCTCCGGAGTGCTGGCAAGGCTGAATTCAGATGTGAATTTTGCGAGGCCGGCAGAGATCGTGCCCTCATATTCAAACGGCGTCAGCGCGCTAGCGCCCTTTTGTTGATTGGCGGACATAATGTTCATGGCGCTACTCCCGGCTGGTCGGATTCGACAGTGGCGGTTCCACAGTCAGTCTGAGGTGTGATTTCAGGTCATCACCAGTATAACGCCAGACGCACATAACATTAAAGACGATTGGCCAGCGCACATCACTTTGTTGCCTGCACCGACATCAAATCAATCATGACCGCGACCACCTTTGACAACATCATCGTCGGCTTCTGCGCTCATCCGATGATTCGTGATACTTCATTGGGAGAGACTGAACTAGGGTCATGCCTGACGGAACTTAGAACAAAAAAACCGCCCACTCCGAGGGAGAGGCGGAGTGGGCGGGTGCTTTCATCGCCTGGATGCAGGAGGGAGGAAACCGCATCCGGCGGGGTGATCATCGAATTGCTTTACCTGCACTCGACTTGAGAACAGTATCGCCAAATTTCGAAAAAATACTACAGAAACAATAGGTTCAAACTATTGAGAGGCTCCCCCCAGAAAATAGCGAGAAGGGCTTAACCCTCACCCTGCCGATCCCGCAATCGCCTCGGCTAAAGCCAGGGTCCGCCTTGCTTTTTCAACGATTGGATAATCCACGAAATAGCCCTCAATCTGGATGGAGGCTGATCCGGCTGCCTCCGCTGCATCAAACGCAGCCACCACTTTCTCCGCATAAGCAATTTCATCCACTGACGGGGTGAATACGTCGTGCGCGGGTACAATCTGCTTCGGGTGAATACAGAGCTTACCCTGGAAGCCCATATTGCGGACGGTCTCCGCTGAGGCTGCAAACGCGCCCTCCTCATTCAGGTGAATGAAGACCGTGTCGATTGGTGGTTCAAGCTCTGCCGCACGGCTTTCCATAACAAAGGCCGCCCGTGCGGTCGCCAATTCTGCTTCGCCCAGTGACCAACGGATGCCCATATCAAGCGTGAAATCACCGGCGCCATAGCTCAAGCGCTTAACGCGAGCGGATGCGCTTGCCAGTTCGCCCAATGCCTTCAGGCCCTTGCCCGTCTCAATGATTGGAATGAGATCGATTGCACCCGCCGCCATGCCCCGATCCCGCTCCAGCTGCGTAATCAACCAATCGACCGTCTTCAACTGATCAGCGGATTCAGCCTTCGGCAAGATGATCCCATCCACGCCCGGCTGCACAACAGCATGGATATCACCGTAGCAGAACTCGGTCTCCATCCCATTCACCCGGATATAGCCAAGGCATCGCCGGGGCTGCTGCATCGCCGCCAGCACGACAGCGCGGCTCGCCGGTTTCTCCGCAATGGCGACAGCGTCTTCCAGGTCCAGGATGACAGCGTCTGCGCCCGCATCGAATACTTTCTCGACTTTGCGCGGATGATTGCCAGGGGCGAATAGCATGGTGCGGAAGGGCATAATAAAGCCTCATTGGGTTTTGGAACAAATATTGAACATACGGTCGGCGCTCCCCATATCTAAAGGCCCCCAGCTGAAAAAGGAACCCTCCCATGCCTGCCGATACCTCACCCCCGCTTATGCGCCTGACAGCAGCAGAGTGCCGCTGGAACGGTCCAATACCGCCTGGCGCTCGTGCTTGGGCTATGCTCGCACCCAATTTCACTGACAGGCCATATGGCGACCTTGCCCAACGCCTGCGGACGGCAATGGCGGTCAGGCGTCATATGCTTCCGGGGCAGAAGTCAGCACTCCAGGATCAGCCGCTCGCCGCTGCCACCAGCCAATTGCTCCAGTGGCGCACCCAGGCCGTAGCAAAGCTTGCGGCCTCGCGCTGAGCGCCGTAGCTTCAAGAATAGACACACAGGCATCTTGGGAGACGCAGAATGGCAGAGCCGCTGAACTGGATTGACGGCGCATGGGTCCCTGGCAATCCCCCGATCATCGGGCCAGTAACCAACGCCGCCTGGATGGCGACAGTTGTCTTTGACGGTGCCCGCGCCTTCAACGGCTTGGCCCCGGATTTGGACCTGCATTGCCAGCGTTGCGTCGAGTCCGCCCACGCCCTTGGCCTGGAGCCACCTGTCGACGCTGCTGAAATTATGCGCATCGCCGTAGAAGGCATTCAGCAATTTCCGAAAGAGACGGAGCTTTACGTCCGCCCTATGTTTTACGGCGACGAAGGTTGGCTAATGCCAAGCACGACGAAGTTCGTACTAACATTGCTCGACCATCCGATGAAACCACCTGCGAGCAGCTTCAAAGTGTGCCGCACAACCCGCACTCGACCAACACCAATGGCGGCACCGACTAATGCCAAAGCATCCTGCCTATACCCGAATGTCCATCGCATGATGCGTGAAGCGCAAGGCCGCGGGTTTGATGCCGCCGTGGTGGGTGATGCAAATGGCAATGTCGCTGAACTCTCAACATCAAACATCTTCATTGTGAAAGATGGCCGGGTCGCGACGCCCGTTACCAACGGCGCTTTCCTCAACGGTATCACTCGCCAGCGCACCATTGCCCTGTTCCGCGAAAACGGCGTGCCGCTGGATGAGCGCACCATCACCTTTGACGAATTAGATACGGCGGACGAAATCTTCGGCACCGGCAACGCCAACAAAATCCAGCCGATCACGCAATATGAAGACCGCATGCTTCAACCCGGCCCAATGGCCGCCAAGGCACGCGCACTTTACATGGCCTTTGCCGAAACAAACGGAGCGCTCGCCAATTTCGCTTGAAGCTGAGCGGGGCCAATCATTCTCTGACTGGCTTAGGGTTTAGCTTCATCATCATCTGACGGCTTGGCGCGCGCATCTCTGGGCAGTAAATCGTCAATGCTTTGAACATCGACGGCCAAGTGATTGGCTTTGGATAGCTCTTCCCGAAGCAGGTCAGCATGCTGTTTGACGGTCTCTCGCGCCGCCTCATTGCCTGACAGGTACATCCGGGTCAGCGCCCGCGCGATGGCTTGGGCCACAAGCACATTGTTTGCGGACGCCCGTCGCAGTGGATGAAACGCCCGCGCCGTCAATTGATCAAATGCGAGACCGGGGACGATGAGGCGAGGATCGCCCGCCTCATCACATCGACCTGTCGGTGCTGCTTCCAACCCAGCGACGTCACTGAGAGCGGCAGAGAGGCTGTCTGCTGCAGCAATTGCCGTATAAGCGTCATTGACCCCAGGCGACAGCGCCCTCAACGCAATCTCGACCAGCAAATCAATCAAGAATTCAATCTCCCGCTCAGCCGATCGGGCGGAATCTATGGCAAGCAGATCAAGCAGCTTCTCCTCTGTCTCTTCATCGACAGACTTAGACACTGTGGCGATCACGTCGCCTTCCAGCACAAATTCCCCCGGCGCCAGGCTCGATAAACGCCATCACCCCAAGGCAATACAAAAAGGTTCCGCCGAAGATCCCAGCAGTCACCTGATTGACCGGCTCTGATGTGAACCGCTTCAGCAAACGCGGCCCGATATTGCCCGCCGCTAACGTGAATACGACCAGCACCAATGAGTATGTGAGAGAAAGCGCCGTGATAGCACCGCCCGCGACGACCGCCAGTACATTCCGCGCGGTATCCGGATCAAAGGAGAAACCAAGGATCGCATAGGGATTATCTAAATAGCCGCGCTCCAGCAGCGCCAATATTGGTGCCATTGCCCAAAGCGCAAATGCAATTCCGGCTGGCAGCGTTAGCAGCATCACCAGCGGCGTGCGCAATTGCCGTGCAAGCCAGCTTTCGCGGAAACTGAAGGCCATGGCGGCTATATTGCTCCTTGGGACGGCGCGAGCACCTGCAACGCGCCTTTATGAATTTCGAGATTGACCACATCCTCAATCAGCACGAGCTCTCCGTCTAGCAATGCATGATCGCGCCGTCGGTTTCTGGCGAAGCTAATTGTGACTTTTTCCGCCGTACGCGCTCTAAGGTCAGGATTCTCCCGCCATTTTCCAACCAATAGGTCACTGGAAAGACGTGCACTTTGAAACGGCTTCAGAACACCTGTTCGATATACGCCCAAAACACCTGCATCCAACTTATCTGGATAGGGCATATGCCCAACGCCATATTCATTGTTGGCAATTTCTAAGACCGAAAAGCGGCCAGATTGGCTGTCACCGTCACAGGTTATCTCAGCCGAGAAGGCTATGCGTCGGCGAAGAATGCTCAGACAGGCTTTCAAGCTTGCCCATATCTTCCCGAGCTTTGAGCTGTACTCGTAAACCTTGCGGTTCTTGACCACCTTGGCCTGCAATCCCACAGAATATTGATGCACGAAAGCACGCCCATTCATTGTGCCTATATCCACAGCTCGGAGCGATGACTGAGCAAGCGCAAACGCCGCCTGATCGAGCTGAAGCGGCAGTCCGAGCGCGCGGGCGAACAGGTTCATTGTTCCAGCAGGAAGCACACCCAGCGCCTTACCACTCCGAAATGCTGAACCTGCAGCCGCTGAGACTGTGCCATCGCCGCCACCGGCAACGATCACATCAATGGTAGGATCATTCTCCGCAGCTTCCAGCGTATCAAGCAGCGCAGCGCCTGGAATGACTTGAATGTTAATCTCGTGGCCAGCGCCTTCAAACGCATCGCGCAAAACGGCCGAGAACCGATCAAGGTCCTCAGTTTTCAGCGTGCCGCCATCTTTGTTGAGGATCGCCGCGATGCGCATGGATTTATCCTGTCAGCAGGCCGCAATACGGCCCGATCACTAGAGCGGATTTGGATTTGATTGAATCGTTTGGGATTCCCTTGGTAGGGAATATGTGATTCACGATGTTTGCTGGCAAAGGAGGCCAGCTTACATGGCGAATGCTCTTTCTCTTGATCTGCGTTGTCGCGTTGTCGCGGCTGTTATGTCTGGTGCGTCCTGCCGTCAAACAGCCTCCCGGTTTGGCGTTAGTGCTTCATCAGCGATCCGTTGGGTTGCCCAGGTCCGTGAGACTGGCGATGTGGTGCCGAAGCCTCGAGGCGGACCCCGCCGCCGGAGTCGCATCGAACCCCATGGCGATCTGATCATGAGATGGCTTGATGAGACGCCGGACATAACCTTGCCAGAGATTGCCGCCAAGCTTGACGAAGCCGTCGGCTACCGGCCGCCGCCGAGCGTGGTGCATGAGTTCTTCAAGCGCCGCGGCGTGACGCGTAAAAAAAGACAGCGCACGCTGCCGAGCAGGATCGTCCGGACGTAGCACTGAAGCGTCAGGCTTGGTTCAAAGCCCAGCCCGATCTCGACCCTGCGCGCCTCGTTTTTATCGATGAAAGCGGCACATCGACCAAGATGGCCAGAAAGTATGGTCGCGCACCGAGAGGCGAGCGCTGCCGCGCCCCGGTTCCGCATGGCCATTGGAAGACGACGACCTTTGTTGGCGGCCTGACACTTGATGGCGTGGTGGCGCCCATGACCATCGACGGGGCCATGAACGGTGCCACCTTCCTCGCTTATGTCGAGCAAGTCCTGGCCCCAACGCTCGTGCCCGGCGACGCCGTCATCCTGGACAACCTGCCAGCCCACAAACCCACTGCCATTCGCGAAGCCATTGAGGCCGCCGGCGCGAGCATGCTTTTCCTGCCGCCCTACAGCCCCGACTTCAATCCAATTGAGTTGGCGTTCTCGAAGATCAAGGCGCTTCTCAGAAAAGCCTCCGCCCGCACTGTCCATCGCCTCTGGAACGCCATTCGAGACGCTATCGACGCTATAACGACAAAGGATGCCCGAAGCTTCTTCACTGCATGCGGCTATGAACCGGAATGATCCAAATCCGCTCTACAGTAACGCATGCTAGCCGATAATCGTTCGCCAATCAGACGCAATATGTCTTGAGCGGTGGCAAACCGTTGAAGCCGACAGAGCAATATGTTGCCGTATAGGCACCGGCAGATAGGAACTCAACCATATCGCCGGGCTTCAAGTCATTCGGCAGTTCATAGGGCGTTTCCTCATACAATACATCGACCTCATCACAGGTCGGGCCGGCGATGATGGCGCGGCTGACAGGGCCACCGTCACGACTTGTAGTCATGCGGTACTTAATTGCCTCATCCAGCGTCTCAATCAGGCCGCCGAATTTGCCAACATCCAGATAGACCCAGCGCGGGCCACCTTTCTGCTTATGCGAAACGAGTACGACCTCGCTCTGGATCAGCCCTGCGTCTGCGACCATGCTGCGGCCAGGCTCTACCAGCAGATCCGGCTGGCGATTGCCGAAGTGCTTTTGCATCGCCTGCATCAGCGCTTCACAATGGGTGTTCTGCGGGGCTGCCTCGGTGCGGTAATGCGCTGGGAACCCGCCGCCGACATTGACCATGCGCAAGTTAACGCCCTGCTCCGCCAAATCCGTGAACAGCATTGCCGCCCGGCTAACGGCCATGTCCCATGCGCCTGCATCGCGCTGCTGTGAGCCCACATGGAAGGAGACGCCGTATGGGTCGAGCCCCATCTCGCCAGCCTGGGTCAGCAGTTCCTTTGCCATTGGGAAGGAACAACCAAATTTATGGCTAAGTGGCCAATCTGCAGTGCTGGAGAAATCTAAGTGCAGGCGGCAATAGACGCGAGCACCTGGTGCGACCGCTGCTAGCTTTTCAAGCTCACCGGCAGAATCAAAGGCAAACAGCCGCACACCCAAATCGTAGGCTGCTTTGATGTCCGACTGCTTCTTCACTGTATTGCCGAACGAAATGCGTTCTGGCCGCGCGCCAGCGGCCAAAGCATCCCGGATTTCGTAGATCGAAGCTGTATCGAAGCTGGAACCAAGCCTGGCCAACAGACGCAGAATTTCCGGCGCAGGATTGGCCTTCATCGCATAGAAAATCGCTGCCCGCGGTAGGGATTGGGCCAAGCCTTCAAAGGCATTCCGGACAGAGTCCAGGTCCATCACCAGGCAAGGCGTTGCCGGGCGCACGTCTGACAGAAAACGGCGAATACGAGCGGTCACGGGGCTGCGACCCTCCTAAAGCAAGACGGTGAGGAATGAAAAGAAGTTGCGCGCGTATAAGGGTCAAAACCTGATTACGCAACACATAAATAGGCTGCAGCCACCAAAAATCCAGCCTAGCCCGCCTTTTTCACGACTTGATCAATAGCCCCAAAGGGTGAATGGCCGTCTCTTGTTTGGAATTCAATGCGGACACGATCACCGAATTTCAGGAATTCGGACTTAGGCGCGCCCTCTTCAATCGTCTCAATCATCCGCTTCTCAGCGATGCAGGATGAGCCAGCGGCCCGGTCTCTGTTTGAAATCGTACCGGAGCCAATGACCGTTCCGGCGACCAAGTTACGCGTGCGGGCTGCATGTGCGATCAAGCGTGGGAACTCGAAGTTCATGTCGAAGCCACAGTCCGGCTGCCCATAAGCTTCACCATTGATCCAGCAGTGCATTGGCCCGATCAGCTTGCCGCCATCCCATGCCAAACCCAGGTCATCAGGTGTCACCACGACGGGCGCAAATGCTGTCGCTGGTTTGCCTTGGTAGAAGCCAAAACCTTTGCCCAGCTCGCCCGGAATAACATGCCGAAGCGACACATCATTGATGATCGTCACCAGTTTGATGTGCTGGCCAGCATCCGCTTCCGACACACCCATTGGCACATCATCCAGGATCACGCCCACCTCAGCCTCAAAATCAATGCCCCATGCGTCGTCCAACATAAGGATTGGCGCGCGGCAGCCTTGAAAATCATCAGATCCACCCTGGTACATCAGAGGATCATCAAGGACGGCATTTCTGCGCCCCTGGCTTTCCGCACGAGCTCCATATGATTCAGGTAGACGCTACCGTCCGACCAATTGAACGCCCGCGGCAAAGGTGCCGCCAGAATGCTGGGATCACGAACATCAATCGCGTCCGGAATCTCGCCAGATTCCAATTGCTCTGAAAGGCGCTGTAATTCCGGCTCCACAGCCGCCCAGTTGTCCAACGCTGATTGCAAGGTGCGCGCCACACGGTCCGCACGGACGGCCTTTGTTAGATCAGCGGATACGACGACAAGCGCGCCATCCCGGCCTTCGTTCAATGATGCGAGTTTCATTCAGCTCTCTCCCGTTGGCGCTTTGATCGCTATCCGAATCTAACGTGGGCAAGCGGTTGACGCCACCGGACTCAAACATTTCCACAGGCTAGGCGATTGCGGATCGCGGGCCGGTCCTTAGCATGCCGCTAACATGACCGATTCGAACCAAATGACACCAGACACCAGCGCATCGGACGCGCGCCGCCGATTAATGGCAGCAGCGGCTTCGCTGTTTGCCACCCACGGCTATGCCGCCGTCAGCATAGACCAAATCGCTGCAGCCGTGGGTGCCACCAAGGGTTTGTATTATCATCACTTCAAGGCCAAGGCTGACGTGCTGGCTGAGATCGTGAGCGCCGCACGTGCTGAGGCGCTTAATGCAGCAAGCACCGCACTTGGGGCCGTTGCGCCAGACGCACCGGCAGAAAAGCGGATCGCAGCTTTGGCGGAAGGGGAGCTGACAGCAGCG
>Ga0255753_1007204_pt1 | contig 10085 bp, 8 predicted proteins | sample 041ome_10_FD_179953 | JGI IMG/M metagenome (GOLD analysis project Ga0255753, IMG submission 179953) | Coastal salt marsh microbial communities from the Groves Creek Marsh, Skidaway Island, Georgia - 041412US metaG (version 2) | ecosystem: Environmental > Aquatic > Marine > Intertidal zone > Salt...
CTGAAGAGGACATCACGATAAGTCTGCCAGGTGTACATGAGATTACCGAAATAGGGCGAAATAAATCCTTTGGGGTAGAGAAAGAAAATATACACCTGTTTTGTCCTTCAAGCGGTCGACGGCTATGAAAAAACATTCATATCGCGCAGTAGAAGCATTTAGGGGGGCAGATAAGACAATCCGCATCGTAGGACATCGAGGTGCGCGAGGTGTTGTTCCTGAAAACACGATGCTTGGTTTCAAAACTACCATTGAAATGGGCATAAATCTACTAGAGTTCGATGTAGTTTTATGTGCTGATGGCGTTCCGGTCATAACGCATAATCATGCTTTGCATGCACCTACTTTTAAACATGTTGGGGGAAGCTTCATTGATCATGAGCCTAAAGTTTTAGATTTAACTTGGTCCCAGTTGCAATGTTTCGAAGTCGGACGTTTAGATAGCGCCACACAATATGGTCAGAGATTCCCGGATCAGTTTCAATTTGATGGAATAAAGGTGCCTAAGTTGGATGAACTTTTGGCTCATGTAGCGAGTTTGTCTGATAATAACATATATTTAATGCTGGAAATAAAATCTGATCCTAATCATTTGAATAACGATATCTTTCGTAAGAAGTTGGTGAGTGAAGTCACTAGGCGAGTTCGCGACTTTGATCTCATTAATCAGACACTTTTACATAGCTTTGATTGGCGAATTTTAGAAGAATGCAAATCTTCAGCCCCAGAATTCCCAACCTCGTTTTTGACTCAAATAAATCACAACCCTGCTGACGTAGGAGAAGATTCATCACTTTCAGTAGGTCCAAATATAAAAGATTTTGGAGACCACATTCCGGACAATGTTTTTGAGAAAGGTGGATCGCTCTGGTGTCCTAATGTGCAAGATATTACTCCTGAAGCTCTCAGAAGAGCAAAAAACCTAGGCTTAGTAACTGCTGTCTGGACTGTGAATACTGTGGAAGAAATAGATCGTATGATCGAATACGGTGTGGACGCAATCGTTACGGATTATCCAGGTCGGGTCCAACAAAGGCTAGCCGTTAATGGATATAGTTGGTAGTGAATAATACATTAAATATCGTAAAGGCCTTCTGCGCAAATAAGCACATTTAGGAGCGCTTTTAGGACCACTTCCATATTTTTGACAACTTCTAACCATCTATAATTATATGATATTTCAGAAAAGTATGGTTGCGCCCCCGGGCACCACTTTGCAAAACAAAATCAATGGGTTAAATTTTGCACAATAACGCTATGCGTGTGGAATTCAAAAACACACCAAAAACACACTTTTCGCGTGTTCGGCTGGGGGATTCCGGGGTCCAACACTGTGTCTTGAACCTAGTGAAAGAACGTAGTTCTTATTTGAAAGTAACTAGTCGCATGCCACGAGTTGTAAATGTGGTTGGAGTATCGGTTTGAAGAAACTAGGCTACCGCGATTATTGGTTTCATTACAGTTGCAAATGGAGTCGAACCATAAGAAACTAAATTATCCTAAGTAGTCAATGATCGCAAAAATTCTGCAATTGTTTCGACTGCAACATGCATATCTGCGCTTGATGCGAATTCCTCTGGTGCATGGCTTATCCCCTTTTTACAGCGCACGAACAACATAGAAATAGGACATAAATCTGCCATTGCAGATGCATCATGTGTTGCACCAGAAGGTAAAGTGATTGACTTTCCTGCAGTGTTATTAGTGGATTTTTTTAAGCGACTCATCAAGGCAGGATCGCATAATACTGCCGCTTGATTATAGGTTTGTAAGAACGAAAAATCTGCGGAGTATTTCTGAGCAACTTCATGAGCGATGTTGAGAGCATCAGCTGCAAAGTTTTCTCGTGCTTGATCATTTATTGAACGAATTTCTAATGTGAGTGAAGCCTTGCTAGGTATCGCGTTTACTACGTTTGGGTAAACGGATATCGAACCTACAGTTGCAAGTACTTCATTGGACTTAGTAGCCCGATGATTGATAAGATGGATAAATTCCGATGCCGCCAAAAGAGCGTCCCTTCGATTGCCCATTGGGACTGTTCCTGCGTGACCAGTTTCACCGCAAAAATTCACTGTATTGCGCTCAATTCCACAGATCCCCGTGACTACCCCCAAGGCTAAATTTTCTATTTCCAGAACGGGTCCTTGTTCAATATGCACTTCTAGATAACCAATTATTTCATCGGGATTCCTAGCGAGGTTTGATAAGTTGTCTGGGCCGCAACCAAAATCACGAAGCGCGTCTTCTAGCGAAATACCATCATTATCTTTCATTGATAAAACAGCAGGATCATAAGTCCCAGCTAATGTCCTTGGTCCTAGTAATGCAGTTGGAAATCGAACTCCTTCTTCGTCGGCGAACGCCAGAACCTCGATGTTAAACGGTGTTTCAAAGCCCTCAGTATGTAGTTTTTCAACTGCTAAGCATGCTAGTACTATTCCCATGATCCCATCGTATTTCCCTCCGTCTCGTACTGAGTCCTGATGTGAACCAACAAAGAGAGTTTTTGTGCCGTCCCCTCCCTTTTTGTGACCTATGAGAGTACCAGCATCATCTATCGACGCTCCTAATCCGGCTTTCGCCATCCAATCTTGAATTATTGCTAATGCTTTGCTGTGTTCAGGTGTAAAAGGAAATCTAGAAACGCCAGAAGATTCCAAACTGCACTTTGAAATCTCAGATAAGCGATCTTGAGCTAATTGACCCCAATTCATGGATCACTCCATTTTATCATGATAAATTATCCACTACACTTGCCGGAGTAAACTGTCTATTAGTTTCTAATGATGAATTATGAGGTGCAGCATGGATGGCAGTGACACGTCGACGAATAAAATAAAACGATCGCGGCCAGTTAAAGTGGCTGACCAAATAAAACAATGGGTTGTGGAGCGAGATCTAAAAGGTGGTGACAAACTACCAAACGAAAGTGAAATGATCGAGCTGTTTGGAGTATCAAAAGGGACAGTTAGAGAAGCACTGCGCATCTTGGAGGCGCAAGGATTGATCATCACAAAAACTGGGCCAGGTGGCGGAAGTATAATTGGTGAGGTATCGGCCGAAAGAGCCAGTTCTCTTCTTGCCAATTATTTTTATTTTCAGGATTTATCACTTTCTGACATCTATCAGATGCGGAAAGCTTTGGAACCAGAGCTTGTTGCAAGTCTTGCCGGAAAATTATCGGATGAGCAATTATTGGAGTTAGAAAACTTAGCTAAAATGCACCCGTCTCCTGCCGAAAATCCGGAACAAGAAAAAGAGCAGCATATTTCTTCATTAAGATTTCACGCCCGATTGTCAGAATTCGCTGGCAATAAGCTGCTTGGATTCATAATAGGTTTTATGTCTCGAATTTTGACAGATTTAACTGTTTATAGACGACTTTACGACAAACCAAATTATGAACTATGGAAAAAAGGTCGCGAGCATCAAATCCAACTGGTGACAGCACTTCGTGCGGGCGAAGCACAAACCGCACAGAATATAATGAAATCACACATGCAAATTGCTGAAGAGTTAATGCAAACTCAAGAAGCCAGTTTAACGAAGCAGTTTATGGGCGACTAAGAAATAATAATAAATCTATTTATTAGTGAGTAGTGTTTCTTGCTGTGGCGCGCGCTTGCGATCAGTCTCAATTGGCACTTCTGATAACCAATCATAATAAGGTGATTGTTTAGATTGATCTAATAGTAGCTGCAAATCACACAATGGATCGCTACTGTAATCTATCCGTAGGTCAAGTGGTGGATGATTGGGTGACAACACCAATAAGGCTGCAGATAGCAATCCGCGATTATCACCACCGGCATCTTTACCAGCTTGCAAAGCATTTAGCATTCGTTGTTCGATTGGTGCTCTATCCGAACTTACTTGTTTTTTTACCGCTTCCAATACGTGTGAGCCAGCGATCATATTACCAGCAACGGCAAGATTTTGCTCCGTAATATGACTTGCATGCGAAACGCTCTTGTTTCCTGTAAAACCTGATGTTGTTCCACATTTGTCGAGAGCGATTATCTGACGATGGTTTCGACCAGAGTCATTTGCAATCGCTAAATTTATGGCTTCCGACGCCGACTGCCCAGTATACATGGACCTTAAACAATCATCACGCCAAAATGAACTGGGTGAGGTTCCTTGAGATGCGACAAGACCTGATTCGATGTCTCCTCTTAGAACCCAACCTCCAACACAAAGACTTCCAGTGGCCGCTGCCGCTGCGAAAATGCCTTCTTTTTCATCAAATGTAAGAACTGAGAATGTCATTTCTATCACCTGTTATATTTTACTTGTATTTATCATGATAATTTGCGTCAATGCAATTAATCATGATAAATTACGGGAGAATATTCATGAAATTGCTTAATTTGTCACGCAGAGCTTTGTTGGCTGCAGGCGCAGCAACTATACTCGCTCTCTCACCGTTCACTGTTGGGGCACAGACTCCTTCTGATGTTCTCGTCATTGGCCAGATCGCAGAGCCCAAGGCTTTAGACCCTGCGGCAGTGACTGCTGTCAATGATTTTCGCATCTTGATGAACGTCTATGATGGTTTGGTTAGATATAAAGATGGAACGTTAGAAGTTGAACCTTCACTCGCTACATCATGGGATATTAGTGATGACGGTAAAACATACACGTTTAATCTACGCGAAGGCGTAAAGTTCCACGATGGTAGTGCTTTCAACGCAGATGCGGTTAAATTTAATTTTGACAGAATGCTGGATGAAAATCATCCATACCACAATACTGGGCCCTTCCCTCTGTCTTTCTTTTTCTCAGCAGTTGAAAGTGTTGAGGCAGTAAATGATACAACGGTTCGGTTTACATTGAATGAACCATATGCACCATTTTTATCAAATCTGGCATATCCAACTGGGCTAATTGTTTCTCCGTCGGCAGTTGAAAAACATGGTTCCGAGTTCGGTCGCAATCCATCAGGTACTGGTGCATTCAAATTTGCAGAATGGCGATCCAATGAGGCAGTTGTTGTAGAGGCGAACCCAGAACATTGGGATGGTGCACCGAAGCTCCAAGCCGCAGTTTTCCGTCCGATCACAGATGCAAATACGAGGACTGCTGAAATGCTGGCTGGTGGTATAGACCTCATGGTTGAAGTGCCACCTGTCTCTTTGAGTGAGTTTCAGGGTAATAGCTACACTGTGCATGAGCAAGCTGGCCCACACGTGTGGTTTCTAATCTTAAACGCTAAAGAGGGACCGTTTGCTGATGTACGCGTGCGACAAGCAGCAAATTATGCAATTAATAAGGAGGCCATTGTAAACGATGTGCTAGAGGGAACAGCAGCGGTCGCCGCTGGACCAACACCACCTGCATTTGCTTGGGCGTATAATGAGTCATTAGAACCTTATCCTTATGACCCAGACAAAGCGCGTGCTTTGCTTTCTGAAGCTGGCGCTGAGGGTGCAGAGCTTACATTTTATGTCACAGAGGGTGGATCAGGTATGTTGGATCCTGTGGCGATGGGAACGGCAATTCAAGCTGATCTAAAAGCTGTGGGGTTAGATGTAAAAATCGAAACATACGAGTGGAATACCTTCCTGGGTGAAGTAAACCCTGGTTTGGAGGGTAAAGCTGATATGGCTGAAATGGCATGGATGACTAACGATCCTGACACACTGCCATTCCTCGCGCTCCGTACGGCAGCTTGGCCTGAACAAGGTGGCTTTAATTCAGGTTATTATTCTAACCCAAAAGTAGATGAATTACTGGAAGCTGCTCGCCGATCTACTGATCAAGCTGAACGAGCACGTCTGTATCAAGAAATGCAAGTAATTGTTCAAGAAGATGCGCCATGGGTATTTGTCGCTAACTGGAAACAAAACGCTGTAACATCTGATCGCGTAGACGGGTTTTCATTACAGCCATCGTTCTTCCTCCTACTGGATGACGTTGTCAAACAGTAATAAAACGAAGTAGCCGCACCTTTGCGGCTACTTCATCAAAGGCATACTTTATGACGGGATATATATTTAAGCGCCTTATTTCGGCGATACCTGTACTTTTGGGGATTTCTGTAATCGTCTTTCTAATAATGGCTATGATACCAGGAGATCCCGCGACTGCCATTCTAGGATCTTACGCTACTCCAGAAAATGTTGAAAAACTCAATAGAGATTTGGGCTTGGATAAGCCTCTCGTTCAGAGATATTTCATTTGGTTGGGAAATATGTTGCAGGGGGATTTTGGTAGAAGTTTTGCACTTAACCGTGATGTCTTAGACGAAGTGTTTGAAAGATTTAGCGCAACACTTGTTCTTGCTGGAACGTCTTTTATTTTTTGTGCATTTTTTGGTATTTTAGCCGGTGTAATTTCAGCATCTCGCCAATATAGCATCGTCGACAAAGCTATAACATCTGCAGTTTTGGTGGGGATTTCAATACCATCTTTTTTTCTTGGGATGATGTTGATTTTGATTTTTTCTGTGCAGCTGCGTTGGTTTCCAGTGTCTGGTATGTGGCCCATCTATGGCGCGCGTGATTTGTCGGCGTTGTTAAGTCACTTGGCCATGCCAGCGTTTGCATTGGCTGTTGTAGCAACCGGTGTAATTGCGCGCTTGTCTCGCTCAGCAATGCTGGAGGTGCTCAGACAAGATTTTATTCGAACTGCTAGAGCAAAAGGCGTACCAGAGCGCTCTGTAGTTTGGCGACATGCACTTCGTGCAGCCATGGTGAGTATTATCCCAGTATTGGGTATCCAGGCGGGGTTTGTGTTATCGGGTGCTGTTTATATTGAAATGGTTTTTCAATGGCCTGGAATTGGCCGTATGTTGGTAGATGCAATACTCAAACGGGACATTCTATTGGTTCAAGGTGGTGTTGTATTTGTGGCCGCTTGTTATGTGCTCTTCAATATAGTGGTGGACATCGCTCAGAGTATATTGGATCCGCGGATAAAAACATGATGACATTCATATCTTTGTTGGCGCGCAATCGCTTGGCGATAGTTGGCTTATTTGTGATGGTTTTTGTCGTAGTTCTCAGTCTTCTGACGCCTTTTTTGAATTTAGCCGACCCAGATATTACGAATACCGCAGACAGATTTGTTAAGCCATTTTCATCCGATGCGATACTGGGCACAGACCATTTGGGACGCGATCTGTTAAGCCGCCTGTTGTGGGGCACAAGATTGTCAATTGCAGTTGGGTTCGCAGCAGCATTGATTTCAGCAGTAGTTGGAGCCGTTATTGGAATACTTGCTGGTTATTATGGAGGTAACACCGACAATATTTTGATGCGTGGTATCGATATGTTGATGGCATTTCCCTACATTCTGCTGGCCTTGGCAATTGTCGCCGCACTGGGACCTGGCCTTATGAATGCCTTAATTGCTGTCGCAGTCGTTAACATACCTTTTTTTGCACGCAATATTCGTGGGGTAACCGTTGGGATAGTTCATCGAGAGTTCATTGATGCCGCTAGATTATCTGGAATGACAGACGCACGCATTATGATAACTGAAGTGTTACCTAATGTTGTTCCTGTAATTGTGATCGCAATGTCAACCACTGTAGGTTGGATGATCTTAGAAACAGCGGGTTTAAGTTTCTTAGGCTTGGGTTCGCAGCCACCAAGAGCAGACTTGGGTTCTATGCTTGGTGAAGCACGCGCAGCTCTAATCACCAATCCACATACCTCAATTATTCCTGGCATCATGATATTAATAATTGTTGTTGCAATAAATCTGTTAGGTGACGGGATTAGGGATACATTAGATCCACGCCTAAAATCTGGCGCATTAACCCGTCCTATGCCTAAGACAAAAGTTCTCGCTTCAGATAAAAACAAAGTAGAGCGGGACCGTAGTTTGTTACAAATCAATGGTCTAAACACCGAATTCCAATTGAAAGACAGAATTTATAACGCGGTAAGGGATGTTGATCTGTCAATTAGAAAGGGTGAATGCGTTGGTTTAATCGGTGAAAGTGGGTCAGGAAAATCCGTCACTGCATTAAGCATAACAGGATTAGTTGCCTCGCCGCCAGGTGTTATAGCTGGAGGCTCTGTATACTTCGGCGAAATTGATTTGGTCCGGGCCCCTTACGAAACATTACGTAAGTTGAGAGGAAATCGGATTTCATATATTTTTCAAGATCCTCTCGCCACACTTCATCCACTTTATACAGTAGGTCATCAATTGGTTGAGGCTATCAGGGTTCACCAATCAATTTCCTTGGAAAGTGCGAAATCAGCTGCGCTGAGTTTGCTAAAAAATGTCCAAATACCAAATGCTGAAGAGCGATTAAATGCATACCCGCATGAATTATCAGGAGGTATGCGTCAGCGCGTTAGTATTGCAATGGCGCTCGTTAATGACCCAGAGTTAATTATTGCTGATGAGCCGACGACAGCACTGGATGTAACGGTTCAATCTCAAATATTGAATTTGCTTGATAGTCTGAGACGAGAGAGAGGTTTAGCAATCTTGTTCATAACTCATGATTTTGGAGTTGTTTCGCAATTGTGCGATCGCGTCGCTGTGATGTATGCAGGTCAAATAGTTGAGCAAGGTCCGACTGAAACCATATTGAAAAGCCCGTCACATCCATACACGTCTCGTTTGATGGCTTGTGTGCCAAAAATAGGACGTGGTCAGGGCAAATTAGAAACAATTCCAGGCTTGCCACCGTCCTTAGATAAAATCCCTCGCGGTTGTGCATTTGCTAGCCGTTGTGCGATCACAGTAGAGGCGTGTCGCAGTACAGAGATAAAAATGACGGCAACGACTAATAACACCCAAGTGCGATGCATTGCAGGTAGTTTTGAAAAGCAGGATATCATGCAATGACAATCGCAATTGAACTAAAAGGTCTGTCCAAAACATTCCCTATTGGAAAAAAATTGCTTGGGAAGCCACGTAATCTGATTACGGCGGTAAACCAAGTCTCATTGGCAGTTTCGGAAGGAGAAACGCTTGGAATAGTTGGAGAGTCCGGTTGTGGTAAATCCACTTTGGCCAAAATGTTGGTAGGTCTTCTAAAGCCGACAGATGGTCAAATAGAAATATATGGCCAACCACTCGGCAATTTGAAAAGCTCGCAAATCGGAAAACACATTCAATATGTTTTTCAAGATCCGATAAGTAGCTTGAATCCGAGAAAGACTATTCGGCAAATCATGCATGCACCACTGAAGCATCTTAAAAATTTGCCACGTGAAGTCAGAGAGGCGCAAATCAGAGAAATTTTTGAAGCTGTAAATCTTCGGTATGAATTTCTCGATAGATATCCACATGAATTTTCTGGAGGTCAAGCTCAGAGGATTGGTATTGCTCGGGCATTAGCTGCTAGTGCAAAGGTTATTATTCTTGATGAGCCTGTTTCAGCATTGGATGTTTCTGTGCAGGCACAAATTCTAAACCTTCTCTCGGAACTTCGAGCTCAATTTAACTTAACTTTCTTATTTATTAGCCATGACCTTTCCGTAATCGAGGCTGTGAGTGATCGTGTGGTGGTTCTTTATTTTGGATCAGTAGTAGAAATTGGTTCCGCTGATAAAATTTTTATAAACCCAAGACACCCATATACAAAATTACTAGCAGACAGTGCGCCTTCGATAGGACAAGAGCTGAACAATACATTTATGCACGAAGCGGAGTTGCCTGATCCCCTTAACCCACCTGCGGGCTGTGCATTTCAAGACCGGTGTCCTTTAGCAATCTTAAAATGCAGGCAAGAAATTCCAGAATTAATAATGGTAGGTGACGGCGTCAAAGTTGCGTGCCATCAAGTCAAAGTATCGTAGCTGTGAATTCAGAATACTTGGTACTACCAGAATAACCCACTTTGCCTGACGTCGATTAGGGGCTTAGCCACCTAACCCCGCGAACTCAAATTTCGTTATGTTATTTCAGAAATAGTCCTGAAATCATATAAATGGCAGTAATGCTAATTATCTATTGATCGGGACCGCTTTTAGGACCACTTCCATAATTTACGTGTCTCATAACTATCTATAATTAAAAGATATTTTAGAAAAGTATGGTTGCGCCCCCGGGCACCACTTTCCAAAATAATATCAATGACTTAATTTTTGCACACTAACGCTATACGTGTATGT
>Ga0255753_1007210_pt1 | contig 10079 bp, 10 predicted proteins | sample 041ome_10_FD_179953 | JGI IMG/M metagenome (GOLD analysis project Ga0255753, IMG submission 179953) | Coastal salt marsh microbial communities from the Groves Creek Marsh, Skidaway Island, Georgia - 041412US metaG (version 2) | ecosystem: Environmental > Aquatic > Marine > Intertidal zone > Salt...
CCCATTTTGAGGGTAAGCTAACAAAGGAAGCAACCCTTGCCGAAATCCAAAAAAACAGCCGTCGCTATGCCAAACGACAAATGACTTGGTTTCAGAAAAAGAAGTCCAAGATCGTGGAAATTGGCACTATTGATTTAAGTCAAATAATACACCTATTACAATTGAAGTGAAATTAAATCTCCAAGGGCAGGTAATATTCCAAATTCTGATATTTAATAAAAAAATAATAGCTTAGCCCTCTAAACCCAAATCTTAAGCACTTTTGAAAAATCCCCCCCTCAGGTTTCAGATACTGCGGTAAAAAAGAGCGTATTGAGTAAACATCTATAAATATAGTTAGCAAATAAATCAAGGAGAATCTGCCTCCCCCCATCTTTATGTTGATTGTTTTTAAATATTTACGAAATTAGAATCATAAAGATCATGGGCTAAAGCCCTACAAATACAATCTAAACCATAACTTAACCAATCATGCAAATCAATCATTTTATCAGCGGCAGTGTCAGTCAGGTCGTGGAAGGACTGCTCCAAGCCCAAAAGGCTGTTGCCCTTTATGGGGTGGACATCAAAACCGACGGGGGAACCATGGGCTATTCCGAATTGGATTTTGACCTGGCCGTTACCACCCGCAGCAATCTCGACAAAGGCGGAGATGTAGAGCTCAGCATATTGGGCGTTGACCTCAAGGTGGGCCAAAAAAACGATCGCAGTCAGCAGATTGCCAACCGCCTACGGTTCAGCGTGCAATTCTCCATTCCTCCAGCAGAAATGCAAAAGGTGGCGGCAAGTATCAGGCCCAACAAAACCCACAATGCCTAGTTCCGTGGGTGTTCGATGGAATCCAATACATGATTGGGATCCAAAAGATCCAAAGCGCGGGCGAGGAATTTTCCTACACCACTGAGGTGGTTGTTTTTTAAGTTTTTGCCTAAAACACTGGAAATGGTCTCATCTTCATGCCCAAAGCGGTCGGTAGATGCCTCACGAAGCAGCAGGTCGTTCAGCAAATACTGCAACATCACATTGCCCAACTGGTCGATGGACACGGCCAAGCGCAACCAATAGCGGTGCCAGCGTCTTAAAAGGGAGGCTTCCCGTCTTTTAAAGGCCAAAGCGATCATGGCATAGGCCCAACCGATGGGCGCGGTGGAAAACAGCAGTAACAGCGAAAGGGGCAATAACATAAACCCCCAAAGTTGGGTTTTGGATTTCATTTTTATCCAAAAGGTATTACAATCTCTTCAATGGGAGCTTCTGCTCAGCTCAACTTAGTCTTATCGGGTGAGCAAAGCACATGCTCCATCTTTATTTACAATGGAGCTAATGCCTCATTCTATGGTTGGCCTTTTTTCCTATATTTGATCTACTAACTCCGGAACCGCAATTGAAACAACCAACCCAAATCCATTGAAAAAAACTCCTTTATTTTTCGTCCTGCTGCTTTTTATCCATTGCTCAAAAGAATCGGTAAAAGTTGAAGAAACCCCAATCACTCATGATTTTCTCGTTTCTTCGAGTCTATTAAAAGAATACGACAAAGCAGTAACAGGTACTTTTTCAGGATTATTACCAGGTTCTCCTATGGAACGTACCATCCATGACATTGAAATCCACAAAATCGTTTACAAAACCAAAACCGTTGACGGAAAGGAAACCCATGCCTCTGGAGCCGTCCTGTTTCCCCGATTGGATCAATCCCTTCCCTTGGTCTCCTATCAGCACGGTACCCTCACCCAAGAAAGCAGTGCCCCCTCCAACGTTACCACTTTTGGGTTGAACGAAAGTGGTGTAATGGCCATTTTTGCCGCTACTGGAATGGTTGTTTCCATGCCCGATTATCTGGGCTATGGCGCATCCTCCGACCTGCCCCACCCCTACGAACATGGTAAATCACTTGCCACTGCCAGTCACGACATGCTCAAAGCCGTGGAGGAGTTTTTGGAAGTTGAAAAAATAAAAAAAAACGATAAGCTTTATCTGATGGGCTACTCCGAAGGAGGCTATGCCACCTTGGCCCTGCAAAAACAGATGGAAGCATCGGGCGATAACCGAATTACTCTTTCCCTACCCGGTGCTGGAGCTTACAACAAAACCGCCTTTACCAAAGCCATTATCAATCTCGATACCCCACTGGAATTTATTGCCAGCTACCTTTGGGTACTCCATACCTATAACCAAATATACAGCAGCCTACAAAGGCCCTGGAGCCACTACCTCAATGAACCCAATGCCCAAAACATGGAGGGACTGGAAAAAATCAATGCTGCGACCATTCAAAATCAGTTGATCAACGAAAAAAAACTGGATACAATTCCCCAAAAGCTTTTTAAAGCTTCATTGATAGCAGGAATCATCGATGGTAGTGATACCGCCTTTACCAATGCCTTAGCCGATAATGATCTACTGGATTGGACCCCCAAAGCTCCGGTTTTCTTATATCACGGCACCGAAGACGATTATGTTTTTCCCCTTAATTCAAGCACTACCGCCCAAGCCCTGAGTGCCAATGGAGGGAATGTAAGCCATGTCCCCCTCGAGGGCAAAGACCACTATACGGCCACTATGGATTATTATAGAAATTGTTGGACTAAGATCAACGAGTAAAAGAATACCTCAACTTTTTACCTAAGGCTAACCGATTTTATCACAAAATTTATGGGCATTACAATCCCCCCAAATACCCCAAAACATTATCCTCGATCCGCCGGGCAATATCGGTGGTATCGGCTTTCACAAAGCTTTTGCCGGTGATGTTTTCGTACAGCTCGATATAACGTTCAGAGACGGAGGTGATATAGGCATCGGACATATAGGGTACCTCCTGCCCTTCCAGTCCTTGAAAACCGTTGGAGATGAGCCACTGGCGGACAAACTCCTTGGACAGTTGTTTTTGCGGTGTTCCTTTTGCCTGGCGTTCGGTATAGCCCTCGGCATAAAAATAACGGGAGGAATCGGGGGTATGGATTTCGTCGATCAAAACGATTTCCCCTTGGGCGGTTTTCCCAAATTCGTATTTGGTGTCCACCAAAATCAGATCCCGGCTTTGGGCGATCTCCGTTCCCCTTTGAAAAAGGGCACGGGTGTATTCTTCTAATTGGAGGTAGTCGGCTTCGCTTACGATGCCCTGTGCGATGATGGCTTCTCGGGAGATGTCCTCGTCATGCCCTTCCTCGGCTTTGGTGGCGGGGGTGATGATGGGGGTGGGAAAAGCGTCGTTTTCGATCATGCCCTCTGGCAGGGTCACCCCACAGAGGCTGCGCCTACCGGCCTTGTATTCCCGTGCAGCATGACCCGATAGGTATCCCCGAATGACCATTTCTACCTTAAAAGGGTTACAGCGCCTGCCGATGGCCACATTGGGGTCGGGAGTGGCGGTGAGCCAGTTGGGGACAATGTCCTCGGTGGCTGCCATCATTTGGGTGGCGATTTGGTTGAGGATCTGCCCTTTGTAGGGAATCCCTTTGGGCATCACCACATCAAAAGCCGAAAGGCGGTCGGTGGCCACCATGACCAGCAAGTCGTTTTCGAGTTCGTAAACCTCCCTGACTTTGCCCCGATAATGGGTCAACTGGCCGGGAAAATAAAAATCACAATGGGTAAGAGTGGAAATCACAACCTTTAGTTTTGGTGTTCGATACGTTTGTAGGCGTCGATGACCTTTTTGACCAAGGAATGACGGATCACATCTTTTTCGTCCAAGGCGACGATCCCGATGCCTTCGGTTTCCTTAAGAATCAAAAGGGCTTCTTTGAGTCCTGAGATCAGCCTGCGGGGCAGGTCGATCTGCCCGGGGTCGCCCGTGACCATAAACTTGGCGTTGCGCCCCATACGGGTCAAAAACATCTTCATTTGGGCGTGGGTGGTGTTTTGTCCTTCGTCCAAGATCACAAAGGCATTGTCCAAAGTCCGCCCACGCATAAAGGCCAATGGCGCGATCTGGATGGTGCCGTTTTCGATATGGCTGTTGAGTTTTTCCTGGGGGATCATGTCCCGAAGGGCATCGTACAAGGGCTGCATATAGGGGTCCAGCTTTTCCTTTAGGTCACCAGGCAGGAAACCCAAGTTCTCTCCCGCCTCCACCGCGGGACGGGTTAGGATGATCCGCTTGACTTGTTTGTTCTTCAACGCCTTGACCGCCAAGGCCACCCCGGTGTAGGTTTTTCCCGTTCCCGCGGGGCCAATGGCAAAGATCATGTCGTTTTTTTGAGCGACCTCCAACAGCCGTTGTTGGTTAAACGTCTGGGCTTTGATGATCTTCCCGCCCACCCCGTGGAGGATAAAGTTGTCCTTGTCCGAACTGGGATCAAAATCGGAGGGGTCGTCCGCGGTGATGATCCGCTCTATAACCTCTTCATTGAGATGGTTGTATTTTCCAAAGTGAGAAATCAGCATGTCCACCCGTTTGTCAAATTCCTCTAGGAGGGATTCCTCCCCAAAGGCCTTGAGGGTGCTGCCACGGGCTACGATTTTAAGTTTGGGAAAATAATACCTTAATTTTTCAATGTTGATGTTTTGCTGACCAAAAAACTCTTGTGGGTTGACCTCAGAAAGTTCAATTTTTAATTCGTTCAAGGATAAGTCAATTAAAAAAAATTAATTTTGTTTCTCAGTATGTCTTATTTCAAATGTAAATAATTTTATCCACTAAAAGCCCATGCCGATTGTAACTTTAATGACCGATTTTGGAAATAAAGATTACGCCGTGGCAGCGGTCAAAGGCGCCATCCTCAGTACGGTGGAAAACCCTCAAATCGTGGACATTAGCCACGAAATTGAACCCTATAACGCCACCCAAGCAGCCTATGTGATCAAAAATGCTTACAAAACTTTTCCCAAAGGCAGCATACACATCATCGGGGTGGACTCCGAAAAAAATCCGGAAAACCAACACCTCGCCATGCTTTTTGACGGACATTATTTTATCTGCGCCGACAATGGAATTTTTTCCATGATCAAAGGCGAGTTTAAATCCGACAAAATCGTGGCGATCAACATCCACGACCAAATGCCCTCCAACTATCCCGTCCTGGAGGCTTTTGTTTGGGTGGCCGCCCACCTCTCCCGAAAAGGAACCCTAGAGGTAGTGGGCAAACCCATTGAAAAAATCAAGGAAATCAAAGAACTCCGCCCAGTGGTAAATCCCCAAGGGGATCAAATTGTTGGGGCCGTGATCTATGTGGACAACTACGGCAATGTGATCACCAACATCACCCGCAAACGCTTCCATGAAGTGGGCAAGTCCAGAGCTTTTACCATCTTTGCACGGAATGTGAAATTCAGAAAAGTATATGAGTCCTATAGCGACGCCATTGATTTTTCCTTGCCAAAAGAAAAAAGAGACGAAGACGGAAAAAAAATCGCCCTGTTCAACGATGCCGACCACCTGGAATTGGCGATCTACAAAAGCAATCCCCAAACAGTGGGCAGTGCCCAATCGCTCTTTGGATTGGAATACAGAGAATCGGTAACCGTAAAGTTTGAATGATATGTGGGCATTGATTAAGAGAGAATGGTTTGTTTTTTTCAGCACTCCCCTGGGCTATCTTATGATTGGGGTTTTCCTGACCCTCTCCACCCTTTTCTTGTGGTTTTTGGATACCGATTTCAATCTGCTACAAGCCGGTTTTGCCGACCTGAATGCCTTTTTTGTATTGGCGCCTTGGCTGCTGTTGTTTTTGATCCCCGCACTGAGCATGCGGAGTTTTTCGGAAGAGCTGCGCATGGGTACCCTGGAATTGCTATTGACCAAACCGCTGGGGCTATGGGAAATCGTCTGTGGAAAATACATCGCCTTGTTGTTGCTCTTGTTGACCGCTCTCTTACCCACCACGGTTTACTTGTTTGCCCTCCGTGCCCTCCAACTCGAAAACACAGCCTTGGATGGAGGAAGCGCCTTCTCAGCCTATTGCGGATTGTTTGCCGTCGGTGCTAGTTTTGCCGCACTGGGACTGCTGTCCTCCTTGATCACCAAAAACGCAGTAAGTGCCTTTCTGCTGGCACTGCTGTTTTGTTTTGTTCAATTCTACCTTTGGAAAGCCCTGGCCGACGAGATGCAACAACAGAGCCTCTATTTGTTTTTTAATCAGCTCGGAATCTTTGAACACTACCTCAGCCTCCGACAAGGACTCATGACCCTCAAAGGCGGGGTCTACTTCATCGGATTGAATTACATGCTGTTGTACTGCTGTACTTTATTGTTAAAAAGAATCAAAAACACCTAGGGTTGAAAAACAAAATGCACCTTTTAAAAAACATAGGCATTCCCTTGCTGCTGCTTATTCTGGCACAAGGGCTGCACTACCAATGGGACTCCACCCCCAACGGGCGCTATACCCTGAATGAAAATACCCGAAAATTGCTCCGGGAGCTGGAGCAACCCCTAAAGATCGACCTATTTTTAAATGGCAAACTCCCGGCGGATTACCTCCGCCTGCAAAGGGAAATGCAAACCCTGCTCAAAAGCATGGAGCAACAAACGGATCAATTGGTGATCAATAGCGTTGATCCCTTTGAAGGATCGGAAAGCACCGAGCGATTGATCGAAGAAATGACCCGTTTTGGACTCCCGCCGGAATACACCCTCGAAGATCAAAACCAAACCGTGGAGCAAGGAGTGGTTTTTCCCTGGGCCATGGTCAACGACGGCAACCAAAGCGTGAGGATCCCCCTTTTGGAAAAGGTATTGGGCGATAATCCCCAACAGAAAATCAATCGCTCCATTGCCCAATTGGAATTTCACTTTTTTGATGCCCTGTACAAGATCACCCAAAAGCAGAAAAAAACCATTGCCGTGCTCACCTCCCACGGTACCTCTGAGAGCGTCAAAATCGCCGACCTCATGCGAAGCCTACAGCCTTATTACCAATTGGCCTCCTTTGATTTGAAGGCCTTGGAGAACGACCCGCAAAAAACGCTGGAAAACCTCAAACGATTCCCCTTATTGATGATCTCCAACCCCTCTCAAGCTTTTACCGAAACAGAAAAATACCTTTTAGATCAATACCTCCTCCAAGGGGGCAAACAGTGGTGGGCGATCAATGCAGTGGCGGTCAACCGTGACAGTCTTTTTAGTGGTGAAGGATCGGCCATGGCCGTGGGACGAACGCTCAACATGGAAAATGCCTTTTTTAAATACGGCTTCCGAATCCAAAAAAACCTGATTCAAGACTTGTATTGTGCCCCCATAGTCCTGGCCAGCGGTGCCGATCGCACCGCACAATACCTGCCCTACCCCTGGCCCTATCATCCACTCTCGCAACCCACAAAAAATTCTCCCTTTGGCAGCCATGGCGGCAAGGTGATCATGCCATTCTCTTCTACTGTGGACACATTAATAAATATAGTTAAAAAGACAATCTTGATCGGCAGTTCCGATTTTTCCAAAAGCCTACAAACACCCGTCAAAATTGAGTTGAAAGAAGCCTCCGAAAAGTTGCGCCCAGAATCTTTTGATCTCCCCTCCCAGCCTACAGGTATCGCTCTCAAAGGGGAATTTCGTTCCGCCTTCGAAAACAGGATCCCTCCTATTAAATTGGAATCTCCCCGCACAGTAGGCAATAGTGAAATGGTGGTTTTCTCCAGTGGAACCCTAGCCGAAAATCAAGTGGACAAAAGCAATCCATTGGAATTGGGCTACGATAAATGGACGAATAATTTTTATGATAACAAGAATTACGTCCAGCAATCCTTGCATTACCTCATGGGGAATGAAGCCTTGTTGAGCATCAAAAACAAAACGGTGGTACTCCCCCAATTGGATCTTCAAAAAACCAAAGTACTTTCCCCTACCCTCAAAGCGGTCTTACTGCTTGCTCCTTTATTGATTTTACTGCTGATCGGTGGAATTTTGTTGCGTTGGAGGGGTCGGAAATTTGGTCAATAACTTTTAATAACTTCATTTTTTTGTCCATTCACCGCGTTTTATATTTACAACAGTAAAGCTAAAGCCCATGAAATTTATCGTTTCCAGTGAATCATTACTTAAAGAACTACAAGTTTTAGGTGGGGTGATCAACAACACCAATACCCTGCCCATATTAGACAATTTTTTATTCCACCTCAATGAGAATCAATTGGTACTTACAGCCTCGGACCTGGAAACCACCATGTCTTCCTCCATCGAAGTGGAATCCAAAGACAGTGGCATGATCGCCCTCCCAGCCCGCCTGCTTTTGGACACGCTCAAAACCTTTCCAGAGCAGCCACTGACCTTTATCAAAACGGACAACAATACGGTCGAGATCAGTGCCAACAATGGCAAATATGCTCTGGCCTACCTCGACGGTGCTGATTTTCCCAAAGCGACACAACTCAATGACCCCTCAAAAACCGAGATCAATGCCTCTGTATTGGCCACAGCCATTAATTCAACCCTCTTTGCCACGGGGAACGATGACCTCCGACCGGTTATGAGCGGGGTGTTTTTTCAATTCAATTCTGATGCACTGACCTTTGTGGCTACCGACGCCCACAAATTGGTCAAATATAGCCGCACGGATATTCAGGCCGATAAAAGCGCCGAGTTCATCATGCCCAAAAAGCCACTCCAACTGCTCAAAGGAATTTTACAAGGATCGGACGAGACCGTGACCATCCAATACAACGAAACCAATGCGGAATTCAATTTTGGCAATGTGATCATGACCTCTAGATTGGTCGAGGGAAAATATCCCAATTACGAAGCGGTGATTCCCAAAGAAAATCCCAATGTAATGCAAATCGCACGTGGAGAATTCCTTAATTCTGTGCGTAGGGTGAGTATTTTTTCGAATAAAACCACCCACCAAGTCCGGCTCAAACTCGCTGGAGCAGAACTGCAAGTGTCTGCCGAAGATTTTGATTACAGCAACAAAGCAGAGGAACGTTTGGGATGTGAGTATATGGGCGACGACCTGCAAATCGGTTTTAACTCCCGTTTTTTGGTCGAAATGCTCAACAACCTCGCTTGCGACGAGATCAAATTGTCCATGTCCCTGCCCAATCGCGCAGGCATCATCACCCCCATGGACAGCATCGAAGACGGAGAAGACATTACCATGCTGGTGATGCCCGTGATGCTGAATGATTGACTTTTGCCCAAAACTTATCTGTTTTGTTCGTTTAAAAATCGTGAACTAGCCCCCCCTTAAAAAGATTTTCTCCGTAATTTTTTATAAATTGCAGAGCAACCAAATCTTTTTTATGAAAACTCAAAAACTACTCGCCTACTTTATCATTGCCTTATTCCTATCCGCTTGTCAAAAAGAAGATCAAACACTAGATGTTGGTCCGGAGCAATACATCCTTGTACACCACAACTCGGGTTTGCCACTGGAACCCTCTGAGCCATCAAAGGCGAACAGAGCCAATCCCTATGCCGATTATCAAGTGCTTGATCAAGTGTCGGCAAACATCAGGAACAACAGATTGATCAATTTTACCACGACAGCTAATGTCTTTGGAAAGGTCAAAGCCATCCCCCATTATGCTCAGAGGTTCTATTATAATTCATGGATGCTTGTTTATCTGCGAAGTAGAATCAGGATTCCATTTAAAATCAAACCCTCCGATAAAAATATAATTTTCAAAACCGAATGGGCCGGTTGGGGCGACATCACCAAAGTAGACATAATCGTGAATGGAAACCTGATAGAAAAAAATGTATCCGTCAGTGGCAGTGCATGGAGCAATCCCGGAGAAAAATACTTTGAAGTTCCCAATCATGTTCTAAACCAATCTGGAAATAATACTTTTGCCATCCGGTTGAATAGAAAATCTAGAACCGTCTTGTTCTTGAAATCAATATCCATTTTGCAAAAAAATCAGACGCGTGTAAATGTTTTGGCCATTGATGGAGGTGAACACAGAAAAAAAGTTGTCAAGGTTTTCAAGTCTGATAAAATTCTTTTTCCCTTAAATGAAAATATTTCGATTCACCTGACCAATGATTTCGATGATTTCAATCCCAATAATGTTCAACCCGTGGACATTGTTAGCAAGAGTAGTGGAACCAATAATTACCGATCCGGGATAGAAGATTTTAATAAGTTGTTTAAAGATGCTTCAAGATTCCCCACCCCCCCCTTAGTCATCACCTCCGC
>Ga0255753_1007216_pt1 | contig 10075 bp, 10 predicted proteins | sample 041ome_10_FD_179953 | JGI IMG/M metagenome (GOLD analysis project Ga0255753, IMG submission 179953) | Coastal salt marsh microbial communities from the Groves Creek Marsh, Skidaway Island, Georgia - 041412US metaG (version 2) | ecosystem: Environmental > Aquatic > Marine > Intertidal zone > Salt...
CTAGTACCAATTACATTTTCTGAATCTAGACCTCTTGTTAGTAATCTTTTTTCTAGCTCCTCAATGCTAGGAGGAATGATGAATATTGAAATATGATCGATACCAGTTTTTTGTATTAACTTAAAGCCTTGAACATCAATATCACAGATTACATTTATTCCTTTATTTAGTCTTTCATCAATATATCTATGCAAAGTGCCGTATTGATAGTTATGTACAACTGCAGATTCAATAAAAGCATCTTCTTTCTTCAATGAATTAAACTCATTTTCGGAAACAAAAAAATAATGCTTACCCTCTTCCTCTCCTTCTCTTGGTGATCTTGTGGTGGCTGATATTGAAAGCTCAATATTTTCATAATTGGCAAGAATTGACTGAATTAAAGAAGATTTTCCTGCACCAGATGGAGCAGCAATAACGAATAACTTGCCCTTTCTATTATTCAATATTCTGAGCCTGCTCACGCATTTCCTCTACTAAAAGCTTTATATCTAGTGCTATTTGTTTATATCTAGGAGCATCTAGTTTTACCGATAAGGTGCTAGTTTCTCTAAATAATTCCTGCAAGATAAAATCTATTTTTTTTCCGCTACAATTCTTAGACATTAATTCCTTTTTTAAAGACCCGGTATGAAAGTTAATTCTTTCTATTTCTTCGGCAACATCATGTTTAAGTGCCAGCAAAGCAATTTCTTGAGCAAGTCTCTCTTGATCAACAGTTTCACATAAATTATGAACTTTCTTTATAAGTGATTGTGATCTTATTTTTAATAATTTTTTATTAGAATTAGATAGTCTAGAAATAGATTTATTAATTTTATCAATTTTAGATAGGAACAATTTATTTATCTTTGCCCCTTCGAATGCTCTATTTAAAATAAAGCTTTTCAAAGCTTCTTTAAAAACTTTTTTTATTAAATTTTGATTAACTTGAATTTTTTGCTCCGTTTTAATTATTCCAGGAACGTCTTTAATGTCTGAAAATGACAGGCTTTTTATTTGTATCGATTCAATTTGGTCTATTGATTGGCGAAGATTTTTTATAGATTCCTTATTAACTATGTATAAATTACTCGATGGAAATTTTAATTTAAGCCTTATGTCTAATGTTCCTCTTTTAACTTTTTTAGAGACTGTGTCCCTTATAAAAAGGTCTAACTCATTGCTTATGTCATGAGGCTTAATAGTGATATCTAGAAACCTATGGTTAACTGATTTAATTTCACAGTAAATTTCCGTCTCTTTATTGATATGCTTTGCAAAACCAAAGCCTGTCATACTTGATGTCATAACCTTATTGTATTTTGCCTAGAGTTTTTGTTCTAGTTTAATTTTTTTTAAAATTTAAATCCTGTTTGTTTTAACTTTGTATTTCCAATTGATTTTTCTGAAGAAAGAATCTCCGAGTCTTCTGTGCAGTTAAAAATATTTGCTTGCTGAGTTTCGGATTTATACTCAATAAAGTGGGATATTATATTTGCTGCTTGATCTCTATGAAGTTTGTTGTGGGATACCTTTTTTGATTGATTGTCATAGAGACCAGAAAACCTAAGAATTATGAGCTTTGACTCAAACACACTTGATAAAGCTAACTCATATTTCATGATTAACTTACCTCTAAATTCTGAAGGTGCTTCTACTGATGTTTCGTCAACAAGACCTTTATGCTCACTTCCATAAACTCTTGTAGAGGATACTGCAATCACTTTTTTAATATTTAAATTAGATAGAAGATTTATGATATTTTGAGTAGCAATAATAAAGCCATCTTTATATCCTTGCTCATCAAGGTTGCTTGGCTTTGGAATTATAATTACAGAATCAAAGGCTTTAGCTTTAAGATCAATTTTTTTATCGGAAAGCCAGTCCCAATTAAATTTCTTGATACGCAAATCATCAGAACCATTTCTTGAGATTGCATAAATATTTATAGGTTGACTTGCAAGTCTCTTAACTAACCTTTTGGCAATATCTCCATAACCTATTATTAGGATATTTTTTTGCATGAGTTAATTTTACACATGATCCAGAGAAGAATCTCTGGATCATTGTTTATTTAGAAAAAAATTATATGCTTAAAAGCGGCGCTATTACTAAGCTGACAATTGCCATAACATTTATCAAAATATTCATGGACGGACCAGATGTGTCTTTAAAAGGATCTCCAACTGTATCGCCAACAACTGTTGCAGCATGAGTATCAGACCCCTTACCACCAAGATTACCCTTTTCAACATATTTTTTGGCGTTATCCCATGCGCCACCTGCATTAGCCATCATCAATGCCAAAGAAACACATCCCAATAAACCACCAGCCAGCATTCCACCAAGCGCTTCTGCGCCAAGACCAAAACCAACAACTGCTGGCATTGAAACCGCAATAACACCAGGCAACATCATTTTCTTTAATGAGGCTCTGGTTGCTATTTCTACACATTTCTCTGAATCAGGGTCAGCCGTTCCTTCCATTAGGCCGGCTATTTCTTTGAATTGTCTTCTAATTTCATTAATCATTTCAAAAGCAGCATCACCAACAGCTTTCATTGTTATTGATGCAATATAAAAAGGAATGCACGCGCCTATGAACATACCAACAAGTACAATTGGATCTGTAAGTGCTAGTGAAAATTCTGGATTGTTGACTGTAACAACTGCTGAATAGGCAGAAATAATTGCAAGAGCAGCTAAAGCTGCAGCTCCAATAGCAAATCCTTTACCAATTGCTGCTGTGGTATTTCCTAATTCATCAAGCGAGTCTGTTATATCTCTAACTTCTTTACCCATTCCTGACATCTCCGCGATCCCGCCTGCATTATCAGCAACTGGTCCATAAGCATCAATAGCCATTGTTATGCCAACAGTTGAAAGCATGCCAACTGCGGCTATACCTACTCCATAGACTCCTGATAAACCAGTTGATACAAAAATGATAGATGCTAGCACTATGATTGGAATCACTACAGACTCCATTCCAACTGCTAATCCTGAAATCATAACTGTTGCTGAGCCTGTTTCTCCTGATTCAGCAATATCTTTTACTGGTTTTCCACCAGTGTAATATTCTGTTATTAAACCAATTAATACTCCACCAACTGCTCCAGCAATAACACACCACCAAACAGCATTCGAGACACCTGGTAAAGCTTGGATTATGAACCATGCAAACCCAACGAATATCACTGGTGCCAATAATGTTCCTGATCTCAAGGCACTTGCAGGTGCTTTAGCAGATTGAAGTTTTACAATGATAATTCCCAATATTGACGCAACTAGTCCAGAAGATGCAAGTAACAAAGGAAGCTTCATCATATCAACTGCACCGTCATTACCTGCTAAAACTAATGTATAGGCTATAGCAATAGAAGCAATCATTGAGCCACAATATGACTCAAAAATGTCTGAACCCATTCCAGCAACATCACCTACATTATCACCAACATTATCAGCAATAACGCCAGGATTTCTTGGATCATCCTCTGGTATTCCAGCTTCAACCTTACCTACAAGATCTGCTCCAACATCAGCACTTTTGGTGAAAATACCTCCACCAACTCTTGAAAATAAAGCTACAACCGAAGCACCCATTCCAAAACCTTCTAAGGCATGAACATGGTCAGCATTAAAAAAATAATAAAGCGTTCCTAAACCTATTAAGCCAAGTGAAGCTACACATAAACCCATTACTGATCCACCGTAAAAAGAAACTGAAAGAGCGGCAGCAGCACCATCTTCTTGTGCAGCGGTTGCAGTTCTTACATTTGCTTTAGTAGCAGCATACATTCCAATAAATCCTGCTAATGAAGAACAGGCTGCACCTGTTACTACTGCAATGGCAGAATGAACGCCTAACGCATACCAAACTAAAACAACCAAGACTGCTATAAAAATTAATAAATATTTATACTCAGTCTTCATAAAAGCCAAGGCTCCGTTATGAATTTGGTCACCTATTTTTTTGACCTTATCTTGTCCATCTGGATATTTCATGACAAGCATATAAACAACAAGTGCTGCCAACATTCCAACAACGCCTAAAACTGGTGGTAAAAGTAAAGTATTCATTAAACGATCCCCATTTTAAAAAGAAGCATTCTAGCAAATAATTATAAAAAAGACGTTGTTTTTAATTATTTATTGAATAAATTTTTATCAATTAACTCTTCTGAATCAGCAACTATACATGCAACTGCAGCATCACCGGTTACGTTTACGGAGGTTCGTAGCATATCCAAAATTCTATCTACGGCGAGTATTATACCAATGGCTTCAAGCGGCAGACCAAATTGTTGCAATATGATTACAAGTGTTATTGTTCCTGCAGATGGCACCGCTGCTGTTCCTATAGAAGTAACAACTGCTAGGATTACTACTTGTATATATTGAAATAAAGTTAGATCAATACCAGACATTTGAGCAATAAAGACCGTTGCCATGCCCTGCATTATTGCAGTTCCATCCATATTTATTGTTGCTCCAACCGGTATTACAAAAGATGAGACATTTTTGTTTACTCCCAAATCATCTTGAACAGTTTTTAGTGTTACAGGAATTGTGGCCGCGCTTGAAGACGTTGAAAATGCAAATATTGCAACATCTTTCATTTTTTTATAAAAAGTAAGCAGGCTAAGATTTGTAAAAATCTTTAAAATTAATGAGTATGTAAAAATTACATGAATTAATAGAGCAATTATAAGCAAAATGACATACTTAAATGCTTCCTGAAAAATATCCAAGCCATCTGCAATTACGAACTTACCTATTAAACAAAAAACGCCAATGGGTGCAAAAGATATGACCATGATGACTAACTGCATAAAGACGGTATTTAGTTTCTCAAAACTTTCGCTAAAGTTGTTAGTTAAATGATTTGTTCTATTGAGAGCAAGGCCAAATAAAATACTAAAGAAAACAACTGCAAGCATTTGATTTTGTGCCATGGCATCAATTATGTTTGAAGGAAAGATATCTAAAATTGTTTCGTATATGCCTTGGCCTTGGGGAAGCTTTTCGGGAGGAGCTATTTCAGTAGAATATCCAGCTCCTGGCTTAAAAACTGAGCCGATTAATAGTGAAAGAGAAACTGCAATAGCGGTTGTTGATAGGTATAGAAGAATTGTTTTAATTGTTATGTTTCCTAAGCTCTGCATGCTTGTTAAAGAGGAAATACCAGATACAAGAGAAAAGAATACCAACGGAACAATAAGTAGCTTTAGTAAATTAATAAAAATTCCGCTTCCAAGATTGAAAACATAAATTTTTATAAAATTTAAAAAAGTACCTGGAATAAAATTTGAATAATATAAAAAAGAGCCAACTAAAAAACCTAAAAACATTCCAAGCAAAATATTTCTTGTTAAATTTTTAGGAGTCTCAATCATTCTATCTCAATCATATCAAAATCTTCTTTGCCAACACCACACTCAGGACATAGCCAATCTTCAGGGACATCTTCCCATCTTGTTCCAGGCTCAATGCCATCATCAGGCCACCCTTCTGCTTCGTCATATATTAGACCACAAACAATACATTCATACTTTTTTAATTTCATACTCATATTTTTTAATTTTACTTTGATTAAAAGTACGGACGTTATAATATCAGATTTATCGAGTAATTAATGAAGCTAAAGAAAATATCATCTTGGAAAAATTTTGAATCTGTTAAATCAAAAATATCAAAAAATGAAATACGTTCCTGGTTGCTTGAAAGCGGTCCAATAACAAAAAGAATAAAAAAAAATGGATCATTTAAGCTTCATCTCATACAAGATGAATTATCTTTTATTAAACAAGAAGATAAAGACTTCATTAACTCCACATCTAATGAAATAAAATTAAGAGAGGTTATTCTTTTGTGTAATGATGTGCCGATAGTTTTTGCTCAAACAATAATCCCCTTAGAAACCATTTCAAAGGGATTGGAGCAACTAGGAAGTCTTGGCAATAAACCCCTTGGTGATATTCTATTTGAAAAAGATATTTTTACTAAAGACAAAGTTGTATATGCTTTATTTGAAAATGCTTCAGGCATGTATTGGGGAAGAAAGGCAAAATATTTAGTTAAAGGCTATAAATTCTCAGTGATGGAAATTTTTTTAATAAATACAGATGATTAATAAATTAATGATTTATTTGAGGCTTGCTAGGTTAGACAAGCCTGTTGGTATTTATCTTTTACTCTGGCCGTCACTAATGGGGCTTATGCTAGGAGCTCTCAATGAAGGTTATATCGGTTTTGAAAATTACCTTATTGTGTTGGCTGGAGCAATCCTGGTAAGGTCTTGTGGCTGTGTGATTAATGATATTAGTGATCATAAATTTGATAAATTGGTATCAAGAACAAAGGAAAGGCCCTTAGCTAATGGTGAAATTAATTTAAGAGAGGCTTGGATATTTTTTTTCGTTACGGCGAGTGCATGCATTAGTCTGTTAATGTTTGTTCCAAAAATAACTTTTTATATTTCAATGGTTATTGCCGTTTTTATCTTAATATATCCGCTAACAAAAAGATTTTTAAAAGCACCTCAGTTTTTTTTGGGTATAACTTTTGGATCAGGAACACTCATATCTTACAGTCTTGCTTCAGCAAACTTCTCAATATCTATAATGATTCTTTTTTTAGGAACAGTTTTATGGATCATCAGTTTTGATACCATTTATGCTTTAGAAGATATGGATGATGATCGAATTATTGGAATTAATTCAACACCAATATTATGGGGAGATAAAGCAATACTGATTAGCAAAATACTTCATTTGTTATTTTATGTCTCTCTTTTATCAATATTTTATGTGAATCAATTTTCGCTTTTATTTCTGGCAACATTATTCATTTTGCTATGTACTTTTCTTTATCAATATAGTCTTGTAAATGAGGAGAAATACTTAAAAGCATTCAAAATTAATCATTGGATTGGGATGTTCGCGACGATTGGTTTTGCAGTCGAGATCTTTCTAATCTAGACACTCTGAAATGAAAAGTACATTTATTAAAAGTTTGTCTGAGATTTCATCGGCTAACCTTAATGAAATTATTAATGAAAAAGATATGCCCTTTATGTCATATGAATATTTATATGCATTAGAAAAAAGTAAATCCGTTCATGTAAATAATGGCTGGGAAACATTTCACTTGATCCTCTCTGAAAAAGAGAATCTATCAGGCTTTCTTCCGATTTATAAAAAGAATAATAGTCATGGAGAATTCGTTTTTGACCATCAATGGTCTTATGCATTAAGAAGAGCTAATAGGGATTATTATCCAAAATTACTCAGTGCAATCCCCTTCACTCCCTGTGAGACAAGCAAATTCATTGCCACTAAATCTATTGGTATTGAGAGCTTTACTGAACCAGTAATTGATTACATGAAAAAAAATAATGTAGAAACATGGCACATTCTTTTTCCTAATAATGATCTATCTGAAATGCTTATTGAACATAACTTTATTGAACGAAGTGGTTATAGATTTGTCTGGAACAACAAAGAATATAAAACCTTTGATGACTTTCTTAAAATTTTTACTTCAAGACAAAGAAAAAATATTAAATCCGAAAGAAGGAAAATTTATGATTCAGGAATCAACTTCTCAATAAAAGATAATAGCAATATTACATTGGATGATTGGCTTGTTTTTTATCAATTTTACCAATCTACCTATCATGAAAGAATGCAAGCACCCTATTTAAACTTTGATTTTTTTAAATTGGTTCATAAGTACAAAGATATTCTTTGTCCTGTTATTTTTTTTGCTGAACTTGAGGGAAATAAAATTGCTGGATCGCTTTGCTTTCAAAGTAAAGACACTCTTTATGGAAGGCATTGGGGCTCCTCAATAGATATAGATAGCTTACATTTTGAATGCTGTTATTATCAAGGAATTGAATACTGCATAAAAAATGGCATTGCTCTCTTTGATCCTGGCGTTCAAGGAGAACATAAAATCAGGAGAGGTTTTGAACCAAGAGCCTCCACTTCATATCATTATGTTTTAAAAAAGGATTTTAGAAATGCAATTGAATCTTTTTGTAAAGAAGAAAAAATTAGCATAGAAAAATATTTAGCAGCTTGTAGTGAATATACACCTATAAAAAAAGAATATAGAATTTAAATATGTTAAAAACTTTGCCTACAACTTCTCATCACCTAGCAGTATGTGAGGCAAATTTCATTAGACTTAAGAGGTTATTAAATAATTTTCTATTAGACAAAATTTTTTATGAATCTATTAACCCAAATCAATCTTCTTTAAAGATTAGTTTTCTTATATTAAAGAAAACTCAGCACACAATAATACTTGAGGCCAAACAAAGTGCAAATAAAAAAAATATCCATAGTAATTTTATTCTTAGAATACAAATTAGTTTAGATGCAAAATTAGCAGAAGTTTTGTCTTATCAAGGCGAAAAGCCTCTTCCTTTTTTTATGAATCAATCAAAAAGACAATCATTTGATGAAAAGCTTCAGCAAAATAAATTCTTAACAGAATGGTTGGAAAGTATTTTTGTTTCAGGTATTTCAGGTAAGGAGCAAATTAGTAATTTATTAAATAATGTCTAACACTATTCTTTATTTCCATGGGTTTAAGTCTTCAAGTGATTCTGGTAAAGCTCAAGAGTTTAAGAAATTTATAGAAAATAATACATCTCAAACAAAGATTATAATTCCCGACTTAGAAGACGACTTTAAAGAAGCACATAAACAAATAAAAACCCTAATTGATAAAAGTAATCCAAATATTTTATATATGGGTAGCTCATTAGGAGGTTACTATGCCCTTTATTTTGCGCAACTTTATAAATCTAAGTCAGTATTAATTAATCCAGCGATACCCCCTCTAAATGATTTTGAGATTCATCTTGGCAAAAATGAAAATTATGCTACTGGAAATAAATTTACTATTTCAAAAGATGATATTTCTTATATTAGAAGTCTTCATCATAAGAAAATTTTAGAACCGAAAAATAATTTAATACTACTAGAGTCTGGTGATGAGATTCTTAACTATGCTCAATCTACTAGTTATTTCAGAGGCTCATATATAGATATATTTTATGGTGGAAATCACTCATATACATCTATCAAAGAAAAATTTACAAAAATCAAAGATTTTTTTGATCTGAAATAATTGCATTAATTTAATGCATTATCAATATATATGCACTAAAATGACGCATAAATAGTTCAAATATTGTGCATATAGTTCAAATAATAATGGCATGTAAATTGCTTTATTAATAACGCTAAATAAAATTTTATTAGGAGAAATAATGGCAGAATATAAAACTTATGAATACATATGGTTAGATGGTTACCAACCTGAAGCCAATATGAGAAGTAAGGTGAAGGCTACAGAAGCTGATACACCGCCAGATTGGTCTTTTGATGGATCATCTACACAACAAGCAGAGGGTGGTAGCTCTGATTGTTTACTTTTACCTGTTCAGACATATGCTAACCCAAATGGACATGACATCGTCATGACTGAAGTGCAAGCAGCTGACCACACTACTCACCCATCTAATTACAGAGCAGCAGCAGCTGAGGTTGTTTCTGATGAGTGGTGGTTTGGTTTTGAGCAAGAATTCTTTTTTACAGACCCTGAAACAGGCGAGCCTCTTGGATGGGAAAATGGAACACCAAGTAAACCACAGGGTGAATATTATTGTGGTGTTGGTGCTGGCAATGTAGTTGGAAGAGAAATATCAGATGCTCATCTTCATGCATGTCTTGATCTAGGTATCACCCTAACTGGTACAAATGCAGAGGTTGCTCTTGGACAATGGGAATACCAGTGTTTTGGTAAAGGTATTAAAGCTGCTGATGATCTATGGGTTAGTAGATATTTATTATTTAAAATAGCTGAAGAGTTTGGCGTTGGTGTAAACATCCACCCTAAACCTAAAACAGGTGATTGGAATGGTTCTGGAATGCACACAAACTTTTCGAATGAAGCTATGAGATCTGCTGGTTCTGAAGAGCTATTCAATTCATACTGTGACAAGCTTGGTGAAGTTCATGCTGAAGGTATAGCATCTTATGGTTCAGACAATGATATGAGACTTACAGGTCTTCAT
>Ga0255753_1007219_pt1 | contig 10071 bp, 7 predicted proteins | sample 041ome_10_FD_179953 | JGI IMG/M metagenome (GOLD analysis project Ga0255753, IMG submission 179953) | Coastal salt marsh microbial communities from the Groves Creek Marsh, Skidaway Island, Georgia - 041412US metaG (version 2) | ecosystem: Environmental > Aquatic > Marine > Intertidal zone > Salt...
ACCCGAAGACATATTTCGCAAATTACTCTCATTAGGGTTACAAACTTATCCAACAAGTAGCTTAGAAGAAGCGTTAAAACGTTCAGACAAAGAAAATCCACTTCTTATCACTGGATCTTTGTATCTAGTAGGTCATGTGCTAGAGTTCAACGGAACCAAAATAATCTAAATTGTCTCTTTAATCCATGTCTCAAGAGCAGATTTTGGCAAAGCACCCATTTTTTCAGATATCTTTTTTCCATTTTTAAATATCATTAATGCAGGGATACTTCTTATACTATAGTTTTGAGAAGTAGTGGGATTTTCATCGACATTAATTTTAACAATTTTTAATTTACTTTCCATTTCATTTGATAACTCTTCTAAAGATGGAGCAATAGCCTTACATGGGCCGCACCATTCTGCCCAAAAATCTACTAACACAGGTTCTTTAGAATCTAAAACATCATTCTTAAAATTTTGATCATTTGTCTTGTTAGTTGGCATTCAATTATCTCCTCATTGATTGGTTATTAAATGGTATTAAAATTTTTTTCTAATTGTTGAAGAAAGTTATCTAAATCTTCTAAAAATTCTAATTTTGCAAAATCACCTTTTTCTTCATATTGATTTCTTAATGTGTCTAACTGTTGATATGATTTGGGAATACTGTTCCACTTATTATTATCATTACTTAGTATCTGGTTTGCAATAATTTTATGAATATTTTCATAGTCATTTTTAGGTAACACAAAAGAGGCTTCTTCATAAATCAACCTTTGTGCAAAATACTTAAATCTTTGATCTCTAAACTGATTAGAAATATAATATTTTTCTTCCCAGTCTACATTATGAAAATCTATCATTTTGCTTTTGTCATGATTGTCGGGGAAACCTCCAAAATACAAGCTGTCTTCAGGCAAAGAATCTAATTGGGATTTAGTTATTTTTTTTTCTTCATATTCTTCAAAAAAAATAGTTTGCATTTTATTACAAAAATCAGGATTGTTCTTTATTAATTCTGCTCTTTCCTGAAGAGTTGCCAAGCCTATTTCTTTATAAATAGGTATTTTTTCGAAGAAATCTTTATCCATTAATATTGGGTTTTTATTATTTTTGACCTCTCTTATAAATTTAGGCCTAAGCTTCATTTTAATTTTCAACTCTTTTATAGATAAATCAAAATAATCAATTGGATCATGCATTAAATCAAAGCATTGAGGATAATTAAAATAGTTTTTACATACAAAAGTAACTACATGTGAACTATATTTACCAAAAAAATATTCATCTATGCAAAAGACAGTGTTTTTAAGCATAAAATTATCAACGTCAATTTTATTACTACTTTTTAAACCAGATTCCCAAACCCTATTCGCATTTTCATATATTTTTGTAGCTATCTCAATTGTAGCTTCAACATCTCCCATAGCATCGTGAGCATTATGAATAATATTATTGAGCTGAGTTAACTGATCCAATTTAAAAACTTGATTACCTTTTTCATTCAATGCCACCTTCAGACAATCTGGAAAATAAAATTTTGATGCTCTAGCAAGTCCAAGAACATCTATTCTTCTATTTCCGTTAAATTGAGTTATGTATGGTTCAAAGAGTAATTTAAAAAATGTTTTTCTTAAAAACTCTTCATCGAAATTAATAGTATTATAGCCAATGAAAATTGCTGGTGACCATTTATTAAAGATATTTTGGACTTTTTTTATTAACTCATAATGTGACAAATTTACGTTGTTTAACATTTCTATAGAGGTATTATTAACTATTAGAGCTCCTGGTTCTGGGACCACACCAGATCTTAACCTACATCTTTCTTCAAACCTTTCGATTTCATTAAACTTATCATCTACTAATATCGCTCCAACTTGAATTATTTGATCCCAAGTCGAATTTCTTCCTGTAGTTTCAAGATCGTAAAAAACAAAATTCATTTTTAATCTTTATTTTTTGATGATGAGTAAAGAGAAATTTTATTAGCCCACCTTTCGGAACCTGTTAGAGAAATCTTTCTAATATTAGATATAATATTTTTATCATCTTTATTTAATTCAATATAAATATTCAAAGGATCATAATACTTGATTTGAAATTCAAATTTAGGCCATTCTAATAAAATAATTTTTTTTTTAAGTCTTCAAAAATACCTATTTCTTCAACTTCTTCAAATTTGTTGATTCTATAAAAATCACAATGATATATTTCATAATTATCTTTATATGGATAAGATAAAGCCAGATTAAATGTAGGACTTGGGATTTCCTTAATATTAGTCATTTTTTTAATTATTGTTTTAGAGAGATAAGTTTTCCCTACCCCTAAACCACCATTTAAAGTAATCACATCTCCAACCATAAGAATTTCAGACAAAAAAGTCCCAAATTTTTTCATCTCGCTTTTGGTATTAATAATTATATCTAAAAAAGAATTCATTTCTCTAATAGCGGTAACTATCTGATTTAAATGGCCCTTCTACTGGAACACCAATATAATCAGCCTGTTCATTTGATAACTTTGTTAATTTTGCACCTACTTTGTCTAGATGTAATTTAGCTACTTTTTCATCTAAATGCCTAGGCAATGTATACACTTTATTTTTATAATCTTTATATTTTTCCCAAATTTCCATCTGCGCAAGTACTTGATTTGTAAAAGATGCACTCATAACAAAACTTGGATGGCCGGTGGCACAACCTAAGTTTACTAATCTACCCTTAGCTAGAACTATCAATCTTTTACCATCTTGAAACTCAACCTCATCAACTTGGGGTTTGATTTCTGTCCATTTCATATTTTGAAGGGATTCAACTTGAATTTCAGAGTCAAAATGACCGATGTTACAAACAATTGCTCTATCTTTCATTTCACGCATATGATCAACAGTTATAACATCTTTGTTACCTGTTGCAGTTACAAAAATATCACCCCTTGGGCATGCATCTTCCATTGAGCAAACTTCATAGCCCTCCATAGCCGCTTGTAAAGCACATATTGGATCAATTTCAGTTACAATTACCCTTGCTCCACCTTGACGCAATGATGCAGCAGAACCTTTGCCAACATCTCCAAAGCCAGCAACTACAGCTACTTTGCCTGATAACATCACGTCAGTAGCTCTTCTTATACCATCAACTAAAGATTCTCTACACCCATATAAGTTATCAAACTTTGATTTTGTTACAGAGTCATTGACATTTATAGCAGGAAATGGAAGGTCTCCTTTTTCTGCCATTTGATATAATCTAAGAACTCCAGTGGTAGTTTCTTCCGTAACGCCCCTGATACTTTTTTGTACTTTAGTAAACCAACCAGGTGAACTTTTAAGCCTAGTAAGAATTTGAGCTTTTAATGCTTCTTCTTCCTCATTTGAAGGAGATGAAAGAATATTCTCTCCTTTTTCAGCTTTTGCACCTAAAATAATGTATAAAGTTGCATCTCCTCCATCATCCAGTATCATGTTTGCAACAGTATCATCAGACCAAGTAAAAATTTTATCTACATATTGCCAATACTCTTTTAAGGTCTCACCTTTTTTTGCAAAAACGGGTATATTTTGTTTTGCAATAGCAGCAGCTGCGTGATCTTGAGTGGAAAAAATATTACAACTTGCCCAACGAACACTCGCACCAAGAGCTGTTAAGGTTTCAATAAGAACAGCTGTTTGTATTGTCATATGAAGACAACCTGCTATTTTAGAGCCTTTTAGTGGCTGTTGATTGCCAAACAACTCACGACACGCAATTAAACCAGGCATTTCAGTTTCAGCGATAGAAATTTCTTTTCTGCCCCAATCAGCAAGGCCTAGATCTGCTACTAAATAGTCATTCATCGATTACACTTTCTAAAAAAAAATTACTTATAACACTCTTAAGATTAATTGCAAATTTTGCTTATGAAATTTACAAATATGATTTACTTAAGCACAGTCAAAAATCACTTTTACTGTTGCTCCCAAACATCTGTTATTTTTATTATATCTATTATAAGCTTCGATCTTTCCATTATGCGCTTGAATTATTTCTTTAGATATAGACAAACCTAATCCAGAGTGGCTTCCTAAGCCTTCATTTTCAGATCTTTCAGTATAAAACCTATCAAAAATTTTATTGAGAGATCCCTCATTAAACCCTGATCCATTATCTTCTACTAAAATAACTAAGTTCTCCTTTTGTGTTTCAATAATTATATTTATTGTATCATTCTTATTTGAAAAAGAAGCTGCATTTTGTATCAAATTATCAAAAACTTGAGCAATTTTATTTTCATCTCCCATGATATATATAGATTTCTCACTTTTAGTAATTTGTAATTTACAACTTATTATAGATGACCTTATATCAATCAACGTTTCTAATAAGGCTAAAATGTTAATTTTTTTCATTTCTATCCTAGATAATTCTGCATCTAATCTTGATGCAGCTGAAATATCATTAATTAACCTATCTACCCTTTCAACATCATCTTGAATAAGTTGAATTAACTTTTTTTGATCTTTGTAATTTCTAACTTTACTAATAGTTTCTGATGCCGATCTAATAGATGTGATAGGGTTTTTAAGTTCATGGGCAATATCTGCTGCAAAATCAGCTATATGGTCAATTCTATTTTGAAGTTTATTTGTCATTTTAAAAAATGATCTTCCCAGGTCTCCTATCTCATCTCTTCGTGTCCTAAAAGCGTCCAAGTTAAATGATTTAATTTTTTCATCTTCAGATATTTTATCTGCTTCATTTGCCAATTTAATTATTGGGTATGTTATTGAACGACCAAAATAAAAAGCCAAACTTATTGTGGCCAGCAAAATAACACCAAATGCTTTAAATAACTCTGTTTCTAAATCAATTAATTCTTGTTCTATTTTTTCGCCTGAAACTGACAACAAAACTGCTCCCCTTACCATACGAATATTTTTTATTGGTATAGCAACTGATAATAATAATTTACCTTGTTCATCTTGCCTCAAGATCTTATGATTTTTTCCTGTAAGGGCTATAGCTACCTCAGGATAATTTTCAAAAGAAAATTTACTATCATCATTATATTTTGGAAGATTAAGGGGGCGTGATATTAGGCTTGAGAACAAAGATACAAAGTTAATAAAATATTTCTTAAAAAAATAATCATTATCTACTGATGGCAAAGGACTAACTTTAACAAAAGGACTATATTTCATACTTGCTTTAGTATCAGCAATCAAACTTCCAGCAACATTGAAAACTCTTGCTCTAATATTAGATCCGTATTCAACCTTTGGTATTAGACTTTGCAAAGCAGGCCCAGAAATTTCATTGTTTTGTATTAAGCCATACTGACTTTCTGCTAAAGCAAGAGCTTTTGTAAGAGTAATCCCCTGTCTTTCTATTGCAGCAAATTCTGATTTAATGAGAATATCTTGATATTTGTTAAAGTAGATAATTATTATTGGATATAAAAGAACGGGTAATAAAATTATAAAAAGTATCCTTAATTTTAAAGGGAAATATAATTTATTTAAAAATGTGGGTAATATTTTCAATTTTATGCGTCTCTATATCTATATCCTACTCCATATAAAGTCTCAATAGAATCAAAACTTTTATCAAATACTCTAAACTTTCTTCTCATTCTTTTTATGTGACTATCAATAGTTCTGTCATCCACATAAATTGTTTCACCGTAAGCAGTATCTATAAGCTGGTCTCTATTTTTAACTAATCCAGGTCTTAGAGCTAAAGAATGAAGAATTAAAAACTCAGTCACAGTTAATCTAACTTCTTCTCCTTTCCATGTGCATAGATGCTTATCAGGGTCAAGTGACAAATTATTTCTTTGTATCATTTTATTTGAATGAGTTATTTTTGGTGAACTCCTCCTAAGAACTGCTCGTATTCTTTCAATTAGTAGTTTTTGAGAAAAGGGTTTGATTATATAGTCATCAGCCCCCATCCTAAGTCCGATGGCTTCATCAATTTCATCATCTTTACTTGTTAGAAATATTACAGGAACATCGCTTGAATTTCTTAATTCTTTTAGTAATTCCATACCATCCATTTTAGGCATTTTTATATCTAGAACAGCTAAATCAGGTTGGTTTTTTTGTAACGCAAACAATCCCTGTTGGCTATCACTGTAAGTTTCAACCAACCACCCTTCTGCCTTCAGAGCAACTGAAACAGATGCTAAAATATTACTGTCATCATCAACAAGAATTATTTTTTCACTCATTATTAACCTATAAATTGTACGTTTAATTATTTTAAAATTATTTGCGTAAAATTTGGTTTTATCAAGGCTAAATTAAGTTATTTTCTCGCATAGTTAGTTTAATGAGCCTCTGCCCAATTATCTCCATATCCAGTGTCAACTTTTAATTTAACATTTAAAGGCACCATAGGTAAATTTGCTGTTTCCATAACTTGCACAATAATATTAGAAATTTTTTCAATTTTATTATCTTTTATTTCAAAAACCAATTCATCATGTACTTGCATTAACATTGATACTTCATCAACATAATCAGATAAATTTTTATGAATTTGTACCATCGCTAATTTAATAATATCTGCAGCAGTACCTTGAATTGGAGCATTGATTGCTTGCCTTTCTGCAAAGCCTCTTAATCTTTGATTCTTTGAATCGCTGCCGTTTATATATATTCTTCTATTGAACAAAGTTTCTACATATCCATCAATATCTAGCTTTTGTTTGATATCTTCCATATAATCTCTAATTCTAGGAAATCTAGAAAAATATGCATTAATAAAATCTTTAGCTTCATTTACTGAACATTTAAGTTGTTTTGAAAGCCCGTATGAAGAGATGCCATAAATAATCCCAAAATTAATAGTCTTTGCTTTTCTTCTATGTTCAGAGCTAACTTGGTCTAAATGAATTCCAAAAACCTTAGAAGCAGTGTCAGTGTGGATATCCAACTCATTATTGAAAGCCTCAAGCATTTTTGTTTCATCTGCAATATGGGCAATTAAACGTAATTCTATCTGAGAGTAATCCATAGACACTAATTTAGAGCCTTCCTTTGGTTCAAATGCTGTCCTAATAAGCCTTCCTTCTGAGGTTCTTATAGGAATATTTTGTAAATTAGGATTTGATGATGACAATCTACCTGTACTAGCACCAACCATAGAATAACTTGTATGAATTCTTTTAGTATCTGGGTTCATTTGTTCGATCAGAGCGTCAGCGTAAGTGCTTTTTAGTTTAGAAAAATGACGCCAATCTAATATACGTTTTGCTATTGGATGACCAGCATCAGAGATGTTTTCCAAGACTTCAACACTTGTCTGCCAAGAACCATTTTTTGATCTTTTGCCACCACTTATTTTCATATCATCAAATAATATTTCTCCTAACTGTTTAGGAGAGCCAATGTTAAAAACTTTGTTACTCATATTAAATATTTCCAGCTCTAAGTTTTTAATTTCTTGAGATAGATTATTAGAAATCTCTTTTAACTTTATTGGATTAACTATAACGCCCGTATCTTCCATTTGAGTTAATACATTAACAAGGGGATTTTCCAATCGTTTATATACGGTAAATTTTTTTTGATTAATTAGTCTTGGTAACACCCTATTATATACTGACAATGTTACATCCGCATCTTCTGCAGCATAGTTCAAAGCTTCTTGAGGAGAAAGTTGATTAAACAAAATTTTATTTTTACCTTTGCCACATACATCATCAAATTTTATAGTATTGTGATTTAATTCTCTTAAGGCCAATTCATCTAATTTATGACTATCAACTCTTCCAGCATCGAGAACATAGGAGATGCACATTGTGTCCGCAATAGGATTAAGTAAAATATTTCCATTATGAACTTGCCTCATAACTAAAGCATCAAATTTTATGTTATGGCCTACTTTTAAAACAGAAGGGTCCTCAAAAAGTGGTTTTATTAAGTTGATAGCATCACTAAAATTTATTTGTTTGATCGAATTGTTACTATTTGAAATAAAGTCAGACTGGTTATCATTTGAAGAAGTACCATGTCTAAGTGGAATATAAAAACCAGTACCTTCCTTATAAGACAATGAAATACCAACTAATTCTGATAATTTAGCATTTAATGAATTTGTTTCACAATCTATAGCTATAAATGGGTACTCATAACATTGATTTATGATTTTTTTTAAGTTTTCAATTTCATCTATTAGTTGGTAATTCTGAATATTTTTATATTCTGCTAATTGTTCTATAATATTAGTTTGATATGGATCATTTTGTTGCTTGGTTGCAAGCTCTTCATTATTATCATATTTATTCAACAAGCTTTTAAATCCATGTATTTTTAAAAATGGAATTAATTTTTGAGTGTCTAATAGAGAATTTACCATGAAATCATCAATTTTAAATGTAATTGGAACATCTTTTTTCAATGTTACTAAAGATCTAGACAAAAGCGCTTGATCTGCAAATTGTATAAGATTTTCTCTTCTTTTATTTTGTTTTATTTCATTAGCTCTAGATAACAATTGATCTAAATTACCAAATTGATTTATTAACTCAGCAGCTGTTTTAATTCCAATTCCAGGCACACCAGGAATGTTATCACTGCTATCTCCTGCTAGTGATTGAACGTCTATGACTTTATCTGGGTAAACACCAAATTTTTCAAAAACCCTTTCGTCATTTATCCAAAATTGTTTCATCGGGTCAAATAAAATAGTGTTGTCATCCACTAACTGCATAAGGTCTTTATCACTTGATATTATTATAACTTTTTTTTTCATATCTTTGCCAATTTTTGTATATGTGGCAATTAAATCATCAGCTTCAAAACCTTCCATTTCAACAACAGGTAAACCAATTGCATTTGTTGCATCTCGAATGATAGAAAATTGAGGTATCAAATCCTCTGGTGGATCGGATCTATTACCTTTATACTCTTCATAAAGGTCATTTCTAAAGGTTTTTCTTGCAACATCAAAAATAACAGCTGCATATATTGGCTTAATATCATCAATAAGCTTTAAAAGCATTTTGGTAAAACCGAACACAGCATTTACAGGAATACCATCTTCATTAGTCATAGAGGGCAATCCATAAAAAGCTCTGAAAATATATCCTGAGCCGTCAATTAATATTAGATTATTAGGATCATGCAATTTCAAATCAGGTCTTATGTTTTGTAACTTTTCGTCTGTCATAAAATAATTTTCTAAAAATTGATTTCTTAAATAAGTTTTTAATTTAATTTTTATAGAGTAATGCATTAAATTGAATTAATTATAGTTAATTTGATATCAATGTCATTAATTCATAATTAATTGCTCAGTTTAAAAGATATCATGCTGAGAAATGTTATTTGAAAGTATTAAAATGAACACTAAATATTGGGAATATCCAAAAAATAATCTAGCAGTCCAAATATATAATTTAAGTAAAATTTACAATGATGAAAAACAAAATTTTGCTTTAGAAAATATTTCTCTGGAAATTCCTGCTGGAAGCATTTTCGGGTTACTCGGTCCTAATGGAGCTGGCAAGTCCACATTGATAAATATAATTTCTGGTGTTGTTTTGAAAACTTCAGGAGCAGTTTCTATATGGGGATATGACATTGATAAAAAAAGAAAACAATCTAAATTAGCTATTGGTGTGGTACCCCAAGAACTCAATATTGATGCTTTTTTCACCCCAAAGGAAATGTTAAATTTACATTCAGGAATGTTTAGCGTTCCAAAGTCCTCATGGATAAGTGATGAACTATTAAAATTGATGGATTTAACTGAAAAAGCTTCCACTTACAGTAGAAAATTATCTGGTGGCATGAGACGAAGATTATTGGTTGCAAAAGCAATGGTACATTCACCACCAATAATAATTTTAGACGAACCTACTGCTGGTGTAGATGTTGAGTTACGTCAAAAATTATGGGAAAGCTTTATAAAATTGAACAAAGAGGGAGTTACAATAATTCTGACAACTCACTATTTGGAAGAAGCTGAACATCTATGTGATCACATCGCAATAATTAATAAAGGCAAAATCATTGCAAATGAAAAAAAAGAGTCTTTACTTACAAAATTTAATGAAAAAATTATTAAAATTAAGATAAATAAAAGTGATATATCA
>Ga0255753_1007225_pt1 | contig 10066 bp, 10 predicted proteins | sample 041ome_10_FD_179953 | JGI IMG/M metagenome (GOLD analysis project Ga0255753, IMG submission 179953) | Coastal salt marsh microbial communities from the Groves Creek Marsh, Skidaway Island, Georgia - 041412US metaG (version 2) | ecosystem: Environmental > Aquatic > Marine > Intertidal zone > Salt...
TGCAGAAGATATCATAATTGATAATGCCCTTCACGATGCTGGGGGCCAAGCACACATTCAAAACATGATCGAAAAACAAGCTATAGCAGGATAGGGGTGTAAAATGACTAGTATAAATTCATCAGCAGTAAAAATTGATAGCCTTCATGATAGGGTTTTGGAAAAAGCATCGGAAACCCTTGGCCAATCTGGGCAGAATGTTGATTTCTCAGACCGTATGAAAAACGCACTAACCGAAGTTGCTGATGCGCAAAAGCAAGCTGCTGATAGCATGAAAGCATTTGACCTGGGTATTGAGACAGATCTTAGCAAGGTTATGGTTGACCAACAAGTATCTTCTCTTGGCTTTCAACTAACTTTGAACGTACGAAACAAGATGTTGAGTGCCTATAAAGATATTTTGAATATGCCGGTTTAATTCTCTCAGCGATATTTATAACGATTGTGCAATCGATTTAATCAGGAAACAAAAAAATGGCAGAGACAACAACAATGGACAATATGAATTCAACCGCAGTGGTTGAGCAAAGCAATGGCATTTTGTCTAACCTGCGAAGATTTAGATCTGACCCTAGCTTCCAGAAATCCTTTCCAACTATTATTGCTGTAGTTGTCGCTGTATTGGGCCTTGTAATTTATTTAGCAATGCAACAGCCAAGCCTAACACCACTTTATGCATCACTACCTGAAGCCGAAAAAGCAAGAGTTGTAGACGCTTTGAAAAATGCCGGGTATGACGTTACAATTGATCCCTCAACAGGGGATGTATTGGTCCCTACTAATGACTACCATCAATCGCGAATGACGCTTGCTGCACAAGGTCTACCTACGTCAGTTCCAGACGGTTATTCAGCCGTTGCAGATATTCCAATTGGCTCTAGCAGGTCGGTTGAAAATATTCGACTGAAACAAAGTCAAGAAATTGAACTTTCGCGTTCTATTGGAGAAATTCAGGGTGTAGTAGCCGCTCGTGTTCATCTTGCCATTCCTGAAAAATCCGTTTTTGCAAGAACATCAATGGCACCAACTGCCTCTGTTTTTGTTCAGTTAAATGAAGGAAGATCTCTTAGCAGGCAGCAAGTTAATGCTATCATTCATCTGGTATCATCCTCTGTTTCAAGCCTTGCAAAGACAGATGTAACCGTTGTCGACCAATATGGCGGATTGCTGTCTAACCCAAATGATGACCCTTCTAGTGCACTTTCTGATGCACAGCTTGAGCATCGCATTAAGGTAGAGGCTATCTACCGAAGTAGAATCATATCGTTAGTATCTCCGCTTGTTGGCGCCGGAAATGTAACAGCTCAGGTTAATTTAGATATCGACTTCACGAAAAGTGAAATTACAGAAGAGAGCGTTGATCCAGAAGGAAATGCCCTACGAAGTGAGCAGAAAAGTCTTGATTTATCATCAGATGAACCCGCCAAGGGTGTTCCAGGTGCAACCGCAAATAGAGCCCCTAATCAAGCAGAAATTGCCACTCAGCAAAATGCGGGCAACGATTCCAACAGCTTTCAAACACGCTCATCTAACGAGGTGCGCAATTATGAGGTTAGTCGTAAAGTTGAAACAACATTAAGACCATCAAATAAAATTAATCGAATTCAAGCCTCTGTTTTAGTTCGAGAGAAAGAAAACATCAACCCAGAGACAGGGCTTTTGGAATCGGTTGCTTTGACGCCAGAGCAAATAACAAACATCGAACAGCTTGTAACAAATGCCATTGGTATTAACTTTGAACGAGGTGACCAGTTAACTGTTGATAGTGCTGCGTTTGTCTCAAGCATTGAGGGCGTATCCAAATCCTGGTATGAAATTGATTTTTTTATTACCCTCGTGCAGCAATTAATGACATTCCTTATAATGGGTATTATTGTTCTTGGAGTTATTCGCCCGCTCATCAATCGGATTATGATACCAACCGCGCCTGGAAAACCAGGAGAGGCAATGGTCGGGTTGGAAGATGACATTGAATTGGATTCTATTGAAATCCAAGAGGGGGAGAGCCTAGAAGATATCAAAGCTAAATTGAAGCCGAAAAAAGCATCAATTTCACCTGAGATGCTAGATACAGCAAACTCCTATGATGATAAGGTTGCTATCATCAGAATGATTGTTGGCGAGGAATCTGGCCGGGTTGCGAATGTATTTAAGAGTATGATGAATGCGGATAATTAGCCATAATAATAAACCATTGAAGACCATTAAGCAGATAATACCAAAGATATTGTCAACGGAAATGTGAGAGAAAAAAAATGGCCGAGCCACAGAATAAATCAGATGACAACCCTAAATCAGTATATGAATCATTAAATGGTATCCAGAAATCAGCTATTTTGATGATGCTGCTTGGCGAGGAAGAAGCAGCTGAAATCATCAAGAATCTGGGGCCAAAAGAGGTTCAATCCTTGGGTGCTGCTATGTATTCTGTTCAAGGGTTAGGCCAAGACACTGTTAATGAAGTTCTTGATGAATTTTTATATATTATCAAACAACAAACCAGTCTTGGACTTGGCGCTGGCAACTATATAAAAAATGTACTCAATAGAGCCATTGGTGAAGAACGCGCCCAGTCTGTTTTAAGCAGAATTTCACCATCAGACGCACAAAAGCCTATTGAGATATTGGATTGGATGGATGGCCCTTCGATTGCTGATCTAATTCTAGACGAGCATCCGCAAATCATCGCTTTAATTATCTCCTATCTTGATTCAGCACTAGGTGCAGACGTTCTAAACTTATTACCTGAAGAAATGCAGGCCGATGTTATTGCGCGAATAGCCAATCTTGACACTGTGGGCCCTGATGCATTGGCTGAGCTTGAAGATGTGATGCAGAAGAAATTTAAAGCGAATACGTCACTTCGTGCGACACAGGTCGGCGGTATTAAAGCGGCTGCGGCTATCATGAACTTTACCAACCAAGAGCAAGAGAGTAAAATCATGAAATCGCTGGGCAAGGATGATAAGCATCTGGTTATTGCCATTCAAGAAAGCATGTTTGTATTTGATAATTTACTGATGTCTGATGATAAGTCTCTTCAAATGCTACTTCGCAACGTTGAAACAGATGATCTTATTTTGTCGCTTAAAGGGGCAGACGATGTTCTTCAAGAAAAACTTTTCTCATGTATGTCGTCACGTGCAGCAGCTAATATTGTTGATGAGATGGAAGCACTTGGACCTGTTCGATTAAGTGAAGTTCAAGAAGCTCAAAAACGTATTATTAATGTTGCAAGGCGTATGTCAGATGAAGGCTCTATCGTTCTAGCTGGTCGCGGTGGTGATGATTATGTCTAATAAAAAAGGCCTATCTGGATTATATTAATTGGAAAATCGAAATGGCTAGTGAACAAATAACCTATGCGCACGAACAGGCTGGATTGCCAAATGCGCTGGAAGATACTGAAATCGCGCGGCTCATGAAGCTTGTTGGCGAATCAGGATACAAAAAATCAGAAGATGCACCAACTCGCCAGAAAGAAGCGTTTAAGCAAAGAACACTTGTTGAAATAGCAATGGAAGCACAGCAAAAACGAGAAGAAGCAGAAAAGCTGGCAAAAGAAAAAGCGATTAAAACAGAAACTATTATCGATAAGGGCGATATTAAAACCCAAGAAGACGGAACTGCCCGAGATAAACTAAATACGGATAATTTGAGTGTCGATAGCCTGAATACGGATAGCATGAATAAGGACAGCACTTTCCCTCAAGCTGATACAGATACCTCAGCAACGGCGCCAGTAGAACAGCTTAATTCATCTGATAAGCTACATGCCCCTGATGAGGCTTCATCCAGCCGAGAAGAGGTGCCAGAATTAACAGATTCAAAAAATGGCGAATTTGATGAAACCTTTGCAACCGAAAACACCCAAGATGGTTTGGCTGAGCGCACGGTAACACAGAACGAGCTTTCTAAGGCTATTGAGAATGCCACAATTCGTTATGATGAGGGGTATCGTGCTGGCATGGAGGCTGGAAAAAATGAAATGAAGAACGCATTAGAGCAAAAATTCTTTGAGCAACAAAACACGTTTGATGTGCTCATAACCAGCCTTACCAAAATGAGCTTTTCGGAAACAAAAGAATTAGAAATAGATATTCAAGCTGCTATTTTATCGCTTGCGAGCGAGCGGGCAGGTGTTGCCATTCAAGATATGCCAGAGAACTTCTTGGCCAGAATAAAGCACCTTATGAGCCGTGTCGGCAACAGTGTGGATAGTCCTATAATCAAGTTAAATAAAGACGATCTTATACATATTACGAAAGCAAAAGAACAATCTGAAACCTTATCAAAAATGCGTTTTATTGAAGAATCGAGTTTAAACCATGGTGATATTTCCATTAGTCTGGCTGGCATTGAAATAGAAGACATTTTGGAAAACCGAATGCCTATCACGCTGTTAGATTCAGATGCACCCATAAATATTGAACAGCCTAACTCAGAGCCAATAGCTGAGGTCTCAGATTCATCTGAAACGCTCACTACAATGACAAAAGGGGATAACGCCCCACATGAAATAGCAGAAAACGCGACATCAGCGCTTGAAGCTAACCTTGAATATAGTAAGGCGTTAGAGCCTGAAACTGATGTTGAAAAACAAGATACTGGCGATAAAAGCACCGATATAGATAATAAAGAAGAGCTATCATGATTTCGGTAAAAGAAAGACTTACACGCAGTATCAGCTCAATGGCTTTAGATAAGCCTATATCCATTTCAGGAAAGGTAAGCAAATATGATGGTCAAATGGTGGAATGTGATGGCTTTCCAGCAACCATCGGCTCATTATGTAAGATTGAAACAGAAACAGATATGCCTGCAACAGCAGAGATAATTGGATTTCATGGAGGGCAAAATTTATTAAGCTTGCATGATTTTGGAGCACGCATCAGTGTTGGTGCTAGGGTAGTTGTTGTTGATGATGGCTACATGATACCTGTCGGTGAGGGATTGCTAGGTCGGGTCACCGATGCTCTTGGCGCACCATTGGACGAGATGCCCCTTCCCACACTTAAGAGCAAATGGCCTCTTCTTGGCAAGGAATTAAATCCGCTTGCCAAGAATCCAGTAGATACGCCTCTGGATGTTGGCGTGCGTGCAATTAATAGTCTTCTTACTGTCGGCAGAGGACAGCGAATTGGTATTATTGCTGGTTCTGGTGTGGGCAAATCAGTTTTGCTTGGAATGATGAGCAGATACACAGAAGCAGATATTGTTGTTGTTGGAATGATAGGAGAGCGTGGCAGAGAAGTTGGCAGCTTTGTGAATACCATTCTTACAGGTGATGCCAAAAAAAGAACCACTGTTGTTGCTGTGCCAGCAGACCGATCCCCGCTATTGCGGATAAGAGGCGCGGAGAGAGCAACAGCCATTGCCGAATATTTCCGGGATCAGGGCAAACACGTTCTTCTTATTATGGACTCACTTACAAGAGTTGCACATGCACGCCGTGAGATTGGTCTTGCACTTGGCGAGCAACCAACATCAAAGGGCTATCCGCCATCAGTGGTATCTATGATTCCTCGTCTGATTGAAAGAACAGGAAGTGGCGTTAAAAATCAAGGTACCATAACAGCCATTTATACAGTGCTAGCAGATGGAGATGATGCCAATGATCCTGTTGTTGATACGGCGCGTGCTATTTTGGATGGTCATATTCTTTTATCCAGAAAGCAAACACAAATGGGTATTTACCCTGCGATAGACGTGCCTATGTCGGTAAGTCGTGTAATGACAGAAATTACAGATGAGAATTTACAGAAAAGCGCGCAGAAATTTCGCCGGCTTGTCTCTATCTATATGGAAAACCGTGATTTGATTTTAATGGGCGGCTATACATCTGGGCAAGATTTAGAATTAGATGAGGCAGTTGCGATTTGGCCTCGATTAATGGCTCACATCCAACAGGTTGAAACAGAAAAAGCAGATTTTACGACAAGCAAAGATGCCCTAAATAACCTTATGAAATAAAATTTTAGATACCGCAACATACCCATGAAACAAAAATCAGTATATGAGCGTTATACGCTAAAGCAAAAAATTGATGTCTCAAAAAGAGCTGAGACAATGCGCACACTCAACTCTGAGCTAAAAAAATCACAGGAACTCGCAAAGCAATTAACTGAAATTGCCAAGCAAACTGAAATCAAACCAGGAGAGACAAACGCAATGTCTCTGCGCTCTTCATCTTGGTATAGCACAATTGTTCAAGAGCAGTTGGAGACATCCGAAAACCGAAATAAGTTTTTGCAGCAGGAAGTAGATGATAACCGTAAAATACTTGCTAAAGCGGTGCATCGTAAAAATAAATCTGAAGAAGCATGGCATCGATATGAAGCAGTAGAACAAGCCAATAAAGAAGATAAATTTGAGCAAGATCTACTTGGCCGAAAACGAAATATCAGCAAATTTGGAAACTAGCAGTCCTATCTTCAAGGCACTCAGCGATCACATTATAGTGTGTTAAATAATTGGCATTTTTTTTGCATCTGTCACGGATAGTTTCAATTCCAGCACAAAGATTCCAGAGTTAAGATTATAGTATGACACACGTTACCAGCGGCACAAATGCCAGCCTTTCATCTTCCCATACCACAAAGCAGACAGATACTGCTGACAATCAAACTGAAACCTTGTTTGATAGTTTGTTTTCAATTGTAAGTGAGCTCGATTCACAAGCAGTAGGACTAATAACAAGCAAATTGTCCCAAGCAGGCTCGATTGAGTCTGAACTTAACTCAGATACTGAAAATTTTGCCTTATTTACTGATACCCCTATCAGCAATATAGACAACCTTTTTAAGAAAGGGGATGCCACCGAAAATCCAATTAATGACCCGCTTATAGAGCATCTAAACTCACTTCTCGATAATGGACATCTACATAACAGAGATACCGTAACAGCTTCGCTAGAGCAGGGTTTTTCTGACGAGCCCGCAAACAAGATAGACACTTTTAATGCGCTTGCCGCCAATTCTGAAAAGATTAGCGAACTTCCAATTCAAAATAACCAGCGTTTTTCTAATCCCCACCTTCCCTACTTAAACGCTAATGCAAACCAGCAACACGCAGTTATTACAGCCCGCAATACAGCCAGCAATACAGCCAGCAATACACATAATATGCAAGGTAGTGATAAACTCTTACATGTGGTGAAACTAATTGAACAAGCTATTTTATCAAGAAAAGCAGCTCAGCCTGCATCGCAAACGACCGCTGAGATGAAATCCTCTCCCAAATTGACCGAAATCAGCGCATTGGATGAAGCTATAGAGGTTGCAAGTGAACTTAAAAATATGCAGAAGGGAAAAATCAGTTTAGATATAATAGCTACCCCCAAAAAAACGGAAATAGCTGACTTATCTAAAGATACGCCCAATAATAAAGATATCTTAAATGTCCCGGAAATTAAAAATGCCGCTATCAATCAGGCATCGCTAGGCCCGCCAAGTATCAAGAACAGCATGCCGGAAATTAGTGCCCAAACTTCAACAAGGCTGGTAGAGCTAAGCCAGCAATTCAATAATAATTCGGCAGGTCAAACGCATACTCAGATTATAGGCACTGATATACATTCAGGCGGTGATGGCGGACAAGATAGCAGCGAGCATCAACAACCATCCCAGCCCCTTCGAACAACATCGCCCCTTTCTGCTATTCAAAAACTTGATATGGCTGATAAAGCTTGGAGGGAAGCATTAGTAAGACAGGTTGAATTGCAATTGAAAGAAGGTGGCAAAACACTTAATCTGTCCCTAAATCCTAAACAATTAGGTAAAATGACCGTTTCAATCAATATGGTCGGTGATGATACCTCTATACAAATATCAACAGAAACCTCTGCCGCGGCAACGTTGTTATTAGAATCAGAGAGCAAACTGGCTCAGATGATGCAGGATATTGGTTTGAGGTTAAATCTGCTGCAAGCAGGCTTATCAGGCAAAAATGATAAAGATTCAAGTCAGGATGACCGCAGTGATACTGCAAGCAAATCAGACAGGGGTTCATCTGATGATGAAACAGAAATAAATAAAACAAATTTAAATAAATTAGATAAATCAATTTTAAATATAGTTGCATGATCTTATAATAAGCTAAAGGAATGCGAAATGGCCGAAGAAGAAGTAGAAGAAAAGAAATCCAAAGGTGGTTTGATCAAAATCATTCTGTTCGCCTTAGGCGGCATTATGCTTGTTGTGATGGGCCTTGGAGTTGGTTATTTCGTATTCGGAAGTAGTCAGCCAGATCCATCTGAAGAAATCGAAACTATCATCGAGAGAAAAATGGAAGAGGCTGAGGCTGCAAAGTCAGCGGCTGATAACTCATCCCCTCAGAAAGTTTCAAAAGAAACCCCTGAACAAGAGAATTTTATTACTATCTATTACGAATTTCCAGGAACCTTTACGACGAACTTAAGGGGTTCACGGAAAATGCTTCAGATAGGCATCGGTGTTTCAACACAATATGACGATACGGTTATGATGAATGTGGAAGCGCATGAGTTAGCACTACGTTCTACTGTTTTAGGTGTTTTGAGCGAGTTTGGTGAGGAAGATGTTCAAGGCACAAACGGCAAAGCAGCCCTTGCGTCTGCGCTCAAAGAAGGCATAAATAGTAAATTAATATTATTGGAAAATTTTGGCGGTGTGGAAGAAGTACTATTCACCTCCTTCGTCATTAATTAAACTTAGCTTTATCAGGAGCATAAAACGTGGCATCCACCCGTAAATTAAGCACCGAAGAGGTCAATGCGCTTATTGAAGGGCTCGATGGCGACGAAGAAGAGACAACAAGCTTTGTAGGGGCTGATGATACTAATGTAAGAGCGTTTGCATTTGGGTCTGATGATCTATCCTTAATGGGGGATTATTACGCGCTCCGTATGATTAATGAGAGGTTTGCTCGATTTGCAAGAAGTATTTTCCTGCCGATGCTCAGACTTCAACCTCGTATTTCCTCATTTCCGCCAGAGGTGAAGTCGTTTGACGAGTATGCTGCAAATATTGATGGTTTCATGAGTATGAATATAAGTCGTATGGAAGAATTGCGCGGCAATATGATGATGGTTATTGACCCAACATTTATATCTATTCTCACAAATGCTTATTATGGCGGCAAAATTGAGGCTCTAAAAAGCAGACGCTCTGAATTCACAACCACAGAAGATAGGCTCATCGAATTAATTACAAAAGGGCTTAATGAAGTTCTTCAAGATGCCTGGAATGATTTAACACCAACCACTATTTCATATCAAAGCAGAGAAATTAACCCTCAATTTGCATCATTTGTCGATGGCTCAGATCTGGTTATTATTTGCTCATTTGTTGTACAGCTTCCAAATATCGATGCCGCCTCTTTTGATATCATCTACCCGCTACAAATCCTGAAGCCAATCGCATCACAGCTCCGCTCTCGTGTGCAATCAGATATATCAGAAGATAATGAAACATGGCGAGAGAGAATTGAAAAAGCAGTTCTTGAAATTCCGCTTAAAGTAAAAGCAAAACTAAGTGAGCCAAAACTTCCGATGAAATCATTAATGAACCTAAAACAAGGAGATGTCTTCCCAATTCAAATCGGTGAAGGTGTTGAAATATTGATGGATGATGAATTATTATTCAGAGGCGAAATAGGCGAAGTAAGCGGTCAGGCTGCTATTAGTTTAACCTCTCGAATAACCAAAATTTAGTGTAAATTATAGCTGGCAGGTTCAGCTAGTCTTAAGAAAGAACAGAAAGGGCAATCAAATGTCTGATGAAACCGAAACTAAAAACGAAGAAAATGTAGGTTATGATAATTTGCGTATTCTGGAAAATATCGAGGTAAATCTGACAGTTGAAGTTGGTAGCGCCGAGCTTAAGATCCGCGATCTATTGAGATTAAATGAAGGTTCCGTTATTGAACTTGATAGGCTAGCAGGAGACCCGCTAGATATTCTGGCCAATGGCACTATGATAGCAAAAGGCGAAGTTGTTATGGTTGGAGAGAGATTTGGTATTCGCTTCTCCGAAATCGTATCCCCGGAAAAAAGGGTCGAAAGTCTGTAGCTTCCCATACATCACAC
>Ga0255753_1007237_pt1 | contig 10052 bp, 8 predicted proteins | sample 041ome_10_FD_179953 | JGI IMG/M metagenome (GOLD analysis project Ga0255753, IMG submission 179953) | Coastal salt marsh microbial communities from the Groves Creek Marsh, Skidaway Island, Georgia - 041412US metaG (version 2) | ecosystem: Environmental > Aquatic > Marine > Intertidal zone > Salt...
TCTTCTCGGTATCAGCATCGGCAAGAGCATCTTTTAAAAGTCCAAGGGCCGCTTGTTGGTCATCACTGAAACCAGTAACGCCCGGAACTGCCGCTGACTTGGGAACTGCCGCTGACTCTTCAACGGCTAATACATCCTCCTCCGCTTCAGATCCACCGGATCCACCAGATGATACTGCTTTGAAGGAATCAAGTTTGGCATCGCCGGCATTGAATACTTTTGTAAATCCCTCCTTGAATGCTTCCATCGGAGTTTTTCCGCCGGGAAGTGCGGCCGCCAGTGCGGCTGCGGCACCCGAAGCGACGGCGAGAGGAAATGAGTAAACCTTTTTGAAAATTTTCAATAAATTAAGACCGATATTTTTAATCAAACCACCAACACCAATATTGGCGATTGACTCTTTGATACTCCCAATAAAACCTACGAGTATATCAGTTACTTTAGTATATAAACCACCAATGAGTTCGCTGAAACTGAAGGAGTCAAGTATTTCCGAGAAGTTCTCAAATCCAAGTTTTCCAGCGACCCAAGATATTGCCGATTTTAAAAGATCTAAAGGAAGACCGATCAAACCTTGTGCCAAACCACTGATTCCTCCAAGAAGACCTCCGATTAATCCTTCAAGGAATCCTTTATCCTTATACTTTTCAAATCCGGCGAAGGCTCCCTTCACAAAATCAACCAAACTGAGAATAACGGTGATCGGAAGAAAGAGTTTACCAAGAACTCTGCCAAGCCTAAAGAATGCTGGAAGAACCTTTGAAAAGGTACCAAAAAACGTTTTAAGTGGATTGAAGATTTTTGTCAATCCACCACCACCGCCTGGAATGACTCCAGTGATTAATTTACCAATACCTGCAAACGCTTTTGGTATCCCTTTAATAATTTCCAATACAGGTTTAAAGGCCTTTGTAAAATCCTTTCTAAAAAGTTTAACCGCCTCTCCTAAACCTTTAACCGACTTACCCAATTTATCTAATCTCAGAAATTTGAATGTCTTTGTATTTTTAACAAATCGAGAAACAGTATTAACGAAACTTCTAATGTTTCCGGCGAATAACTTCAATCCAATCTTGAAATTTGTAAACAATTTTCCATTTTTTAAAAACCTGTTCACGGAACCAGTGATACCTTTAAGGGCCTTTCCCAATTTATCTAACTTCAAAATCTTGGCCACTTGTCCAGCCGCCCCTGCAATAATACCACCTACCAATCCGGTTATTGCCCCTGTCAATACACCCAATATTCCCGCAAGGCCGTCGATTTTAAAACCACCAGATTTATCTTTCTTCTCCTCTTTCTTCTCCTCCTCTTTCTTACCATCCTTCAAAGCCTTCAATAACTCTCTACGATTTTCTTCATCCTGAAGAGCATTACCCTTAAAGAAGTCAATCAACTCTCCCATTTGCACAGCTAGGTTATTAAACCCATCTTGGTTTATCTGTTTGAGAGACTTGATTGAATTGGTTCCGCTATTGCGATCCAACAGTCCTTCTGCTTTAAGTCTTTCTATGACTCCTAAAAATGATGGTTCTTCAGCCATTTTTCTTTATTCTTTCGTTTTCTTCTCGAATGTAATCTAACAACATTGAAACATATATTTGCCTTTCCCAAGGAAGCATATTGTCGAGTTCAGTCAAACTATACTGGTGATGTTGCATCATCGAGAAGTTAGTTTGATAGTGGTTCGCTAAGGAGTCGTGAGAAAGGCTTAGGTAAAAAAAGATTGTAGACCACTCAATTCGTAAGAATTTTTATGACCACATTTTTCACAGGTATATTCAATAGTGTGTTTGAGGGTTGGTTGGTTTAAAAGATATTTTTGTATTTTTTCTAAATGTTGATGAGTAAGTGAATCTACAAAAGTCTCTAGTTCTTTCTTTGAACAGGTAGAAGCACTGTAGACATTATCAGAGTCATATATAGAATCAATTGATGACATCAAAGCCTCGGATATAGCATCTTTTCCCTTTGACTTTGTAATATCAGAGAGGTTGATTGGTTTCAATGTAATCCCCACCGAATCAGTTAATTCGATGTTAGGATCAATCTGTTCGTCAGGAAACTGGACTTCAACGTCTTCAAGATTCAGTTCTACTTTATTATATTCTCCACACTCTTCACACTTCAGTTGAAAGGATATAACTTCTCCCACACTCTTTGATCTGATCTTAAGAAAGATGTATTCAAGATCATACATCGGAATCTTATTAACATCAATTTTTGAGAATGTGCAGGATTCAATAATATCCTTTACTGCTTGAAGTATCTGATTTTCACTTTCAGACTCCTGAGCAATGAGGAGTATCTTCTCTTCTTTTACGAGAAAGGGTCGATACTTAAGTTTCTTCTTTGTCGATGGTACAACTAAATTGTACGTCGTCGTTTCTAATACTGGTAATGGCATAATCTATATTAATCTATTAAGCACGCCTCCAATTACATTTTTAACACCACCGATGGAGGAGGCGATAGATCCTTCGGTTTCATAGTCTTCATATGTCAGTGTGACATTCAATTTTTGGGTTTCAGCCGATGCGTTACTCAATTCAATTGTATTTACTGTTACAGGAAAGGCGTTCTTTAACTTCACGCCGTACACCGGAACATTCTGTTGATTTAACTGTTGTATCGTTACATCTGTAACGTATTCTTTTTTGTAACCAACCTGATACGTTTCGGGATTGACTACTAAATCCAGCCAACGATCAAAAAGTTTCTTCATGTGATAGTCATTTGTTAAATGAAAGACAAAATTCACATCCTCATTAAAGTATCCTTGAGGATTCTTTATGCTTTGCCGATAGTCTAAATGTTGTTTATCCAAAGTTTGGATTTGTCTTCCTGGCAAAGAGCAACTCTCACAAAGAAGTGCAACGTCTCTTGGATCGTTTACGAATTGACTCAATCCAAAGTTACCACTTAAAAGGTTAGTCGCAGCGTTCTGTAAATCCAAGTTCAGAAGAGTCTGAGAAGGTGGATTCATGAATATCGCAAAACGATTTGCCGGAGCCAATCCACTTCTTCGACTGACTACAGACTTAAAGTCTTCAATTGTGGTTGGACTTATCGTACCTTGAATTTTTTTGACTAAAGACATTATGCTATGAGTTTACGTGATTTATTCCAAACGGTTTGTCTCTTATTCTTCACAAACTGATCGGTTGGCATGAAGAGTGCGGCTTCCCATTCGGTTGCCGGAACTTCTGAGACTCTTGATGTAATGTGTGATGTAAGATATCTTTTGAAACAGGGTTCGAACTCTTTGAGTTTACGAGCGCCCGACAAAAGACCATAGGATAAACGAAATTTTGTGGTTCGATCATACTTCTTATTTGTCATATAATCCATTAACCTATCAAAGAAGATCGCTCTTCTCTTTGGATCAAGGTAATGAAGATTCAATCCATAGAAACCCTTTGGTGCTCGATCAACCATAATGATGAGTGGAAACTTATCGTAGTAGGGAAGTGTTTCCTTTGTCTTTGGATCGTAGAAGTACATGAACATTCGGCCAGTGAGAGGTTTATTTACCTTAATCAAATTCTCGTCTTTGAGTATCTGATTTCGATTTACACGAGTGATATTGCGAAGTCGTTTTTGAAACCACTTCAACGACTCTTCGGTACGAGGTTGGACACCCGAACGAAAAGCATCAGCTTGCAATTTATCGAAATACGATTTGGCCATGAATCTATTTATAAGATTAGGTCAACAATTTTATTCCCATTTTCTTTAATGTGTCTTCGGTCCAAATATCAAATATGAATCCACGATCCGCACAGTATTCCTTTGCCGCATCCCATTTTGAAGTGTTCTTAATATAGGTCATCACTTCGTTGAGGTATTTCTTTGTTTTCTTTGATCGATCTCGGGGAGGAACGGTTTCCTTTTTTGGTTTGATTTCAATCAGATACTCCTTGTCCTTTGTTTTGATATAAACATCCGGATAATAACGATGGAGCTTTTTGTCTGTTTTGCATCGATAAGGAATGATAATCTCTTCGCTTGACCATTGAAGAACACTTGGATTTTCATCACACCAACGAAAAACCTGTCTTTCCCATAGAGATCGAAAGATAACCTGAGTTGGATTACCCTTATACTTGCTCGGATTCTTTACTTTATATCTTCCTTTATACGACATTTTTTCTTATAAATAAGAACAGAATCTATTTATCTATGGCAAATCCAATTTCACTTTCAGGTCTCGGAAAACAGGCAAATGCGTTAGTTAGAAACGCAAAGTCACAGTTATCATCTTCGGTCTCCGATATCGGAAAGAATCTGTTGGGTAATAACTTACCTTCGTTTATAACATCAAGCGACACAAGCGGGTTAGTTTTCCCAATTGATCTTCGAGGTCAGCCAAATGTTAATATCATTGAATTCACCGCTCATGAAAAAGAGACCAGTGGAGTTAAACAACATCATATCTTTTTTCCATGTCCGGCAAATATTGCTTTTAATGACTCTGCAACTTACAACACAGTCGATCTTGGAGTCATAGGAGGAGGATTATCACAGGCTATACAAGACGGTGGTTTTAGTCCAAGTAAAATAGCCGAAAGCATAAAGGGTCAAATTGGTGGGGCAACTGACAGTTTTAAGCGAGGAGAAATCGCAAATGCAGTTGCTCAAAAATTAATTCTTCCAGATAGTTTAAAGGCTGCGTCTAATCTTAAAAGTAGAACTCTTTTAAATCCAAACACAAATACCACATTTAGTGGAAACGCAATACGTTCCTTTACCTTTGGATTTAAGTTAATTGCGAGATCTCCCGAAGAATCCGAAATAGTAAGAAAGATTCATTCCAAATTTAGAGCATTTGCATACGCAGATTCTCGATCAGATGCACAAAGTATTTTATTAGCGTTTCCTCCAACGTGGACTATTCGTTTCCTTGATGGAAATGGAAATGAGAATAGATTCATACCAAAAATTTACTCGTGCTATTTGGTCTCGGTTGAATCAAGTATTAACTCAACAACAAATATGTTTCATGCTGATGGGGCTCCGCTTGAAGTGGATATCAGTGTATCTTATCAGGAAACACGGGTACTTACAAGAACGGACATCGATGATCTCGAAGCTGATACTATTGGTGCTAATCGAGGAATTGACGAGAATGGTGTTCCACAAAATACCGTTGGAAACATTACCTTACCTAAAGAAACATCTGTAGAATAATGGCATTTTTTCAACAATTTCCAAAAATACAATACGATCTTCAAGAAACAAACGACTTCACTGAGCGAGTCGATATCTATCGTCATGTTGATGTAGATAATATAAGATCTGATGATTTTACGACCTATCTCTATTATAATATACAAGAAGGAGAAAGGCCTGATATCGTTTCACAAAAGTTGTATAGAACACCAGATTACTATTGGACATTCTTTATCATTAATGACTTTCTTCAATCCGGATTTAACGAGTGGTATAAGTCATATATAGATTTTCATCGAGGTATAGAACAAGAGTATGGTGATCATGGTGCCTTTATCTTTTTACCAAACTTAGCGACTTCATTATCCGAAATCTCTTCTGCTCTTGATAGTCCTCTTAATAGTCCTCAGAACGATTACACTCGAAATATGATGAATGGATTGGATCTGAATTATGACTATCTTCGTTTTCTTAAGACTGGTACTTCACCGGAATCAACTGCCAAGATCGAGAGATATGACAATTTCCTTTTACAACTCGTAACATACGATGCATCCGATGCGAATTTCTATAGCACGAATGGAATATATCAATTTGCATTTTCATCTGACGCCACCGAAACACAAAAATCCTCTTGGCTTGAAATATACACAAACTACCTCAAATCAATTAATGTGATTACCGCAGATGTTGATACTCTCACCGAAAGCGACTTGTCAACATATACTTATCGACCATATCGAGCGTATGACGAATTGGTGAATGCTCCTCATGGTTTCGAATCAACCGATTCTCCATTTGTTTATATTGGTGCCTATGACGCTCTTCATCCTAATCGAGCATTGGGTAGTATTAGCAATATTCAAACATGGTTCGAATACGAGCAAGAGAAGAATGAAGCAAGACGAAGAATAAGATATGTTCGTCCAGAATTCGTTGAAGCTTTCGTCGAAGAGTATCAAAATTTAATTAATTCGTAATGGCAATTATAGGAAAGAATCTTGAACTTGGTTCAAACAAGGCGAGTATTCCCTCTGCCTATAAGTTGGAACATATCTACATCACAAACTATAAAGGTGATGACCCAAAAGATATTAAGAACATAGCCGTTAAGATGGAGATCAGTGAGAGTCTTTACTCCCAATCTTTGATGTTAAAACTTACGTTAAAAGATAGTACAAATTTTATCGAAGAGTTTCCGATCATTGGCCAAGAAAAGATTGAAGTCATCATAAAGTATAAGAAAAGAAATGGAGATGACAAGAATCTTAAGTTGAAATTTTTTATTAGCGAATATCCGACTTATGGAACAAGTGATAAACAGGTTTACGTTCAAGTCATCACTTTAGTTGGTATATCCGAACAATCATACATTTCAAATCAAAAAAAGATATCTCGGTCTTATACTAACAACACTGCCAATGAGATTCAAAGAATACTTATCGAAGAGTTAAATCTTCCAGAAAACAAGTTTCGATATTCAAAGGATGCAATTAGTTCTTCGAAGGGAATCATCGCAAATCAAAGACCTATGGATGTGATCGAATGGTTTCGAAAACAAACATACGCCGAAGATAGTTTCTCACCTTTCTTCTTTTTTCAAACACTCAATGGAAGGTATAAACTCTTTTCGTTGGCATCTTTGGTGAGTGAGGATAATAAAGTTTTTGAAACGTATTATGATTCAAGGGGTTTCACCTTTGATGGAAATACAGATGGAGATTTTCGTCAGAGAGAGCTAAGAATTTTGAGTATCTCATCAGATTTGAAACTGAACAAAAGCATTCAATCTCGAAGAGGTGCGTTTGCATCACAGAACAATTACCTTGATTACTCAAACAAAACTTATACAAAGTATGAGTATAACTATGCATCAGACTTTGTTGATTCTAAGCCAACACTTGATGGAAAGAAAATATTATCCGATAAATTCTTAATAGGAGATGATAAACTAACAGACTTTACTCGAGCTCACTGCGAATATCTTTCGTTAAACTCAAAAGCATTTGAGGGTAATACCAACTACAATAACATGAGTAAGATATCGCGTCACTTTATGAATGCGTATAACGCTCTATTAAATACCTTCACTCATGATATACGATTAAATGGAAACTTTAAACTGAACGCCGGAAGAAAAATACAATTAGAATTTCCAAAGGCAATTGATCCAATAGCATATAAGGATTTTACAGGTAAAAGTGGAGAAGCCGATCATAGAAACAAGTTTCTTTCGGGAAAGTATCTCATTACTTCGGCGATTCATGAGTTTGAGAATGATGAGTATTATGTGAATCTTCGAGTCAAGAGAGATTCTTTTTCGGTTGACTTGGACGATTCACCAAAACAATTATAATGAATGAATACGGAGACAGTTTTGTCGGTGGCAACTTTCTTTGGTTCACCGGAGTAATTGAAGATGTAAACGATCCCGAAGAAATGGGTCGTTATCGTGTCCGTTGCTTTGGTTATCACACTGACAATAAAGGAGACATTCCTACCGAAGATCTTCCTTGGGCAAATGTGATGATGCCCGTTACTTCGGCTTCGACATCTGGTATAGGTTATTCCGCAACTGGTCTCGTTCAAGGTTCTTGGGTTATTGGTTTCTTTCGTGATGGTTCGAACGTACAGGATCCAGTTATCATGGGATCCATTCCATCGATGTTTGAATCTCGACCGGAATACTCTCAGGGATTTTCCGATCCGGATCAGGTTTATCCATTAGAAGATTCTCTGAAAAAACCCGATACTCCTCAGCCAGCTCGAAAGGATTACAAGGATTCCGCAGTTTATAAGAGTAAAGATTCTCGATCTAATATTTCGATTACTCCGGTGGGTGGAGGAAAGTCTTGGTCACCTCCATCTCCTTCGAAGGTTATCGAACCGATCTATCCAAACAATCATGTATATCAGAGTGAGTCTGGTCACGTTTTAGAGTTTGATGATACGAGCGGAAAGGAAAGAATCTCGATCTTTCACAAGTCCGGATCATATGATGAAGTCGCCGGAGGAGAGTTTGGTGGTGATCGATCTGTTGTGATAGTAGGAGATTCTTATGAAGTAGTTATTAATAATAAGAATATATATATTACTGGAGACCTAAACTTAAATGTTGATGGTAATATGAACACAAAGTGTAAAAAGTATAAATTAGAGGTTTTGGAAGATATGGAAGTTACGGTTGGAACAGCACAGACAGTTACGGTTGGAGAAGGACAGACAGTTACGGTTGGTGATGGTCAAACAATGAGCATCACCGGAATTCAAGATATAACTGCCACCGAAGGGACCAAAATCAATAACAACGTTGATGTAACCGGAACTCTCACAGCCACAGTTGATGTGGTTGCAAAGGGAGTCAGTCTTGTCGGTCACAAACACCGTGATAGTGCTGGTGTTAAGGCTGGTATCACTACGAAACCTATTTAATAAATTATGCCTGATTTAAAAGTAACAGACGATTCACCACAAAGAGTTGGTTATTTCGATGAGTTGAACTCACCAAATACTTCGGCATACACTTTACCAAGAGTTGCCGGTTCAAGTGGTCAAGTAATTACAATTGACGCTAATGGTGATTGTAACTTTCAAAGTGTTGGAGCAATTGGATCACTTGGTTCGATTGAGTTTAGGGCTCTTCCCTACTTTGATAATGTCAATGCGGCCGCAGATGATTGGGATCCTTCGGGTAAAACCATAACACCCGAATTATATTTCAATTTAAGTCAAGTTTCATATTCGGCAACCAAAGCAAATAATACTTGGCGATATGACGAATCCACTGGTCTTACTTTTTCTGGTGGTACTGAAGACACCGGAGTATCACGCCCAGCACTAGGTTTTGCGACACATACTGACGGAAACACAAATCCAAACGTAACTGGAAATTTCATATACACTGATGCAGGTGGTACGGACAATACATTTTCTTTTCGTATTGATTGGATATTAATACAAGAAGGTGCTGCCGGTTCGGATGGTGCTGCCGGAACTGCGGCTAGAGGTGTAATACTAACTGCATCCGACCAGTCCATTGAATATAACAAGGATGGAACTACACCAGATCCCGCAAGCGTAACAGTTTTTGCAGAAGCTGTAAATGCATCTGAATCCTCAGATGTTTACTTTGAGTTCTTTATTGATGATGTGTCACAGGGTGCTCCTACTGCTGCCGGAAATGATTCTCCGTTTGCCGCACAGATTACTATTACATCTCCAACAACAATCGGATCTCCAAAGAAGGTTGAATGTCAGATAAGAGAAGGTGGAGCGTCAAACCCAATTCTTGCTCGCGATCAAATCGTCATCTTTCCTTTGAAACAAGGATCCGACGCCATTACGATTATTCTGAGCAATGAAGCTCACACTCTTCCAACAACAAATAGTGGAACAGTTACTTACACCGATTCCGGAACAGATATTGAGGTTTATGAGGGAACAAATCAATTGGGATACGATGGTATTGCTCCCTATCCAAACTCAACGTATCGTGTAAGTGCGGTTGGAACAAATGTTACGGTATCCACACCAACTACTGTTACAGATACATCACCCTTAGATCTTTATTCTCCTCAAACTGGATACGTAAGAAGGTACGATGATCATAGCAATATGACTGCCGATAATGCTTCGATTGAGTATACTATCACAGTTAAGAATGATGAAGGGAAAGAAACTGTTTTCACAAAGAAACAGTCTTTGGCAAAATCCATTCAAGGTGGAGAGGGTGCAGATGGTACAGATGGTAGAACTGTAACTTTGAGTGCCGGAGATCAGTTATTCGACTACGATACGAATGGTGCAAATCCCACCGGCAAAAACTCTAGTAACAACACAACCGTCATTACCGCTGAAGCTCGTAATACCACCGGAACACT
>Ga0255753_1007253_pt1 | contig 10034 bp, 7 predicted proteins | sample 041ome_10_FD_179953 | JGI IMG/M metagenome (GOLD analysis project Ga0255753, IMG submission 179953) | Coastal salt marsh microbial communities from the Groves Creek Marsh, Skidaway Island, Georgia - 041412US metaG (version 2) | ecosystem: Environmental > Aquatic > Marine > Intertidal zone > Salt...
CAGATCGGCGCCACGTTCGTCAAATTCTCCGACTACGATGGGGCGCGCTGCGACCGGATAGTTGTAGAGCTGTGATGTCAGTTGGTCCTCGATGACAGACCGTTTCTCTTCGACGACGAGCACTTCCTCGAGCCCTTCGGCAAATTGGTGAATGCCCTCGGGCTCCAGGGGCCAAGGCATACCCACTTTGAACACGCGGATACCGATGGCTGCTGCGAGCTCCTGATCAATCCCCATGTCCTCCAGCGCCTGCATCACGTCGAGATAGGCTTTGCCCGAAGTCACAATCCCCAGCCGGGGATTCGGGCTGTCTATCACCACATGGTTCAATCCATTGACGCGCGCAAATTCCCGCGCCGCATAAATCTTGAACTTGTTGAGTCGTCTCTCCTGCTCCAGTGGCTGATCGGGCCAGCGCGCATGCACGCCCTCTGCGGGCAGCTGAAAATCCTCGGGGATCAGAATGCTGACGCGGGACGGATCGATATCCGCTGAAATCGCGGAGTCCATATTCTCGGTAATAGCCTTGAGGCCCACCCAGCAGCCGCAGTATCGAGACAGTTCCCAACCAAAAATACCGAGATCGAGAACCTCCTGAACATCGGCGGGCGCCAGCACGGGAATTGAGGCTCCCATAAACATGTGTTCTGACTGATGTGGCAGCGTGGAAGATTTGCAGGCGTGGTCGTCGCCGGCGACTGCCAACACGCCGCCATAGCGGCTGGTGCCAAAGGCATTGGCATGCTTGAACACGTCCATGCTGCGGTCTACGCCGGGCCCCTTGCCGTACCACATGCCGAAGACCCCGTCGTAACGAGCTTCGGGGAAGAGGGTGGTCTGCTGACTGCCCCAGACGGCGGTGGCGGCAAGCTCCTCGTTGATGCCCGGCTGAAAGTGGATGTGGTGACGCTCGAGAAAGGATTGCGCCTTCCACATGGCCTGATCGACCCCCCCAAGCGGGCTGCCTCGATATCCGGAGACGAACCCTGCCGTATTGAGCCCCCTCGCGGCATCACGCTGGTGCTGCAGCATCGGCAGTCTTACCAACGCTTCAATGCCCGTCATATAGGCCCGGGTTTGGTCTAGGGCGTATTTATCGTCCAGCGATACGGCTTTGAGAAAAGATGCTTCAGCCTGCCCCATGACGCCCTCTAAATGTAATGGTTAGCAGAACATAGTGTGGCCGAGACCGAGAGGTATTCGTATTCGATTTGTGGCCTTTATCGGATTTTAGTGGGATATTTAGTCCTATAAAGAAGCATAAGAGAATAAAAATGCCATGAATTTACAGAAAATCGATATTCAGATTCTCGGGGCGCTGCAGCGCGATGCCACTATTTCTACCGCTGACCTCGCCACGCAGGTCCACCTCTCCCAGTCCCCCTGTTGGCGCCGGGTGAACAAGTTGGAGGAGGCCGGCGTGATTGATCGACGGGTCGCCTTGCTGGATCGCCAAAAGCTGGGGTTGGAGGTAGTGGTGTTCGCCACCGTCAATCTGAACCAGGTGGGCAAACAGAATTTGCTCGCTTTCGAGCGCAGCGTGGAGTGCCATCCCGAAGTGGTGGAGTGCTACACCATGGCGGGGATCTGGGACTATGTGCTCAAAATTGTGTGCCGCGACATCCGACACTACGAGGATTTTGTGCGCAACACTTTGTCGGCGTCAGATGCGATTCGAGAGTTGCACTCTCACATTGCCGTGACAGAGATCAAGAATACGACTGAGCTGCCGTTGCTGACGGAATCCGAATAAGGGGCCACGACATCCTTAAAAGCGGGGGACAGTATCCACGCTAGAAGTGTCAAATAGCTAGACTGGGAATGACTGGCGCGATGATTCAGGATGCGTCATGCGGTCTGAGAAACCAGCACAATGCCTCGGCCTTACTGGGCCAGGGTGTCTTGTGATGTGCCTCTGTAGCCTGCAGGCAATGATGATGCGGTGCGCCACTCGACAGTGTTTGCTCGGCAATGCCCAGAAGCTCGGCCGGCGAGGCACAACCCGCCGCGAGCGCCTTCGGAGGCTCAGCCAGCATGAAGTGGTCCAGCGAGGCGGGCGGCGCTACCTGAAAATCGCGGTGTTGCCACAACCCTGTTTTGGTGTCGAGGGTATAAGAAGGCAACAGTGTGCTGCCCCATCTCGCAATCAGCGTCATCGCACGTAACACGTAATCAACTTCCTCTTCGGTGCTCAGCCAGTGGAGATTGAATCTCACCCAACCCGGACGCAGACAGCCAAAGCCGCGCGCCACCTCGGCAGCCAGTGCCTCGGAGTGCTCGGGTGTCAGATCCAGCAAAGTATGGCCGTAGGGCCCGGCGCATGAGCAACCGCCCCTCGCTTGGATACCAAACAGATCGTTGAGCAACCGCACCACAAATCCGTAGTGCAGTTCTCCTTCATCTGATCGAAAGCGCAGCGAGAAAATAGGCAACCGCTCAGCGCTGGCAGGTCCGAGCAGCTCAAGACCTGGAGCTGCCTGAAGCTGTGCTTCGGCCTTCTCGACATGCTGCTTCTCTCTCTTGGCGATGACGTCATAGCCCACTTGTCTGGGAATGCTGATCGCCATGGCGCCGCGAATGGATTCGATAATGCCGGGTGTGCCGCCCTCCTCCCGATGCTCGGGTTCCGGATGCCACTCGTGCCAGTCAGGTGTGACATAACGTACTGTGCCGCCGCCGATTTGGGAGGGCACCGTGTTGTTCAGTAGGTGTCGCTTGACTGCCAACACCCCGCTGCTCCCGGGGCCACCGATAAATTTATGGGGCGAGAAAAAAACCGCATCAAGCGGGGCGTCCTCTCGATTCATGTTGATGGGCAGATAGGGCGCGCCGGCGGCGTAGTCCCAGATGGCGATTGCCCCGTGTTGTTTGAGAATCTGTGTAATGCCATGAACATCTGACTGAATGCCGGTGACATTGGAGGCCGCAGAAAAACTCCCTACGACGAGGGAACGGTTCCGGTGCTGTCGGAGTGTCTCGGTGAGTGCTCGCTGATCGATACCCCCCGCAGGATCGAGCGGTATTCGAATCACATCGGCTGCGGTCTCGCGCCAAGGCAGTTCATTGGAGTGATGTTCGTAGGGACCAACGAGCACCAGCGCACGGGTGAGCGCTTCATCCGAGGAGCCATATGTTTGGGTGTCACCTGATTTCAGGCCGAGCAGGTGCACCAGGTTGTTCACGGCACTGGTCGCACCGGATCCACAAAAGATCAGTGCATCTTCAGGGCCCGCGTTAATCACATCCTTGATCGTCTGCCGCGCCCACTCCCTGAGCTGCCCTGTGTGGCGCCCGGTATGAGACGCCTCCGAGTGTGTGTTGGCGTAATGTGGTAACACCTCGCGGGCAATCGCGTTTTCGATTGAGGCCAGACTCCGACCACTGGCGGTGTGGTCGCAGTAGACCAGAGGCCGCTCGCCAAAGGGGGTGTGTATGGTTGTGTCTCGCCCAATGACTTGCTCCCGCAGTCTGCCGACCAGTTGCTCTGGGTCACTGCAGGGCGCTTTTCGAGGACTGGTGGTAAGAGGTGCAGGCATCACGGAGTGTTCAGAAATTCCACTTTGTCATCTTGTGGCAGAAGCTGCGCGCCATGTGTGCAATGTGGGTTTGGCACATTCCACACAATGCGCATAATGTGTGCTTAAATAGACAATAGGGAACAATTCGTGCAATGAGAGGGCTTATGGCGCATTCAGAGTCCATAGATGCACTGGATCGCAAGCTACTCCGCGCCCTGCAGCGTGACAGCGCGGAGCCCATTTCAGATCTGGCGGAACGGTGCGGGCTGTCGCGATCGGCATGCAGCCGCCGCATAGCCCGCCTGGCGGAGGCGGGAGTGATCGAGCGGTCGGTTGCATTGCTCTCGCAGAGCAAGCTGGGACTGGGCCTGACGGTGTTTATCGCCATCAAAACCAATCAACACAACGCGGTCTGGTCCAGCCAGTTCCAGCGCGTCGTCGAACAGCTGCCGGGCATTCTCGAGGTGCATCGACTGGGCGGCGATATCGACTATCTGGTGAAAGCCGTGGTGCCCGATATGCCCGGTTACGACGCGCTCTATCAGCAACTGATCAAGGCCGACCTCTTCGACGTCAGCGCGAGCTTTGTCATGGAGACCATGAAAAGCACCACTGAATTGCCTCTCTGACCGCCTGACAAATGGTGCTGACTCGCTTTCGAGGCGACGACGCTGATCCTCTGGCCTGTTTCTGGCGCTGCATAATAGGCGCCGAAAGCATGAGTCGGATGTGCGAGCCGGAGAGCAAATATTCAGCTCCAAAACGTATAGATTTATACCAATTAGGCCTGTTCAATCTGCGTTTTAGCGGTTATTTTTACAAAGACTCTGTTAATCTTTGTCCGTACATAATAAAAAATCAGTCCTATCAGCAGGTTCAAGCCATTCGGCAGGGTCTGAATTTTTCATAATCATCATAATGAAATAGAAACGAGGGAACCCATGAGTACGATTCGTAATGCCTCAATACTCGCTGTCGCGGTATCCATGGCCGTCTCCGGCCAAGTCAACGCCCAGCGATCAACAACCACAGAAATTGAAGAAGTGGTGGTCACCGCGCAGAAGCGTGAACAGAATATGCAGGACGTGGCAATCTCCATGTCTGCCATGGATGAAAACGCGCTTGAGAAATCCTTTGCCCGTACCATCGACGATATTACGGGCATGTCGCCTAATTTGGTGGTCAACCCAATTCTGGGTAACGGCACCACCGGCATCTCTATTCGCGGTATTCAGCACTCTGACGTTGAGAAGAGCTCGGACACGCCGGTAGCGGTCTATCAGGATGGCGTTTACCTGGCGTCCACCACGGGCACACTGCGAAATCTTTGGGATGCAGAGCGTGTTGAGGTGTTGCGCGGCCCGCAGGGTACGCTCTTCGGTCGAAACACCATTGGTGGTCTGCTTCACGTTATCCGGACCAAGCCCACAGGCGAATGGGGCGGCAAGTTTGTCGGCACCTTCGCAGAAGACAGCCAAGCTGACCTCAAGGGCAGGATCAATCTCCCAGCAATGGGCGGGCTGGCTGTGAAATTAACGGGCATGAGCATCCAGGGTGGGGAGTATTTTTATAACTCTACTTTGGACAGAGATGAGGGCGATAACGACCTTACCGCCTTCACTGCTGACGCGCTGTTCCAACCAAATGACACATTTGATTTCAGACTGATTTACGACTACATCGACGATAAGACTCCGACTCGCCCCGTTGCGTCGCTGACTGCCCCCAACGAGGCTTTTGCGGGCTTTGGTCTGGGTGTTCAGGGCAAAACGTCTGACGATCTCTACACAGTGACCACCTCAGCGCCCCAGCCAGCGTCACTCAGAACAGATGCGATCACAGTTCACATGAACTGGCAGTTCACGGATCGACATAAGTTGGCCGTGGTCTTTGGCGACAGAGAAACAGATGAGACTGCAAGGCAGGAGTTTGACGGCGTCGCAGCCGACTTGTTCTGGACCAGCCGTCCGACTGAAGAGAACCAAACAAGCTGGGAGTTCCGGCTCGAATCGGATTGGAGCGATAGTCTCCGATCCACATTCGGCTACTTTTGGTGGGACGGCGATTACACGCTGCAGCAGAATACGGGACAGTTCAATATTGTGAACCCCCTTCTGCCGGGAACCTCTGATGGGGCACCGACGGATAACATCAGCTATACGGCGTCACCACTATTTAATCAGTCTGTCGAGTCTACGGCGGTCTTCGGGCAAGTCGACTGGGATGTTACAGATCGACTGATGCTCAGCCTGGGCGGCCGCTGGTTAGATGAGGAAAAAGAAGCCTGCATGACCGTAGCGGGTTACTCAGTCAGCCCACTCAAGACGGTTCTAGGTCTGCCTGCAGGCAGCGTGGCCTACACCGATGTTGATGGGCTGGATAAAACACTGGAGCCCTATCCTTACTTGCTTGGCGGGAATATCACGTCCGGTCAGTGGGGCGTGGGTTGTCCAGACTGGGCCTCTTCCGTTTATGACAACAGCTTCAATGATGGCACCGGCGGTAGCTTCAACGGCGCAGTGAGCTTTGATGAGTTCACTCCCAAGGCAAGTGCTCAGTACTCCTTCGACTCGGGTATGGCTTATGTCACCTACTCAGAGGGTTTCCGGTCCGGCGGTTTCAATGGCCGAGCGACAGCCCCGAACAATACTGGCCCCTATGACCCGGAGAGTGTGAAGAGCTGGGAAGCAGGCACCAAGTTGACGCTGATGGATAACCGCTTCCAGATTAATCTTGCGGCGTTCTCTCTTAAGTACGACGACAAGCAGGAAACGATCGTCAAACCCGGTCAGGACGGTCAGGCGACGTTGACTGTGGTGCAGAATGCGTCCAGCGCGAAAATTGAGGGCTTGGAGATGGACTTCAAGTGGATCTTGCTTGAAGGACTGTCGCTCTCTGGAAACGTGGGTTTATTGGATGCCTCGTATGATGATTATGTCGTCCCCAGCGCTACCGGTATTGTCGATCAAACGTCACGGGCCTTGCTGAGAGCACCGGATATGACGGCGGGCTTAGGTATGCTGTTTGAGCGTCAAATGGGCGAAGGCCATTGGTTCGTGGCAACGCTGAACTACACTTGGAAGGATGATTACTACATCTCGGCCACAGCCAACCTTGATCACTCACCGGGTGGCTATATCGACAACCCCTCCAAGGTTGATGCCTTTGGCATTCTCGATGCGTCAATCAACTGGGAGACCGATAATTGGACGATCTCGCTCTTCGGTAAAAACCTGACGGATGAGACCTATCTGATGCACTTCCTGGATGTGGGTGCGAATGTTGTCGCAACTTCAGCGACGGATTCGACGCCAACCTATGCGCCAGGCGCTTGGTCGTTCGGTACGCCTAACCGTCCTCGTTACTTCGGCGCAGAGGTACAGCTGAAGTTCTGATTAAGGCTTGAATCAAAAAGGGCGTCTTATGGCGCCCTTTTTTTTGCCTAAAGGACTATCGCTACGGCGCTTTGGAATGCCTCAAGCTCGCTAAGACAGAACGGCCCCATGCGGGTATTTCAGTACTCTAGAGATGCTGTCTTACAGCGCCTTGGCGATGTCGTAACCCTCGCGGGTCGCGGCCATCAGCGACCGGGGCGCTTTGCAATCGCCTAAGGGGATGACCTCCAGCCCCTTGGCCAGCAGGGGTTCGCGTAAGCCGTCATTGGGCACTCGGCTACTGGCGTGAATCACTGTAGCCACGGAATCCAGCGTCTCGAGCGCGCTGTTGTAAACATTCCGCAGGGTGAACTGGCCCTCTTCCAATTGCGCGACGTTCCCTGGCTCAACATGGCAGATCAGCTCCACCTGACTCTCAAATAAGCGCTTCAAAATGCCTTGCCGATTGATCAGTGATACATCGTGCGCGAAACGCTCACGCGAGGTGACCAAGGTAATCTGGTCAAAATAATTCGCCATTTGCAGTGCGGTGGCATAGGTCATCTCGGTGTGATCCTGGTCAACGATGACCGCGCGGCCAGGGGCTCGGCCCATACCCTGTGCCAACTGTTTAGCCATATCTCGCAGGCTGGGGATGAGCCCATGGGTAAACCACGCTTCAGGCAACCACTCGGGTCGAGCAGACCGAGATCCTGTTGCCAGCAACACCACATCAGGGTCGAAGGATAAGACGTCGTCGATGTTGGCCTGCCTACCCAGCTCAAATTTCACGCCCAACTGCTGTGCTCTCAGGTACTGGTAGTCATACACGCTGGACAGATTTTCTCCGCCAGGCATCTGAGCGTGAAGGCGCGTTTTACCCCCAAATGCCTCGTGGTCGCCGAGCACGGTCACCTTATGTCCGTTAGCTGCCGCCGTGTGAGCTGCTTCCAGAGCAGCGACCCCAGTACCGACCACCACCACATGCCGATGCGTGGCGACAGAAGGTGCCGCAACGAGGTGCTCGTCCGGCTCACCCACTTTGGGATTGTTGTCACAGGCCAATGCGCCCGCTTCGATGATGCTCCGCCAGCAACTGTTACAAGACACGCAGTAGCGGATATCCCCAGTCTTACCTTCGGCGGCCTTGTTCGGAAACGCAGCGTCGGTGATCAAGGGGCGCCCGAGAAAAACAACGTCACTTGTGCCGTTAGTCAGGGCGTTCTCGCATTCGACCGGGTCTGTGAGGTAACCGATCGCGCCGGTTGCGATACTCGGATGCTTCGATCTCAAGGCTTCGATGTGCTCAAGGTACGGATGGCGTGGGCCATGCGCATCGGGCAAGTGCAGATGGAGCGATCGAGCATGTGCACCCCAGACCCACGTCCACAAATCAAAATCTCCGGCTTGCTCTGCCAGCCGCGTATTGATTGCCGACGCCATCTCAAGATCAATGCCCCCCGCCACACCGTCGTCACCGGGGAGCTTGAGGGCGATAATGAAAGGGCGGCCACATTCGTCCCTTATCGCCGAGACCAACTCGATAAGGAACCGCGTCCGGTTCTTCAGGTCGCCGCCATACTCGTCAGTTCGCCGGTTCGACCAGGGAGATAAGAATTGATGGAACAGATGTCCATGCCCTGCTGAAATTTCGACCCCCGAAAAGCCGGCCCGTTGCAGTCTCCGCGCACCTTGCGCCCAATGGTCGATCATTTCCCTGATGTCATTCGGGGAGAGCACCGCCGGCACTGTCCAGCTCAGGTCATCTGGCAGTGGAGACGCCCCCACTGCTTCGTTGTTGCGCCCGACCGCGTGTCGGCCGCGCCCCGAGTCCTGAATTTGCCCCAACACGTGCGCACCCGACTCATTGATGGTGGCAGCGACCCGCTGCAACTGATCAAACCCCTCGTCGTCCCAGCAGCGCAGTCGAGAGGGCAGTCTGCTGAAGCGCGTCATGGCAATAGGTTCGGTCACGATGGCAGCCGCGCCACCCGCAGCGCGGGCACGGTAATAGTTAAGCAACCTCTCGGTCGGTGCGCCGTCTGCAACGTACTGGGTGACAATGGCCGCGTGGATGATCCGGTTTCTCAGCGTCACGCCACCGATATCAATCGGGCTGAACAGGGTTGGGAAGAAGGCATTCGTCGTCATGGATGTGACCAATCTCTCCGCATATCGTCGAGGCTGACATCATGTCAAAGGGGGCGTCAACAGCGAGCCAGTCCGCTCAATTGCCCCATGAGTCCCTCGAGCACAAATTATCAGCATCGACGCTGTGTCTTTTGTATGCTCCTGAGCTCATCTCGATCAATGACGTGAGGATCAAGCGATGACCACCATTGTAGTACTGTTCAATTTATTGCCAGAGGCGGATCCAGACGCTTATGAGCGTTGGGCCAGAAACGTGGATATGCCGAATGTCCGTCGGTTGCCGGGGTGTACTGATTTTCGGGTGCTCAAAGTGGCTGGTCTGTTGGGGTCTGAGGCGCCCGCCCCTTATGCCTACAGCGAGTTGATTGAGGTTGACGATATGTCTGCCTTTGGCGAGGCTGTCGGCACAGAGGCCATGCAAGAGGTGGCTGCGCAGTTTCAGCAGTTCGCCGACAATCCCATTTTTATGGTGTCCGAGTCGCTGGATTGATCAGGACGGCCCAGTCTAGGGTAGAGGTAGGTTTGGCTCTCCCACCTTCACCATTCTGACCCCGATATTTTTTCCGAGATACAGGTCGGCTAGCGCCTGAGGCATCGTTTCAATCCCCTCGGAGATGTCCTCGACGGGGTTCAGTGCGCCGGCGCGCACCCAGTCGGCGAGCGTTTCAATGCAATCGGGGTACACCTGTTCGTAGTCAAAGACGAAGAACCCCTCCATCTTGGCGTCCTGGCGTCCTAGGTTCTGCAAGTTGACGAACCGGTGCTTGTCCTTACTGTCGACAAGATATTCAGAGATAGAGCCGCAAATGGCTATCCGCGCGCGGCGTCGCAACCTCCCCAGTACATTGTCCAACAGCGATCCTCCGACATTGTCGAAGTAGAGATCGATTCCCTCCGGGAAGGCGTCATCCAAAGCCGCGTCGACGTTGTCGTGCTTGTAGTCGATGACAGTGTCGTAGCCCATTTCCGATGTCAGCCGCCGGCACTTCTC
>Ga0255753_1007257_pt1 | contig 10029 bp, 18 predicted proteins | sample 041ome_10_FD_179953 | JGI IMG/M metagenome (GOLD analysis project Ga0255753, IMG submission 179953) | Coastal salt marsh microbial communities from the Groves Creek Marsh, Skidaway Island, Georgia - 041412US metaG (version 2) | ecosystem: Environmental > Aquatic > Marine > Intertidal zone > Salt...
GATCGTCTTAATGCTAAGAAAACTTGGTTTGACGATGATGATCTAGATGATATCAGGAGAGCAATTTGACTTTAGACGGAGTAGATTATATGTTGAAAAAATGTTACACTGTAGTTTATTGGAGTGAAGATGGTAAGAAAGAAGCCATCAATACTTTCACAACTAGAGAAGAAGCAGAAGAAGTTTACATGAAATGTATGGAAGGTGACAAAGAGGCACAGATCAATATGAGTTATGACATTGAAGAAGGTTATCTAGGAGTACCTGGACATTGAGTATGCATCTAGTAGGTCCTGCGTTAACTACAACAAGGACTAAAAAATACAAACTAAAACTAACCAATGCCAAGCGCCATCAACTTGAGTGTGACCTATTTGAATACAATAAGAAACGCAAACGCAATGGCGAACCTAAAGTTACCTTTGATGAGTATTTAGACATACGCTGTGGACGTGTGACAAAACGTAAACTACATCCTAGTGAGCAAGGTGAATACAATGGCCCAAGTTACGCACCACCACCAGGTAGGGAAACCAAAGTGTATCCTAGCTTAAATAGTGATAGAGGTGTGGCAGTAAAACAAGAAGTTCAACATTACACAGGTGATAACTTGCTGGGCATCGGACAGTTGCACAAGTCCAACTCCGTGCCCGTGTTCAAGAAGAAAGATGCTGAAGATCTTGCTAAGATGAGGAGAGGCTAATGAAAGACTTATTGGTAATCGCTGGAGTATCGATAGTGGCATGTGTCTTTATGTTCATGGTCTATGATGCGAGGGCAGACGAACTAGAGGAACATTACGAAAACGAAGCCGCAAAGCCGAGACAGACTTTCGAGGAGATCGTGGCAGACACATTTGACTTTGAGGAATATTCCAAATGGATCAGTGACAGGCAACGGTTTGAAGCCAAGGCAAATCAAGAACGTGAACAGCAGATTCAGTGCGTGGCAAACAGTAAGAATCCAAAACAATGCGTCGATCCGCACTGGTGTTTATATCCTTCGAATGAGAGGAAGGATGAATGTATTTTGTATAACTTAAAGATGGGGTTTTAATATGAAAGATCGAGTGGTGGTAGGGGTAGTATTATTGGTAGTGTTTTATTTTGTCATAGTGTTGCTAGACTCAAGGCCAGCACAGGCAGAGCAACTCAAGTTCGTCAAGACCACAGATGGCAGTGAGATAGTATTTCCCGAACAGGCATTGGTAGGCACCGACGCTGAAAAGGAATTCTTAGCGACCGGTAAGAACATCTACGTTGGTGATGCTGAAGCAATTAAAACAGGTAAAAAACGTTACAACTTGTGGTCATGTACACAATGCCACGGTCCTACTGCTAAAGGACAAGTTGGTCCTGGCTTGACAGGCCCTAACTATAACTATGCCAAAGATGTCACAAACAAGGGCATGTTCGAGACCATATGGAACGGCACCAACAATGGTATGGGTGCCAAGGGTTGGGGACAGATGGCTCCCGAGGATGGTCTAACAGTAGATGAACTGTTAAAGATCATCGCTTTCGTTAGATCAAATTCAAAACACGGTGACGGGAATCAATGATGAAGACATTCATAGTATATGTTTGGCTAACTGTGGCTTACAACGGTGAGCCCATCGTCGTGGGAGAGTTCGAGAACTGTGATCAGGGCATGAAAATGGTAGCAAATATGTATCCTGATGCCAAAGCCGCCCACTGTATAACACCAGACCTAACACCTCCGGGTGGAGTAAAGAAATGAAACCATTAAGTATCCTAACATTGATCATACTGCTCTTTGTCTTTTGTTATGGTCTAGTAAACGCTGGCACAGTTCAACAAGATAAGATGGAGAGGGTACAAACACTCTATGACTACGGCCTGATATACTACCACGAGAAGGGTAGCAAGTATCAAGGCTGTTATCTATTGAGGCAGGCAGTCAGGGAGGCACGATTCCTCAATGACAACATGGAAACACATAATACGATATATCCCGTGTATGAGGCTACTTGTAAGTCTGCTGGCAATTAGTTTATTACAGGGTTGTGCCACGGGAGTGGTAACTATATTGGGACTCGATACCGCAGTGGTGGGAGGTGCCACCGTTGAAAGTGGTGTCTATGTCGCGGCTGAAACCATCGATGCCGCCAAGACCGTGGGAGATGGAGTCAGTTATCTGGACAGTGGCAAGACGCTGACAGATCGTGCCATGGACAAGATAACGGGCAAGGACTGTAACACCTGGCGCAAGTGGCGAGAGGGAACGGACTATTGCCTGGAATGGGAAGTGGAAGAGATAGAACTGAACGAACCCGTGGTAGAGGAAAAGTCTGCGTATGAGATATTTACGGGCAAGAAGAAGCAGAAGAGGATAACGGGCAACACCTGTGGAACCACGGAATATTCGGATTGGCCCTGCATGGATGCTGAGGGCTGTATAATAGTTGGAGAATGATATGGGAATGGTAAGACGTGAGAAGAAAGCGATGTCCAGGGAGACCATCAAGGACACGATATACGGAGCCATAAGAGAGATGGCGAACAATCAGAAGTTCTATTACGGTGGCATCAATGACGAGTTCTCGCACCTGACTGAGAAGGGAGAGGAGGAACTGGTAGTGCTGTTCAACAAGCTCATACCCCTACTGAGACGTAGCGAGGAACAACGTATGCGTGAGCTGGCCAAGCACTTGGTCTATGGTGAGCTCAGCGATGACAAAGACCACGACGGTAGCATGGAAGATTACATGTAATGCTAGTATATTTCCAGTGGCAAAACCATTAAATAATTGATTATGCGAAAATTAACATTTAGTGACAAACACTTATTACCATGGCTGACCCTGTTATCTGGGTTATCCATTTCGGCAGTTGCTGTTTGGTATTCAGTAGCAGGTCTCGTGGCCATTTTCGCCGCCTCGGCAGTAGCAATCATCATCATGGGGGTGGTATTAGAGGTCGGCAAATTAGTTACGGCAGTTTATCTGCATCGCTACTGGAACATGACAGTGAGATGGCTGAAAACATATCTATCAGTGGCCGTTATATTCTTGATGTTCATAACGTCAATGGGCATCTTTGGCTTCCTATCCAAGGCACACATTGAACAGACGGCAATGGGTGATGAGGCAACGGCACAGGTTGATGCCATAGATGAAAAACTCACACGCGGACAGGTAAAGATTGATCGTTGGCAACAAGAGATAGATCGCTTACTCAAGACAGGTAACGCATCTACAGATTCTGCCTTGTTAGAACAAGACAATGAGGCACTTAAAGAACTTAGGGCAGTCATCAAACAAGAAAAAGATGTTGTTAGGGCAGAAGCAGACAAGCGTATAGCCACAGCACAGGATAGACGTGATAAAGAAATTGCCGCGGCCAAACCATTGCTAGAAGATTGGGGCGGCGAGGAAAAATATAACAAGGAAGTTGCCAAGGCAAAACAGACAGAGCAAAATGAATCCAGTGTGGCTCGTTCAGACCGCGATAAAAAACTAGGGGCCATTGATAAGAAACACGCTAAAGAATTAGCAACATTAAACAAGCGTATTGGTGATGCCCGCAAAGGTTCCACTTCAAAGGCCGCCGATGCTGACAAGCGTGTCAAGGAGCTCGAGAAGAACATCGAGGCAGAACAAAAGGCAATGGACGCAGTTAGAGAGGACAAACTGGTATTTGAAAAAGAATATCGTAAACTAGAAGCAGAAGTTGGTCCCATCAAGTACATCGCTGAGTTCGTATACGGCGAGACAGATAAGACCATATTAGAAAAAGCAGTGACTTGGGTTATCATACTAATTATATTTGTATTTGATCCACTTGCCGTCGGTCTATTGATAGCATCACAATATGCCTTCCTGTTGGCAAGAGGCGAGGGAACGCAACCGCTTGATACTAAAGAGGATGAAGTGTCTGTGTTGAAAAAAGATGGCAAGACAAAGGTCATTGAGAGAGTGATAGAGGTCGAGGCCGATGTGGATGACACCACGCCCATGGACATCGAAGCACTTGAACAAGAGATAAAGGATAAAACGGAGAAGTAAAATGGCAAAACCACAAGACGCATTAGATAATATATGGGACAAGTATCGCAAGTCCCTGACAGAGCTTTCAGCCGCATTGGACGAGAATGAGGCATTGAGGGCAGACGCGGACATCGACTTCACAATGCCTGAGGACATCGCAACACTCGAGGCGGCAGTGAACGAAAAACTAGCCCAACATGGTATCGCCTAAGCAACAAGCGATAGACACAGTATGGTCAAAGTATCGGGTGGCCTTGCAGAGACTGGACAAGGCCCTCGATAAGTTAGGATCCCTTCCCAAACAGCCCACACAGGCAGTACTCAGACCACTGAACCAACCCAAGGTAGAGATACCGGGATTGGATGACGAACCCAGATTTCAAACGACATTCATGGTGGACGGCGTAGCCACGGACATCAGAGATCTGAAACCCGAGATGGTACACAATCTGTTCACGGATGGTAAGTTACCTACCGAGTACAATGATCTCATAACTCTAGAGAAGCGTGAGGACTACATACAGTCTAAGGCAGTGACGTCCAGAGGAGAGAGCAGGCCAAAACTACATCAGAGTGAGGCACTCAGGGGCATATATCCGGATTGGAACACACGCATAGGGTTGAAATCGGACAACACCGAGCCCGTGGAGGGAGAGATAGGATTTGGCACGCAGTTTCCAAAACAACCAAACAAGGGAGACACATATCTTAGGGTCGACCAATTGCCCACTAAATTGTTCAAATTCAATGGACAGAAGTGGATCGAACTTGACAAGGAGATAAGTTCAAGTTATAGTTATAATGATGAATACATTAAATATCTGGTCAACATGATCAATACCGGACAGTATGACACTGAACTATTGACAGAGGCAGAGAAGGCACAAGTAGAGGAACTAATTAAATCTGGGAGGTTAAATGGCAAGGAATGATGACTCTATCAAGAAATGTAGTTTCTGTGGTATTGCCAAGGCCGATGCCAAGAAACTCATAGTCGGAGAAGAAGCAGGCATCTGCGATTCTTGCGTCAAGTTCTGCCAGGAGTTGTTGGGGCAGGATGTAACCGAATTCGAAAAGACAGATATAGATATCAATCCCATCAAGATCAAGCAACACCTAGACAAGTTCATAATCGGACAGCACAAGGCCAAGATCATGCTATCCGTGGCAGTGGCAAATCATTACAAGCGAATAGACAGGAAGACATCATTGGAGATAGAAAAGGCCAATGTGCTATTCCTCGGTCCCACGGGCTGTGGCAAGACGCTGTTGGCAAGAACCATAGCCAAATATTTGGATGTTCCCTTTGCCATCGGAGATGCCACAAGTTTGACCGAGTCAGGTTATGTGGGCGACGACGTCGAAAGTTTGATACAGAGATTATTGAATGCCGCGGGTGGAGATCCACGCAAGGCGGAACGTGGTATCATATTCATTGACGAGATAGACAAGATAACACGCAAGAGCGAGTCAACATCAATTACCCGTGATGTTTCGGGCGAGGGTGTACAACAAGCACTGTTAAAACTAGTAGAAGGCACAAAGTGTCGTTGTAATTTAACAGGTAACCGAAAGCACCCAAGCGGTGAGGTCATGGAAGTGGACACCACTAACATATTGTTCATAGCGGGCGGAGCCTTCATAGGATTGGACAAGGTCATTAACCTACGCATGAAGGGCAGTGGCATGGGTTTCGGTTCACAGCTCAAGACCAATGATCAGACAACATTAGATCTATGCACACCGGACGATCTCAACAAGTATGGACTGATACCAGAGCTAGTGGGCAGGTTCACTGACGTCGTGGCATTGGACGAGCTCAATGAGGAACAGATGACGGAGATACTTACGGGTGTCAAGAACAGCCTGTTGGATCAATACAAATACATATTCAGTCTCGATGGTGTCGCATTGGAGTTCACATCGGATGCCGTGAGCAAGATAGCACAGAAATCGTTAAGTAACAAGACGGGAGCGAGAGGTTTACACACCGAGATGGAAACGGTGTTGCTACCGCACATGTACAATCTTTCCAGATACAAGGAAGAGGGTACGGATAGGGTGGTCATCGATGGTGACCAAGTTGATCAACCATTACAATTAAAGGAGGAAGACGTTTGACGAAAGTCTACATAAGTGATCGTGACACTGTGGAACGTGCCTTGCGTAAGCTCAAGAAGAAGATAATGAATCTTGGAACCCTGAACGATGTCAGGGAAAAAGAATTTTATACTAAACCGACTGAGAAACGCAAACTGAAACGTGCCGCGGCCAAGAAACGCTGGCAGAAGCAGTTAGCATCACAGCAACTACCCAAGAAACTATACTAATGGATCAAAAAGCAGTAGTAAGGCAGAACATTACTGCTTGGCCTGAACTGGGTATCAATTATTGGGGCATAAACAAGAATGCCTCGAGCACTCTTACGATACACTTTGCCACCCTCTGTGGTGAGATCACCCCAACGGATGATGACATCGCCCTGGGCATACTGGCCAAGGAACGTATGAAACCAAGATACATCACACAAGATGAAGCATTCCAAAATGGTCTAACAAATTTTGCCGTTTCAAGACACCCATTTGAGAGATTTAAGAGCGTATACAAGCATTTAAAGCACCCTAAGACAGTCATACAGCAACGAACAGTGACCAAGGCACGCTTTGACCCCACTTGGAACGAAAAACAGTTCCTAGAACACATCATAGACACGTTCCACACGGGCAAGATCAACAAACACTGGCGGAAACAGGTAAGTTTTATTCCACAACCATGGCGTTTGGACCATGTCATCAAGTTAGAACGTTTAATGGAAGACTGGCCCTTTGACTTCAACCCACCTGAGATACAGAGCAACACCACAGTGGAAGAGGTAGTGAGCGTGGACGAGGAACTGATCCATGATGTCTATCATGAGGACTACTTATCTTTTGGTTATCCATACCAAAAATAGTTGACTATATATCAGATTTCCTGTATAAATACAATTATACGTTGCCAAACATGGGACGTATAATTTTAACTTGCTTATTAAAGGAGATTATATCATGACTAGACTAACAGCTCTAGACCTACAACCATTCTACAGAAACTCTATCGGCGTTGATCGCTTGTTCAATACCATATTGACAAACATCGAGCATTCGTCACAGGCCAACAACTATCCTCCGTATAACATCATCAAGAAGGATGATGACAATTATACCATTGAGATAGCAGTGGCTGGTTTTGACGAGGGCGAGATCGACGTGACAACACACGATGGCGTCTTGATCATCAAGGGAGAAAAGGCTGACGCACAGAAACCTGAGATCGAATACCTACATCAGGGCATCGGCACTCGCAGGTTCGAACGCACCTTCAACCTAAGTGATTACGTGGAAGTGGTATCAGCAGTGGTTGCCAACGGCATACTTTCAGTTGACCTAGAACGTAACGTTCCTGACTCAATGAAGCCAAAGACCATTGCTATTGATTACAAATCATAATATAATTGAAGTAAATACAAACATAGCGGGGAGACTCGTGCTCCCCTCTATCTAATTTACGGAAGGAAAGCAATGGCATCACCAGAAGTCAGATCAAAGATCAAACCGGACATCAGCGTCAAGGAACCACCTAACTACAAGGTGATATACCTCAATGACGATCAGACATCAATGGAGTTCGTGGTGGGCAGTCTCATCGAACACTTCTCTTACCCACAGCAACAGGCAGTGGAGAAGACCAATGAGGTACACGTACATGGCGCCAGCACGGTGGCAGTGCTACCCTATGAGATGGCCGAACAGAAAGGTATAGAAGTAACGCTGGATGCCCGAGCAGAAGGGTTTCCTCTCCAAGTTAAAATAGAACCGGCGGAATAATGAATATCGTATTAGAAAACAAATTAACAGAAGACCTTAAAGGCAAATACATGTTGGTTGAATTGGACACGTTCCAATACGACGACGGACAAAGTTTAAAAAGTTATGGCATAGTTACAAAGGATGAGATAACTCTTCAAGACTTTCAGAACGTTGAAATGTATATTGACCTACATAACAACCTAATTAAAAACTATCGCAAAAAAAATTGGAAGTTCTGTGAAGATTCACTGGATCACTTAAAGGGCAAGTTCAGAGGAGAATTTGATTCCTTCTACTCCACTATGAGTGAACGCATAACTCAACTCAAAGAGATAGACTTACCAGACGATTGGAGTCCTAACGTCATGGTAAGACGGGCACACCCACCAGAATAAACAAAAATACCACTTAATTCCTACAGCCCAACCCGATAAATACTGTTGGGGGTTGTATCGTGAAATTTTTATTTTATTCAGTTTTGGCACTGTTCGTGGCCTGTATCGTGATAGATCTGGCCCATGCCGAGCCACTTAGCTTTGGTTTTAAATCACCAAGTTTCAATGGTAACGGCTACTCCGCACATGTCTTAACAATAGAAAACCAAGAGCATTCACGTAAGCAAGAGATCAAGGACAAGATACAGAGCGAATTGGACAAGGCCAAACGTGAGGCAGAAGACACAAACCTAAACAAGTTCCTAAACAACTTGGAATCACGTATCTACGCACAGATTTCACAGGACCTAGCAACGGCTATGTTTGCCGCAGATGGTTCAGCACCTACATCAGGAACACTGAACTTTGAGGGCAACATAATATACTGGAACAAATCCTCGACAGAGATTAGCCTCCAGGTAACTGATTTGACTGGCTCTACCACGACCATTGGTATCCCACTAGGGGACTTTAACTTTTAAAAATGCGTAACGTAATCGTTATATTATTTGTCCTACTAGTAACAGGATGTGCCGGTCATCAGGCTATCAAAGGTGAGTATGAACCTGCCACGGTTGTTAGAGAGAATTTGGAAAAAGAATTTGATACTATACCAGCACCTGCCCTAGGAAAGGTATCAGTTGCTGTATACAACTTTAAAGATTTAACTGGACAGAGACGTCCAGCACCTCCAGGCACAACAAGTTTCTCAACTGCTGTGACACAGGGAGCAGACGCACTATTGATCAAGTCACTACAGGATGTGGGCAGAGGTGAATGGTTTGATGTAGTGGAAAGAACAGGATTAGATAATCTACTCAAAGAGAGACAGATTATTAAACAGATGCGTGAAGCCTATGAAGGCTCTACGGCTAAACCTCTAATGCCAATGAAGTTTGCTGGATTATTGTTTGAAGGCGGAATAGTTGGATATGATTCAGCAACCAGAAGTGGTGGTGCTGGAATGCGTGTATTAGGTATTGGACCACAGTCACAATACAGTGAAGATATTATTACAATTAATTTAAGAGCAATAAGTGTTAACACTGGTAAAGTTTTAGCCAGCGTTAATGTTCAGAAAACTGTGTACTCTACTGCTGATAGTATAGCAGTATTAAAGTTTTATGATCAAGGCACACAGGTATTTGAATTCGAAGCAGGCATTACTCTCAACGAGCCTGCGACCTTAGCAGTTAAGGCCGCTATAGATTCAGCGGTAGTTGAGTTAATTAAAGAAGGTGAACGCAAAGACGTTTGGGATTTTAAGGAGTAAAATAAGAAAATGACAAAATTAACTAAACTGATAATGACAATGGTATTGTCAACAAGTTTGGTGTTTGCCGCAGACAACTCAATTTACATTGATCAGGCTGGTGACAGTTCTAGTATCACAATTTTTCAAGATGGCGGTGGTAACCAAATTTATGATGTGGGCTCAGGTGCTACATCAACAACAGGCGCCACATTAACAGGCGACAGCCAAACACTAGACATACGTCAGGTAGGTGGTAGCAACGTGTTAAAACTAGGTGTTAACTCTACAGTGTTGTCAGGTGTTGGTGTTGATTTAACCTACTATATTACAGGGTCAAACTCAACAGCAGAAATTGACTTTAATGATGATGGCACAGGCACACTGGCTAACCTAGTGTTTGACGTTAGACAAACTGGTTCATACAATGACTTGTTTGCTGATATCTTAGGTTCAAACAACACGGTGACAGCAACAGCAACTGGT
>Ga0255753_1007260_pt1 | contig 10028 bp, 17 predicted proteins | sample 041ome_10_FD_179953 | JGI IMG/M metagenome (GOLD analysis project Ga0255753, IMG submission 179953) | Coastal salt marsh microbial communities from the Groves Creek Marsh, Skidaway Island, Georgia - 041412US metaG (version 2) | ecosystem: Environmental > Aquatic > Marine > Intertidal zone > Salt...
AGATTTAGAAGATATGAAAAAATACACTTATGATGAATAAATACCCTAAGACCTGGCTCCTGCCGCCTGAATCCGGACCCACGCCTCAGGGGTTGAATATTAACTATAATACTGTTAGAACAGTGAAACTGGAGAAAATAAAAAATGGCAGACAAAATAGACAAGTCTCTGACTCAAAGTCCAAGAGGCTCAGTAGAACTTCCTAGTGAAGAAGAGATACAAGAAACAGTAGTTGAAGCTCAAGAAGAAATTAGTGAAGCTCCAGGTCCTGTTGAAGTTAACGAACAAGAAGATGGATCAGTTGAAATAGACTTTGATCCAAACGCTGCATCACCAGAAGGTGGTGAAGAGCATTACGCAAACTTAGCAGAATTTTTACCAGACAATGTTTTAGATGAAATAGGTGCAGACCTTTCATCCAAATATCAAGATTACCAAATGGGTAGAAAAGAATGGGAACGTTCTTACACTCAAGGTTTAGATCTTTTAGGTTTTAAATATGATATGAGAACAGAACCTTTCCAAGGAGCTTCAGGTGCAACTCACCCAGTTCTTGCAGAAGCGGTTACACAGTTTCAAGCATTAGCTTATAAAGAATTATTACCAGCAGATGGACCAGTTAGAACTCAAGTGATTGGTGCACCTAACGAAGAAAAAACAAAACAAGCACAACGTGTTAAAGATTTTATGAACTACGAGCTCATGGAAAAAATGAAAGACTATGAGCCCGACTTTGATCAAATGCTATTTTATTTACCATTAGCAGGGTCAGCTTTTAAGAAAACTTATTATGATGAGTTATCTAAAAAAGCTACATCAAAGTTCGTACCGGCAGATGATTTGATTGTACCCTACACGGCTACCTCATTAGACGATGCAGAGGCAATCATCCATCGGGTAAAAATTTCTAAGAACGAATTAAGAAAACAACAAGTTGCGGGTTTCTATTTAGATATTGAATTAGGTGATCCTAAACAAGTTGAAGATGACGTTGAGAAAAAAGAAAGAGAACTCGAAGGTCAAAGAAAAACTCAAGACGATGATGTTTATACTATTTTAGAGTGTCACGTTAATTTAGATATTGAAGGTTTTGAAGATGCAGATCCTCAAACAGGTGAACCATCAGGAATTAAAATTCCATACATAGTAACAATAGACGAAGCTACAAGAAGTGTTTTAGCTATTAGACGTAACTATGAAATTGGTGATCCAGATAAAAACAAAATACCATACTTTACTCATTTCAAGTTTCTTCCAGGACTAGGCTTTTATGGCTTTGGTTTAATCCATATGATTGGCGGATTGAGCAGAACTGCAACTGCAGCACTCCGTCAGTTATTGGACGCAGGGACTTTATCTAATTTACCTGCTGGATTTAAAATGCGTGGTATTAGAATTAGAGATGACGCACAATCAATTCAACCAGGTGAATTTAGAGATGTAGATGCACCAGGTGGAAATTTAAAAGATTCATTTATGATGTTACCATTTAAAGAACCATCAGCTACATTATTAAACTTAATGGGTATTGTAGTTAATGCTGGTCAAAGATTTGCATCGATTGCTGATCTACAAGTTGGTGATGGTAATCAACAAGCTGCAGTTGGAACAACAGTTGCTCTTCTTGAGCGTGGTTCTAGAACTATGTCAGCTATCCACAAAAGAATTTACTCTTCGCTAAAAAATGAATTCAAATTATTAGCAAGAGTATTCAAGTTATATCTACCACCGGAATATCCGTACGACGTAGTTGGGGGTCAAAGGTTTGTTAAACAAACTGATTTTGATGATCGGGTAGATATTTTGCCAGTTGCTGATCCCAACATCTTTTCACAGACTCAGCGTATTTCCCTCGCACAAACAGAGTTGCAGCTGGCAACCTCTAATCCGCAAATGCACAACATGTATGCAGCGTATAGAAATATGTATGAAGCATTAGGTGTAAAAAATATTGATCAGGTTTTAGTTAAACCTCAACCACCTGCTCCAATGGACCCTGCTTTAGAAAACATTATGGCTTTATCTGGTAAACCATTCAATGCGTTTCCAGGACAAGACCACAGAGCGCATATGACTTCGCATTTAAATTTTATGGCAACTAACATGGCACAAAATAATCCAATGATTATGGCTGCTATGGAAAAAAATATTATGGAGCACATAAGTTTGATGGCACAAGAACAAATTGAAATAGAATTTGCAGATGAAATTCCTCAAATGCAACAGATGGCAGCGATGGCTCAAGCAAATCCACAAGTTGCAGAGCAACTTAGACAGATAACTTTACGTATTGAAGCTAGAAAAGCTGTTTTGATTGCTGAAATGATGGAAGAATTCTTAAAAGAAGAAAGAGAAATTACATCTGGTATAGGTAATGATCCAATTGCTAAGTTAAGAGCAAGAGAATTAGACCTAAGAGCACAAGATAACGAGCGTAAAAAGGTCGAAGGTCAAGAAAGAATAAATCTTGACCGTATGAAAGCTATGATGAACCAACAAAATCATGATGATAAGTTGGAACAGAATGAAGAATTAGCAAAACTAAGAGCTAATACATCAATTGAAAAGACAGTCTTGAGTAAATCTATCCCAAATGTGGATAAAATGATGCCGAGTGTTGAAATTGAAAAATATGAAGGAGAAAATAGATGAAAAAAAAGTTCCCAGACCTAACAGGTGACGGAGAAGTTACAAAAGCAGACATTCTTAAAGGTAGAGGAGTGTTTAAAAAAGGTGGAAGCAGTAAATTTATACAAAAAGCAATAAAAAAACCTGGTTCACTAAGAAAATCTTTAGGAGTTAAAAAAGGTAAGACAATTCCTAAATCTAAATTAAAAGCAGCGGCTAAGAAACCAGGAAAACTTGGACAAAGAGCTAGATTTGCTATAACATTAGGTAAGTTACGTAAAAAATAAGGAGAAAAATATGGCTAAAAAAGAAGAATCTTTTAAAGCGTCTGAAATAGGCATTCCTTCTCAAAATATTGAGTTGGATCCGAGATCTGTTACGACTGCAAATGGTATGCCAAGAAACTACATACCAACTGGGGACAAAACAGAGGTCAGAGGAACTAAGAGAATGCTAAAAGACAAAAAGAAAACAGCAACTTGGTACTAACATGTGGTTATCAGCAATTAAATTAGCTGTTTCTGCTGGTAGTAAAATTTATGCTAACAAGCAGAAGGCAAAAGTCGCGATGTCTGACGCTCAACTGTTGCACGCAGAACGACAAGCTCGAGGTGAGGAAGCTTACCAGGGCAAATTGTTAGAGGCACGTCAAAATGATTACAAGGACGAGTTCGTTCTCATAATTTTGTCGGCGCCAATAATTGTGCTCGCGTGGGGAGTCTTCTCGGAGGATCCTGGCGCTCTCGATAAAGTGAAAACTTTCTTCGAACATTTCGCGGCACTGCCGACTTGGTTCAGTACCCTTTGGATTTTAGTCGTCGGATCAATTTTTGGAATTAAGGGTACACAAATCTTTAAAAACGGAGGAAAAAAATAATGAGACAAAACGGATTAAGACCTGCAAGATTCAGATTTAACAAAGGTGGACGTGCAGGAGCAATGGGTGGTGGAAAAATGTCTACTGCTAGAAAAGACATGGAGTCTGGTTACTACAAAGATGACATGGGTATGAGAGGCGGAGCTATGTATAAAAAAGGTGGTTCTGTTAAAAAAAAGAAACAAGGTTACAAAGATAGAAAAGATGAATCTATTGCAATGAGAATTAAAAAGAAAAGAACTCCAAAGCAATTGAAAGCATCAAGAGATGAGTCTTATGGTAAGTTTGGTTCTAAAGCTAAAAAATCTGGAAAAATAAATAAGTAATGGCTAGATCTAAAAAAGCTATACAAAAACTTATTGCTTCAATGCAAGGTAAGAAAAAGAAAAAACAGGTTAAGAAGCCTGCGCGTGTAGCTGCTTTAGAAGGTAGAAAATATTTTTCTGATGGATCTAATGATATGATTAGACAAGCTCAAAGAGATTACAATGGAAGTTATATATCCGGTGATCTTGGCGGAGTAAAAGTTGGAAACCCTAGTTATAAAAAATATTATAAAGGATTAGTATAATGGCAAAACTTTGTCCAAGAGGAAAAGCGGCAGCGAAGCGTAAATTCAAAGTTTACCCTTCAGCGTACGCGAACATGTATGCATCAGCAGTTTGTTCAGGTAAAGTTACACCTGGTGGTAAAAAAGGAAAAAGAAAAAAAGCTGCTAATGGAGGTCTAATCGTTGATGAAGATTTAACGATGATGGTTGATGTATAATGCGTTCATATTATTCAGAGGGTGGATTAAGAAAATGGGTATCCGAGAAATGGGTAGACATTGGAGCACCAAAGAAAAATGGAAAATACCAACCTTGTGGAAGAAGCAAGGGATCGAAAAGAAAATATCCGAAATGCGTACCACTTGCAAAAGCCACACGGATGACAAAGTCTCAAAAGGCCTCTGCTGTCAAACGAAAGAGAGCAGCGGGTAATACAGGTCCTAAACCAACTAACGTTAAAACATTTACAAAGAAAAAATAATGTTTAGAAAAAGATTTCAAAAAGGAACTGAAAAAATATTTAATAAATTGGAAAATAATGTTCCACATCCTAAAGGTCATGTAGTTAGATCAAATTATAGATCAGGAAGTAAATCTCCAGCATGGCAAAGAAAAGAAGGTAAGTCAGAGTCTGGTGGATTAAATAAAAAAGGTGTTGCATCTTATAGAGCAGCTAACCCTGGTTCTAAATTAAAAACAGCAGTAACCACTAAACCATCAAAATTAAAAAAAGGATCTAAAGCTGCAAAAAGACGTAAGTCATTTTGTGCTAGAATGAAGGGTATGAAGAAGAGATTAACTTCAGCTAAGACTGCCAGGGATCCAAATAGCAGAATTAATAAATCTTTAAGAAAGTGGAATTGCTAATGTTAGATAGATTAATATATAACTTTTTTGCTGGTCTTGACAATATTGCGTTAAAATTAGATAATGTATTTTATGCGGGATACAAAATTATTAGAAACCTTTTCAGTAAAAAAAGAAGAGGAAAAAAAACAAAAAAATCTGTTTAAAAACCTTCGTAAAGAAGTTGAAACAGGTGCGAACGGAACACAAGATTACATTATTAAGAAAGGTATAAATAAAGGTAAAAAAGCAAATGGACGAACTAACATTAATAACTAAGATACAGAGAGAACTGAAAGAACAATATCAACAAATTGGTGATGCTATGATTTCTGGTAGTGTTGACAATATGGAAAAATATAAGTATATGATGGGACAGGCACATGCCTATTATAAAATATCACAGGATATCTCTAACCTGCTAAACAAGAAGGAGCAAAATGACGAAAAAGGAACAGTTATCAAATTCGGAGAACCCAAAGATTAAATATGCTTTGGCGGACAAATACGAAGAAGAAAATAAAAAGATCGAAGATAAAGAACAAAAAACTTACGAACGATTAAAAACAAAAGAATCAGATAAATTACCTCAACCCACTGGTTGGAGAATGTTACTTCTCCCTTTCAAGATGAAAGAAAAAACTAAAGGTGGATTAATTCTTGGACAAGAAACTTTAGAAAAACAACAAGTTGCATCTCAATGTGGTTTGGTTTTAGCAATGGGACCTCATTGTTATGACAAAGAAAAATTTCCTGAAGGACCTTGGTGCAAGAAGGGTGATTGGGTTGTCTTTGCAAGATATGCAGGAAGCCGTATACAAATTGACGGGGGTGAAGTTAGATTGCTAAATGATGATGAAGTGTTAGCTACAATCGATAACCCCGAAGATATACTTCATCAATATTAATAACATAGGAGGAAACTATGCCAGACACTGAAGAAGTGAAAAAAACAGTTGATATCGATACCTCTGGTCCAGCAATGGATGTCGATGTACCTGAAGAAAAAGATCAAGCAGAGATTGAGCAGCCGGAAATAAAAGAAGAACCGACTGTAAGACCTGTGGTAGATGAAAAAGTACCAGAGGATCAAACTTACGAAAATGAAAGAGAAGTCAAACTTGACGACAAGAAAGATAATAAAGAAGAATTAGAACAATATAGTGAAAGTGTACAAAAGAGAATAGCAAAACTAACTAAAAAGTGGAGAGAAGCTGAACGTCAAAAAGATGAAGCTTTAACTTATGCTGAACGTGTCATTAAAGACAAAAAAGAAGCAGAAGATAAACTTAAAAAGATAGAACCTAACTTTCTTTCTGTCACTGAACAAAGTATCGAATCAGGTATTGAAGCAGCAAAAGCAAAACTTGCAGCAGCTAGAGAAGCAAATGATCTAGGAGCTGAAGCAGAAGCTATGGCAGCTATATCCGAGTTTGGATACAAAAAAGCTAAATTGACTGAAACAAAAGCAGCTCAAGAAGCTTATGAAAAACAAAAAGCGGAGAAAAAACCTGCACCTGAAGTTAATTTAAGACAGCAAGCAGCGCAAGGAACACCTGATCCTAAAGCTGAAGCATGGAGTGAAAAAAATCCATGGTTTGGTCAAGATTCAGCTATGACTTACACAGCTTTTGATCTTCATAAAAAACTTACAGAAGTGGAAGGTTTTGACCCACAATCTGACGAGTATTATTCTGAAATAGACAAAAGAATAAGACTTGAATTTCCCCACAAATTTGGTAGAACAAATACAACGGGAGAAGAAACACGACCTGCTCCGGTACAACAAGTAGCTTCAGCGAAGCGAAGTACCAAATCTGGTCGCAAAACTGTGAGGCTCACACCATCACAGGTTACAATCGCTAAGAAATTAGGTGTGCCACTCGAAGAGTATGCGAAACAATTAAATATCACGAAGGAGGGATAAGCATATGGAAAATACAATAGATAAGAAGACCTCACGTGCGAGTCAAACTAGAGAAAAAACAGCTCATAAAAAAGTTTGGACTCCACCATCACCTTTAGATTCACCACCTGCTCCATCAGGTTTTAGACATAGATGGATTAGAGCTGAGTCAATGGGATTTCAAGATACGAAAAATGTATCTGCCTCGTTAAGAGAAGGATACGAATTAGTTCGTGCCGATGAATACCCAGATTCACAATTTCCAGTCATTGAAGACGGGAAATATTCAGGAGTGATCGGAGTTGGCGGCCTACTGCTCGCTAGGATACCTGAAGAGGTTATTAAGCAGAGACAAGAATATTATGCTTCACAGCATAATGAAAAAGTCAAAGCAATGGATAATGATCTGATGAAGGAAGAGCACCCAAGTATGCCTATCGATATTGATAGACAGACTCGTGTAACTTTTGGTGGCTCAAAGAAATCTTAAAAAATTTCCTAACCATTAAAGTTCATTTAACCCGTACTGGAGGCTCGCAAGGGCAGGTACATTTATAAGGAGGCCTCTATGGCAAATAAAAACGAACCTTTCGGTCTAAGAGCGATCGGAAAAGTTGGTCAAAATAGAGACAACCAAGGTTTAAGTGAATATAGTATCGCTGCAAACTATGCGACTACTATCTATTTTCAAGATGCTGTAAAACCAGTAGCTGGCGGAACTATTGAACAAGCCGCAGCTGGTGACAGATTACTTGGATCACTTAATGGCGTTTTCTACACAGACCCAAATACAAGTAAACCTACGTTTGCTAACCACTATGCACAAGTTAACGCTTCTGACATAGTAGCATTCGTAAGTGATGACCCTTATGAAAGATTCGAAATCCAAACTGATATATCAACTGCTTCAGCGCAGACTGATGTATTCATGAATGCGGATATCGTTGTTTCAGCAGGTGTTGCAGCAAACTTTGTGTCTAACTCAATGTTAGATGATGGTACGCTATCAACAGCAAGTGGTCAGTTAAAAATCATAGGTCCATCAACTAACATAGACAATAGCGATATTGCATCTGGTTATGTTAATTGGGTAGTGATGATTAACGAACACATATACAACTCTGCTACGGCAGGAATATAATAGTTAGAATAGGAGAAAAAACATGGCTATATCACGAGGACAACTAGTTAAAGAACTAGAACCAGGCCTGAATGCACTATTCGGACTGGAATATAAACGTTATGAGAATCAGCATGCTGAGATCTACACAACAGAAACTTCAGACAGAGCGTTTGAAGAAGAAGTTATGTTATCTGGTTTTGCTAATGCTGCAGTTAAACCTGAAGGTTCTGGCGTAACTTTTGACAATGCTCAAGAGACTTACACAGCTAGATACACTATGGAAACTGTTGCGCTTGCGTTCGCAATCACTGAAGAAGCGATTGAGGACAACTTGTATGACAGACTTGCGTCTAGATATACAAAAGCGCTAGCTAGATCTATGGCGAATACTAAACAAATCAAATCAGTAAATCCACTGATCAATGGTTTCGGAGGTGGTTTCACTTCTGGAGATGGTGTACAATTATTTAGTACAGCTCACCCAACGATCGCTGGAACTGTGTCAAACACTTTGGCTACACAGGCTGACCTTAACGAAACTTCATTGGAGCAGTCTTTAATCGACATCGCTGCAATGACTGACGAAAGAGGTCTTAAAATTGCTGCTAGAGGAATGAAAATGATCGTTCCTTCTGAGCTTCAATTCCAAGCTGAAAGACTTATGAAGTCTCAAGGTAGAACTGGCACTGCTGATAACGATATCAATGCAATCGTTTCTATGGGAATGGTTCCTCAAGGTTACAGAGTGAACAATTTCTTAACTGATCCTAATGCGTACTTCTTCATTACTGATGTTCCTAACGGAATGAAGTATTTTGAAAGAACACCTATTAGAACAGCAATGGAAGGTGATTTTGATACTGGAAACGTAAGATACAAAGCTAGAGAAAGATACAGATTTGGTGTATCTGACTATAGAGGTATCTTCGGATCTTCAGGAGCAAGTTAATCGTAATTTTTTGTGGCGGGACATAGTCTCGCCACAATTCTATGAAAGAAAGAATAATGGTAAAATTTCTAGTAAATATCTGGGCGTATGATCATTACGCTAAATTTAATGTTGTAGCTGATGATAACCCAGCCTCACTAGAACAGGCTATACTTGACAAGTTGGGAGAAAAAAGTATAGTTTGGGAAAATCTTGGAAACTCTTATAGTGACAAGATAAATAGAATAACCTATGAGGAGGTTATCGATGGAAAAAATGATGCAACACTTAAACGACCTTTACAAGCAAAAGAGGGGTCTGGACTTACAGTGGGAGCAAGAGCATCTTAAAGAGGGTAGATATACTCTCAATATGGTTAAAATAGATCGAAAAGTTCGAGATGTTTTAAGTCATATTAAGATGGCAGAAGCGCAAAGAGAACACATGCGTAATAAAGTTGAAGACTCTGCTCCGCAAGTTTCCGTAGCTACTTAATCAAAAAGCTACATCGTTGGAAAAATCCACTCCACACTGCAGGATCTCTTGCACTCTACTCAAAACTAGTATATAAAAAAACCACTGTATAATTTAATTAGTTTACATAGACGCGTACAGTCGACGGCCTAGAGACTATGTAGACGGAAACTAGGAGAATAATACTATGGCAAATACTACGTTTTCAGGACCGGTCATTTCTAAAAATGGCTTTATAGGTACTGGACCAGGTTCAACTGTTGCTTTAACAGCTAATACTTCATTAACTGTAAATGCTCACGCAGGAAGAATCTTATTAACACAAGACGCGGATGGTATCTTTACTTTACCATCAATCAATGCAAATGCTAATGGAGCAAGTGCAGGTGAGACAGACTACAACAATCTAAATAACATTGGTGCAAGTTTCTATTTTTACGTAGACACAACTGCAACTGATGTTCAAATCGTAACTGACGGTGTAGATAAATTTACAGGTGCAGCTATGATCGCAGTGGATGATGGAGCTAAAAAAGCTTTCTTCCCTTCTACAGATAATGATGTTCTTTCTATGAATGGAACAACTACAGGTGGGATCGTTGGATCTGTAATTCAAGTTACAGCGTTAGAAACTGCTCAATACTTGGTACACAATACTTTGATCTTAGGATCAGGAACTATTGTTACACCATTTAG
>Ga0255753_1007263_pt1 | contig 10023 bp, 9 predicted proteins | sample 041ome_10_FD_179953 | JGI IMG/M metagenome (GOLD analysis project Ga0255753, IMG submission 179953) | Coastal salt marsh microbial communities from the Groves Creek Marsh, Skidaway Island, Georgia - 041412US metaG (version 2) | ecosystem: Environmental > Aquatic > Marine > Intertidal zone > Salt...
ACGATGGGTTCTTCTTTTCCCCAACATCGCCGGCGTTAAAGTCGCATTGGCACTTTTAAACGAGAGAAGCGCGGAGGAGGAACACCCTCTTCTCGCGGCGGCGGCGACGCTCATTTTAGCGCCGTTGTTGGAATTCAAAGCACCCGAAGTAACGACAGAAGAAGAAGAACAAGAAGAAGAAGAAGCGAAGGAACGACCGACGACGACGGAGGCCATGTTTGAAAATGTGGACCTTTTTGTGTCGTTGGAGAAAATTCTCTCTTTTTTTCCCTAAACCCTAAACCCTAAACCCTAAATATACGAAACCAGTTGAAACCAGTTTGCGTTTCGTGAGATTCAAGCGTAAGATTTTCAAAAGCTACCCCCCCCTCCCCCCGGCCCCCGGCCCTCTCCCCGGCCGCCGGAGAAAATGAACGCGAACAAGAACAAGAAGAAAGGCTTCGCGAACGCGAAGCTGAAGAAAAAGCTCGCGCACCCGTTGACGTTTTTTCAGCTCAATTGCAACGGTTTGTTCGAACATCCGAGACACTGTCGTCAGTCTCGTTACGATTTCACGACGAATAGAACAACGCGCGCGCCGTGCGAGTGTTGTCCGTCGAATGCGTATTTTGAGGCGAACTTGAAACGAACGTTCGAGTACATCAAAGAGAACGAGTTTCATTTGTGTTATTTCAGCGAGACGTGGATGTATGGTGACGACGCGAAAGGCACGCAGCCGATGACGAACCATCCTCTCTGTGGTGAAGGTGCTCAAAATGGTGGTGGAGGAGAGTTGAGAGAGGAAGAGACGTGGCTTCGCAAGTACGGGTTGAGCGAAACGTACCGGGTGTATTTTTCGTTGCAAAATTGCAACTATTTCGGCAGCCGAGACACGGCGTGGGCCGGGAACGTCGTGTTTATTCATCGCGACGTGCAACCGCCGGTTAAAATTAGAAGACACGCGGACATCGGCTTGACGCAAAATAACGCGTCGTACCAAGGCCGGTATCTCGAGTTTGAGTTTCCGGACGGTTTTCACGTCTTGAACACGTACATGCCGTTTAGCGGTTTCAACGATAACAAGTCGAGAACGAAAAAGAAGATTGCGTTGCGGAAAACCGTCGATTTAGCGGTGAGAGAAAGGTTAGTGCAGTTGCGCGAGGAGAAGAAAGAGTTTGTATGGATGGGCGATTTGAACGTCTCTCCCGGCCCGTTGGATCATTCTTTAGGAGAGCCGGCGAGAGCGAAAGAGTACGCGATGTCGATGGCAGAGAGACGAGACGGGTCTCACATCGAAGATGTCGACGACCGCGGCGAGTACGGCTACACGAACAACGAGAAAAAGCGGTTTAACGAAACCGTGCGCATGGCGGATGCCGTAGACGCCTATCGGTACTTGTTCCCTCACAAAAGGATTTACACGCACAGTCAACAAAGATGGGATCATTACATCGTGAGTAAGAAGATAATAGAGGAGAATAGGTTAGCAAAGTGCGAAATACACGTGGATAAAACTTTCTCGAGCGACCACTGCGTGGTGACGATGAAGTTGAGCGAAAAAGCTTCTTATTTTCGTAAAGACGACGACGACGTTGTTGTTATTGTTGATGATGACGATGTTAATGATGATAAAAACATGTCGATGATTGAACAGCTGCGAGCGAAAAGGCTGAAAAGATTCGACGGCTCAGGATGAAATATATTGAAGCACATACTCCTTGTAATATATATACACGCACGCACATATCATGGTCCCAAATGTCCCAAATGTGTGAATTCTGCGTCGTCATTCGTGCGAATGCGTACGCGTCATCGAAAGAAAAGACCGGCATTCGATCACGATGATCAAATCAATTCACAGGAATGCAAAAAAAATAGCCTGCCACAATCGGGTTTCGATCCCGAGGCCTCCAGATGATTTACATATGCAATCATTGTTCACCAGTTTCTGGCGATGTGATGGATAATTATGAGTCTGACGCTCTCCCAACTGAGCTATCGCGGCGCATGTTCCGTAGGGTTTACGTTAGTGTATACAATCTTATTTAAAAAACACGCTCTCCTCTTTCTTCCCTCTCTCTTCCTCCTCGCCTCGTTTCCTCCCTCAAAATTTTATTGTTGTTGTTGCTGCTGTTGTTAACACAACACATACATATATCAGCATGCGAGCGACATCAGCGTTGCACAACATGTCGTTGTTGCAAAAATCGACATCGACGGTGTCGATCAACAACACCACTAAAACAAGAACCCAGAAGAAAACGTCGAATATATTCTTGCTGAAGAAGAATCAACGACATCGAAAGGAAAAATTCATCCTTCACGCCGCCGGCAACAACAAGAATGCTTCTTCTTCTTCTTCTTCTTCTTCCATTTCTTCTTCTTCTTCTCGCGACGAAGAAATGTCCGAAGAGGAGCTGAAATCAAAGAACCAACTTTTTGGAAAAGAAGTAGACGATGTATCCAGTTTAAACGACGAGGTGAAATCGCTGGCGGTTTCCAGCGAAGAGACGCAGGTGCTCAATCGAGAACACCATATAGAAGGGTTCGTGGCGATATCAGACTCGGGGCGGTCGGGCGCGAGGAAAGTTTTGTTGACCCACCCGTCGGGAGCGACGTGCGAGATTTACACGAAAGGTGCATCGGTAGCGTCGTGGACGCTACCGAACGGGGGGGAAGTTTTATTTACGCCAGACTTTTCGGACTTTAAAACGGAAGCGCCCAAGGACGCCGGGTTGAGTTACAACTTCCCGCACTGGGACGGGTTCGATTTGCATCGCATGCGAAACAGTAAAAACGGAGAAGATGAAGAAGATTTCAACATTCGACAGATGAACTTTGACATTTTGGATACCGGGATTAGAGAATTATGGAATCCGGAAGATAACACGTACACGGCGAACCCGTACGTGACGATTTACACGACGGACGACGATCAGTCCAGAAAGAAGTGGAACGACAACGCGTTTCAAGTCACTCTTACTTTCACCCTCGAGTTTGACGCGTTGAATATATCTCATTCGGTCGAAAACAAGAATAACAATACCAATAGTAATAATAACAATGTAGAAAATGGAGAGAGCAGCAGCACTAGTAGCAACAACAACAACGTAGGGTCGACGACGGACGAGTCATCAAATCTCGATTTCGAGTACGCGAGCGGGTACCGCGGCCACGTTAGAGTGGCAGATTTAACCGCAGTTCCACCGCGAGCGTATTACTTAGGATTAGACGATTGCGTGTACTTCGATATGACTGACACCGAGGAAACTGGTGGAGATCCACAGGTCAAGTTCACGAAAGATTTGGACGAGTACGACGAAAAATGTTTCACTTTGAAAGAGAAAACAGAGCGAGTGTACGCCAACGTGAAGAGAGACTCGACTATGCTGGAAATAGGAACGGGTTCCTCCGTCGTTATTGAGGATTACGACCGATTTGCCATCGGATACGACTACCCGGACGAAGAAACCGCGATGAAACAAACGGGGAACTGGCACGATCGCGCCGTATTTTCGTACTGGAAAAGTAAAGAGAAGAAGAACGACGAGTCGTACAGATGGTTCTCCGGTCTCGGGTTTGGGAACATCACGAAGTTGGTCAAGTTGAAAGCTGGGCAAACGCAAACGCACACCGCGCGATTAGTCGTGCGAGACGCTACGTTGTCCGAGAACATCATCAAAGAGCGAGACGCGAAACGGTCGTACGAAGCAGTGGAGAGAGAATTTTCCAAGAGAGAGGGCTACAACATGGAAGGGAGTGACTTACCGACTGACTTTCAATAATATCAAATATATATAAACTACTGGTATAATATCGTAATGCAAACCTAGGTGATCTCTAAAAAAAACTGCTCGTATATCTAAACGCTGCTCTTCTCCTCGCCACTCAGACCGTTCTCCGAGAAGGTCTCTGAGGTTCCGTCCCATTCCGGCGCTTGGAGAATGGGCCAATCGCCTCGACACCCCATCCTGGTGTATAAACTCTTCTTGCCGGCAAAATGTTCGTCGTTATCAACCAACGCTTTTACGCCCTCCAACACCGCCCGCACCGTTTTTTCCTTCTCCTCTTCGTTCAACTCTTTTCCTTTTAAAACTACTCGAATATCCGCCAACTCGTACGCCTCCCTCTGCGGAAACTTGTCCGGGTTCTCCTCGCTCAGTTTCGCCGACTCTTCGTCGTCCACCCAAATGGTAATCATTCCGAATATCCACGCCCAACAGTCGCCTCTGGCTAACGCTCCGACGCCGTTTGCACCACACGTCGCCAACGACACTCTCAAAAACTGCGACAATTGCTCGTGCACGGAGTTCTCCACTATGAGCGCCTCCGCGTCGCCTTCGTCTCGGGCGATATCTTCTCTCGATTTCCCATCGGATATCCCTCGAATCAACTGAGGCACGGACATTGGCGAATACTTCAACAACGGCGCCAACAATTCGCTCAGCTGATGATTCGCTCTCTCGTTCTCCCCGACCGTGACGACGTTGACGCCTCGCAGCAGTCTCGCGACGGTGTCCGCGAGTTTTTGGACTTGCACCTCCTCGGGAATGGTCTCGCCTTTTTTACGTCCGTGCGCGCGTCGAACGATGGACGGTGCGCGTCGGTTCGAGGCGTTCAAATGCGAGGAGGAAAAAGAAGAACGAGAGGAAGAGGAAGAGGAGGAAGAGTGCGAGGACGAGCGGACGTCTTTTTGCGCTCGGGAAGGAGAGACGCACGATCTCATTGAGTTGTTGTGTGATTAAGAGTCAAAAAGTGTGGAGAGTGCGAGAAAGCGCCGTCGCAGAGAGAGAGAGAGCACGGAATGGATAAAAGTATACTAATAATATAAAGGTTTCACATATTCACAACACTCTTTCACTCTACGTATTTGTATGTATATATATATAAAGATTCTCTCTTCCTTTTCGCACTCTCTGTTTGAAAAAGGTTAACGAATTAGCGAGACTCGACCGCCGCGGACGATCTCGGCGTGTACAACTCTCTTCTCTTCGTCTTTCGCGAAACTTCGGCGCTACGGTCCACGGCGTCGACGACGCACACAAACTGCTTCTTCCCCGCACCTTTCTTAAACAAGATTTCCCCATCTCTCAACGCGAACAAGGTGAAATCCTTCCCGGTTCCAACGCCCGGGCCGGCGTGGAACTTGTTTCCTAACTGTCGGACGATGATGTTTCCCGCGCGGCACTTCTCTTGGCCGTAGAGTTTCACCCCTCTGTATTTCGGGTTCGAATCGCGACCGTTTTTGACAGAGCCGGTACCTTTTTTGTGCGCGGCTTCGATGGTAAAGGAGAATTTGTCCGATTTCGAGGTGCTCTGTGTGAGTGAGTGTAAAAGGAAAGGTACATTTAACGAGCGTCAGTATTCGCTTTCGACATTCCAAACGTAAAACGAAAGCGCGATCGAATTGGAAATCACAACTTTATCCTCTTAGGGTCGGTCGCTTTCCGGGGAAGAGACGGGGAGAGAAAAGCAAAAAAAATCTAATAAAATTCTATCCTCCTATATATATGTTTAAAACGCACAGTTTGCGGAACGGTCACGGCGCAGCCAGCCATGGAGGAGTTGCGCGCGTTGAACGAGACGTTGTTCATCGGCGTCGCGGTGGTGGTCAAGAAAGAGGACGAAAGGCAAGACATATTATTTGTTCGTAAAATTTTTTGCTTCTTTTTTTGTGGAGATCTCTTTTCTCTTTTCGGCTGCGTGACGTGTGCTTTTGCCCTCGATGAGGTTTTACGAGAAATTTTTTTCGAGTCGAACGGCGTGGAAAGAGAGAGAAAGAGCCAGAGACGTGAGAGAAGAGCTACGTATACACACAACAAACAGTACGGCGGTGAGTATATTCTTCGCTCGGCGCGTGTAAACTAGTACGCGTGAAAAACAATTATATATATATTTTCTTTATAAGATTTACACACGCACATCAATCAAGACAAAACTAACGCTCTCTCGCAGGCAAAGGCTAACGGGTTGACGCCTCTGCCTCCGCACGCGTCCAAGACTTCGCTCTCTTTGCCGCCGATTTGTTCTCTAAAACCTCTCAATAATCGCTCGACGCGTTTGTTTAAACTCGCGTCGGCGCCGGCGGCGTCGAGTTCCATGGCTTTCAAGATGCACGAGCGAGCGCACAGGACGGTGATTTCGGAAGCTTTTTCTCTCGCCACCGTGACTAACTGTTTCATTTCCGATGCGGTGGTGTCTAAGCTGGCGGCGAGTTCAACCGCGGCGGCTTCGGCAGTTTGCGCGCGCGTGGCTTCCTGCATCAAACCGTCGGCGAGGAAGCGCTCGGCAGCTTGACCAGCCGCTTCGGCTTCGCGTTCGGCGTCGTGGACGCGGTGAAGCACGCGTCGGGTGCGCTCTAACGCGTGTTCTTCTTCCGCAGTGGCGTGCTCGAGGACGTAGCCGCACGTGTCCGAATACAAGACTGGGTTTTCCGCGTATTTCACGCCAGCCCATTCGGCGACAAACGCGATGTCGCACAGCTTCGCGCAAATGGTTCGATCGACCGCAATTTTCGCGTTTTGCGAGCCTTCCCAGACATTTACTATGGCTTCCAACAACTCTCTCGCTTTCGTGGACGAATGGTCGATGAGTTTCCGGAGTAAAATGTCGTATCGAGTCAACAACGTGTCTAGGTGCGTGATGCATTTTTGTCCGTGCACTAGGATAGCCGTCGCAACGCACGCCAAGCACTGTTCCGCGGTTAAGCCGCCCGAAGACTCTTTCAACCACTGTTCGAGTTCTTCTGATGGTGTCTTTGCTTTTAACATTTCTCTAATCGTATCGATGGCGTTGTTCGTTTGCGCGTTGACGGAATCGACGTACGCCTGGTTAATCGTTTTCGCTTCTTTCGGTAACAAATCATAAATAGCCTGTGGTATGGACTCTTTCACGTTTTTCGGGTACGAGAGATCGCACAGTTTACGCAACAACGTTCTCACGAACTCTCTTTGCGGCGACCCGTCCGGTTGTTCGCTGACGTGGACCCACGATTTCCACGGCCACACTAAATCGAAACACGATAAATGGTGCGCCATCCACGTCGCTAAACGCTCGCGCAATTCTTCATCTAATCGGTCCATCGCGCGGAAGAGTTCGCCGACGGTTTTTGCCATCTTTGGTGGAAACGAAGGGATCGCTTTACACAAATCCTGGATGACGACGTGGTAGAAAACCGGCTCGAATCGCGACCGCGGTAAATTTAACAATTCTCCGAAACACGTCTCCGCGACCAAATACTGACATCTTTCCGGGTGATCGGCGGGTAACGGTAACGTCGCCAGTTGTTCCGTGGCTGGATGCAAAGCAGCTCTGCGAAATCCGGGTTCAAACGCCCACAAAGTATCCACGACGTGTTCCTCCGCGACGAACCTCTCCAGCGGCTGCCAATCGTTCTTCTCCCATCCGCCTTCCGTTTGCGCGCGGTTGACGATTCTTAATCGAGGTCTCGAGGGAAACTTTGTCAACGCCGTCGCCGCGGAATCCGATTGCAAATATTCCTCGTAATCTGGAATTGTAATTTTCGGCGCCTCCACGGTGGAAAACGAAAACAATTCTTGCTCGAACGGTTCTTGGACGCCGACGATGCCGGCAACCGCCCACCCTTTCAAGCCTCTCTTATCTGCCTCGTTCACGCGTCCCCAAAGCTCTTCTAACGCATCCGGTTCATGACTATTGCTGTTCTTATTTTCTTCTTCGTCTTTTTTACTGCTATCTGTTTTTGCTAATAAAACCCTTGCGCACTTATCAAACGTCGGATCTCTCGCGCCCATGTACTCCTCCATCGTCCTCGCAAACTCCTTGTACATTCCTTGCACAACCTCATCTTTCCCTTTCGCGAACGAGCCGTTCGACCACGGCAACGCGGATAACGCTACCGTCGCCAAAAAATCCGCTCTCGGCTGCCACGCTTTCGGATTCAACTGATTCTTACACGCTTTCGTCTTACTCATCGCCACGCACTTCTCGGCGAACCTCGTCAACACCTCCACCGCGGACGCTTGACTCACCAGATTCGTCACCGACGCGCACACGATAAACCGCACCAGCAGTTTCACCCTCGTTCGCGCGTCCTTATCCTCGTCCAATCTCATCAAATCGTGCTCCAACGCCTCCCCGACTCTGGACAAAAACCTCTCCGAAAACTCCAACCCAAACTCCTCCGAGTTGCTTTTTATCAAAGCGATCAGTAAAGCGTACACCGGTGTTTTCACCGGTAACTCCGAGATGCACTCCAACGTAAATCGCGTCACGTCGTCGCCGATTTGTTGAATGTCCGGGGCGATGTCCAACGAGAGATTTTTCACGTTTTGTTCCGAACCGTCCAAGTGGATGATGGCTTCGCGCAATTCTCTCATCGGCTGTTTGCGTGAGAAAATTTCGACGGCGTTTTGAATCGAATTTTGGAAAGAAGAGAGAGAGAGAGAGTCAGAGAGAGTTAGTATCCTGCGCGCACATCACGAACGCGTCGTTCGAGAGCCGCGCGCGCGGCAAAAGAACCAAAGCGTAGTAGTAGTAGGGGTAAGATTCCATCCCATAATCACATACGCATATGAGAGAGAGAGAGAGGGCGGCTCTCGATCACCAATCAAAAATCAAAAGAGAGAGAGAGAGAATTCCACACGAAACGCAAGAAGAAGAAGGAGCGCGCGCAAAGTTTTACGTCACCACTCACGTCCAGCTGTTGTCCCGGCCTCATCTTAGAAGATCTGTCTCGTTGCTTTTGCGATGCGTCGTGCGCGTCGTCTGTGTCGCGTCGTGTACCAACAACACGAATCGGAGTAAATAATAGAGAGTTTTTCCGTCTTTTTCCCCCAAAAGTTACGCGACAAAAAAAGCAGAAAATGAGAAGAGCGGCGACGAGAGCGACGAAGAGCTTTGGTTCTGTCGTCGTCGTCGCGCGAAGAAGCGGCTCAAAGTCGTCGTCGTCGTCGTCGTCTTTGTCGTCGTCGTCTGTTTTAAGGAGAGAAGAGAGAGGAAGAGAAGCGTCGACTTCGGGCTTTTTTGGGGGTTTGCCAACGACGCACAAGAACGGCGGTGTTGGTGGTGTTGGTGGTCGTTCTTCTCCTCCTCTCGTCGCTTTGAAGACGGCGACAACGACGACTTTACTAAAAAGATTCTACGCGAACGACCCGACGATTGAGAAAGGCGCGTACCCGATCGCGCGCAAGAAACACGAGCTCGAACTCAACGCGTTGAGGAAAATTTGGCGCGAAGAATTCGAGCGAAAAGCGCGAGAGAAGCGAGAGGAGAACGAACGAGAACGCGAGCGGTTACGTCGAGAGCACGAGGAGCGACGGAAAGAAAAGCTACACGCGTTCGAGGATAAAACGGACGAACGAAAGTTAGCGAAAGCGCAGAAAAACGAGAGACGCGATAAGAAACGCGCGAAAACGGAGCACAGATTGAAACAAAAGATGGCCGCGACGGAGCGGCGCAGTCGCTGGCGCAACGTCGAGCTGTACGCCGAGGCGGAAAAGTGGATCAGTCGGGATCAGTTGGAGATGAGGATCGAGAAGGCGCTGAAAAGTCCCGAGAGGATGTATTAGAGAGAGAGAGAAAGAGAGAGAGAGGATTAGTAGTGGTCGTTTTTGATGTGTTGACGTATATATTTATAGTTTGTGTGTGTATTAAAACTCGCGCGTTTTCTTCTTCTTCTTCTTCTTCTTCCAAAAAAGTTGTCGAGTGGGGAAAAAGCGGATGATTTCTCTCTCTCGTCACTCTTTTCACGCGCAGTTTCACGCGCTTATTTTGTGAACACAAAAGCGAAAAGAAAGAAAGAGAAAGAACGTTTGTCGTAATACGAGGTCGTTTCAAAGACAGAGCGCGGCGTGTTCCGAAAAAAGCTCTTCTCCCTTTTCACGCGTCTCGTCGTCGTCATCATCCGTCTTCTTCGTTTCGGAAACGACGATGAGAAAGCGCGCAAAATGTGATCGGTCTTTTCCGAAAAAGCAAAGACGTGTGGGAGGCGCGACGAAGAACGCTTTTTCGTTCCTCGTCGCGAAAAGTGGATTCTTCCTTCTGTTTATTTCGTCGTCGTTGTTG
>Ga0255753_1007269_pt1 | contig 10016 bp, 9 predicted proteins | sample 041ome_10_FD_179953 | JGI IMG/M metagenome (GOLD analysis project Ga0255753, IMG submission 179953) | Coastal salt marsh microbial communities from the Groves Creek Marsh, Skidaway Island, Georgia - 041412US metaG (version 2) | ecosystem: Environmental > Aquatic > Marine > Intertidal zone > Salt...
ATCGCAGGCGCAGGAGCGGAAGGTACAAGTTCTGCAACGGTATCTGACCGTCTTGCACAATTAGAGCGTTTTGCAAAAATAGAAGGCGTTCAAGGTGGTTTGACCAAAGCTTCATATGCCATTGACACAAGAGGCTGCTGCGATGGAAACACGGATGGGTCTAGTTTTGGGAGCACACACTTACTGCACGCATCAGAAAACGCAACTTCTCTAGTTGATGAATTCGAAAAATTCTTGGAACTAACAGAAGGTGGCTCTGGAAATACCATGGATCTCAACGTGGGGATGAACTCTGCAAATCCAGAGAAAAAAAGAGGTTTAATTTCCAATATTTTAGGAAGATTACCTATTGTCGGAAGAATTTTCAGATAAAAGTTTGATTTATTAATAACAAGGCAAGTTACAACGGCTCATTCATCACAGCGAGCCCTTGTAACTTGCCTTTTTTCAGTCGTAAAATTAATCAGTGAGAATACTCGCATCGATACTAATTATAATTGTGGGCAGCATCCATGGTGTGTCCCAAACTATTGGGATACAGCAAGACGTTGCTTCTCGATTAATTCAAAGCCACCAAGTCAAAAAAGCATCCTACATTGAACAAAACAGCATTAATATAGGAACCTTGCTTACTCTGCGCAAGACCTCCCTTGAGAACTACTTAAAAAATATCGTTGCGCAACAATCTTCATTAAGCAAACCAGTCATTCCTTCTACTTCTCAGAAGACTATTACCCGAAAATATCAATCTCATATCTCCAAATCAACCTCTGAAAAAGCGGTTCAAATTGCTGAAGAAATTCATAAAAACAACCACCCGCTAACAAGTATTCAAAAATCTTCGATAGCAAAATTACCCCCACTCGCAATCAAAGAACAAACCGATAAGCAAGCCTCAGAAATAGTAGCATTTTTGGGTAAAAAAGCCCAACTCAACACCCAGACGATTGCTGAAGAAAAAAATAGTGCTGAAGGCCCTTTAATTGATGCTCCAAAACAGATTGTTGTAGAAACGTATTCTTCGAATGTGGCAAATATTTCGTTTGAAAATAAAGATGAGAAAGAAGCCGTAAGTTCTGAGCAGAGTCATGCTGAAAAAACTCCCTCTGAGAGGCAAAATCAAGCTGATACAACCAATGAACCGTCTGGAATTAAGAGTGAAAATAATTACGAAAACTTAAAACTGGATGACCCCGTAAAACGTACCTTGGAGTTTAAAGCTTTTGAAGATATCACTGCTTCTCAAACTAAAAAAGACTCTACAATTGTGCTTTCAAACCAAAGCAACTCAAACTCCTCTTCGAGCGAGACAGTATTACCAAATAAACCCCTCCAAGAACAGCACGTTGAGACACCAGTAAATGTGAGGCCGATTACTGATATTGCAAGCAAAGAGAAAGAAGTTAAGCCCATTGAACGAACAAGCGTGAATGAAACAATAGATGGGGGAGGTCTCTACGACACCACCTTTGAAGGGGTGTCTTTTTATTTACAAGTCGCTGCTTTATCGTCTCCCAAATCAACTCAAGAAGTAGAAAAAATCCTTGGCCTAAATGAACACGTTGAAAGAAAATTAATCGCTGGTTTATACAAATATTTTATACCAAACTTCAGCACCTATCGTGAAGCTCTGCTGAAAAAACAGAGCTTAGAGCAAAGGGATGTGTCATGCTTTGTAGTTGCCATTAAAACGGGCAATATTTTGGATATTAAGACTTTACTTCAGGTCAGTGATTAGACGAGTAGATCGATAGCGAACTAGTTGATCTGTTGTCCATCTTTGCACCATGAAAGCCATTGTTGTAACCAAAGACGGGTCTGCTAATGACGCGTTCGAATTTCAAGACCTTCCAAAACCAACTCCGAAACCCAATGAAGTGCTCATCAAAGTGAGTCATTTTGGGTTGAACTATGCCGACATCATGGCCCGCAAGGGATTGTACAACGACCGTCCTGCATTGCCTTGTGTATTGGGCTATGAAGTGGTGGGTGAAGTTGAAACGGCTGGAGAAAACGCGAAAGGTTTTGAAAAAGGTGATTTGGTTTTGGGGTTTACCCACTTTGGTGGATACGCTGAATATGCCGTGGCGGATTACAGAGGAGTTGTGCAATTGGCTCAGGGAACGAACAGAGAGGAAGCTACTGCGTTAGCTACACAATATTGCACCGCATGGTTTTCAGCGTGTCACATGATCAATTTACACAAAGGCGATCGGGTGCTAGTGCATGCAGCAGCAGGTGGCGTTGGAACGGCTTTGGTGCAAATTGCCAAATGGAAAGGTTGCGAGGTTATCGGCACGGCCAGTCGACCAGAGAAATTGGAGTACATCAAAGCGCAAGGAGCTGATCACGTGATCAACTATCAAACGCATGATTTCACCGAAGAATTGAAGCGCATTTTAGGCCATGAGCGCTTGGACATTGTATTCGATCCAGTGGGTGGTTCCAACTTTAAAAAATCCATTCAAATGTTGGGCTCAGGTGGTCGTATTGTAACCTTCGGTGCCAGCGAATGGAGTAATTCGAATGGAGGACTCATGGCAAAGCTGAAATTGGCCTTTGGCTTTGGTTTTCTTCACCCGATTGGACTTTTAATGAAAGCAAAAGCTGTAATTGGCATCAACATGCTTCGTATTGGTGAAAACAAACCCGATTACCTGCAACAAACCATTGAGGCCGTTTATGACCACTACCAAAAAGGAGTGTTGAAACCTACCGTAGATTCTGTATTTGATTCAAAAGACATTTCTAAAGCACATGAAAGCGTAGAAGGAAGAGGTTCGATCGGCAAGGTGGTGGTGAAATGGTGATCAAAACGAAAACTCCTTTTTAAAAGCTGCTAGACGCTTGCGAAGTAGGTCCACATCCGAGCGGTCTAATATGAGATTGCCTTCTGAGGTATCTACCTTCAATTCGCGCAACTTCATGTTGTTATTGATGAAGATCATTTCCATCTCGGGATACAATTCGCGTAATACCTCTACAATATCGTTGATACTGAAATTGTGCTCAACCAGATTGAACGTTCCTGCTACCGAATCTGGGTTGATTAAATTGCTCAAAACAGAAGTTACCGTATCGATAAACACAAAGGGGCGATGTTGCTCGCCATTGCCGTGAATATTGATCTTGTTGTGAAAATTCGCATCGAATAACAGTTTGTTGATCACCGCATCAAAACGCATACTTCGGTTGTAGCCGTAAACGTTTCCGCATCGAACGATGGTTGTTTTTACCTTGTTCTCTAGCCTTCGAACATGCTCTTCGGCCCGCATTTTTGAGATTCCATAAAACGTCTTCGGATTCAGCTCCGCATCGATTCCCTTGGCCATATCACCAGAACCGTACACCGAAACAGAACTCAAATAAATCAAGCGTTTCACATCACTTTCTTCTACTGCATACGTCACTTCAGCCGTGCCCCAATGGTTTACTTGCTCAAACAAGTGTGCATCTTGGTCGGCAAAAGGAGTAGTCACTTTGGCCGCTAAATGAAAAACGACATCCGCTTTCGCAACTGCCTTTCTCAGATTTCTGCTGTCAAGAATATCCCCTTCGATAACGTGATATCGATGGTCAAATTTTTGAACCCCAATGAATAGGTTGAAGTTATGACGGCTCAAATTGTCATAGACTGTTACACTCTCAACTTCTTCCAGCCCCAATAATGCTTGACACAATCCCGTGCCAACATAACCTGCTCCGCCTGTTACTAATACCCTCATTTACTTACCAATTCTGTGTGTAATCCGCATTCCGTTTTATGCTGACCCACCCATCTTCCTTCACGTTCATCGCCCATACTTGGTTTCATCGTGCAAGGCTCACACCCTATGCTTACATAACCTTGCGCATCTAGCGGATGGAGTGGTAAATCCATGATGCTGATGTATTGCCAAATTTCTTGCTTGCTCCAATCCAACATCGGATGAAATCGCATGCCTCCTTGTGGAGTGTTTTCAAACACATTCAATTTCTTACGGTTGGCATTCTGATCTGCTCGCACGCCATTTATCCAAATATCAAAGCGCTCGAGCAGCGGTTGCATGGGCTGTGTTTTATTCAAGTAACAGCAATAATCAGGATCTGAAGTGAAAAAAAACTTCCCTTTCGAATCGCGTTGCTGCACTTTTGGAATATGCGATTCAATGTTTAAAATGTTTCCCCCAAAGGCTTTCCCAACCTCATCGCGAAACCTCAGGGGTTCAGGAAAATGAACCCCCGTTTGAATGAAATACACAGGCATCTCTGGAGCAATTTGACTCAACACGTGCACATGGCCAAGCTGTGCGTTTGAAAAGAAGAACTGGCAAAAAACGTACGTCCTTCATTCCGAAACTCTTGAATATGGTCTCGAATGCCGTCAATTTTATGCTTTAACGTGTCTGATAATTCTTTCATTCCTCAGTGTCTTTCCCATGCAAAGGTTACACGGATGAATTTGTTCATGCAAGCTGCATGTTGTCAATGAGCCTTATTTCACCTGCGTAGGCGGAGATAACAGCGTGAAACTGTGCCTCTTCATTGAACTTATCAGCAGGAATAAAATTTTCAGGGTGGATTATATCGAAGTACTCTAGCTCTAATTCGGGAGAATGAGCGAACAAGCTGCTTGCGTGCTTCCTAATGGCATCAAAAGATTCAATACGCACATTTGTTTTGGCAAAGTTCAGTGCTTCAAATAAAAGTACAGCAGCAGACCGCTGGGATGCCGTTAACCTTCTATTGCGCGAGCTCATAGCCAATCCATCGGTTTCGCGAATAGTCGGCATACCCACAATCTCTATCGGCAGCTTTTCTTGCTCGACCAAGCGTTTTATCACTTGCAATTGCTGAAAATCTTTCTGGCCAAAAAAAGCCACATTAGGTTTCACCAATTCAAAGAGAATATGCACCACTTGACCTACACCCTTAAAATGACCGGGCCTGAATGCGCCTTCAAAGCGCGTTTCCAATGCTCCAAAATCATGGATATAATTCTTATTTTCCTCGGCAGGGTATATTTCCTCCCGCGGAGGCAAAAACACCACATCGCAGCCTACAGATTCCAATTTTTCTAAATCGGCTTCCGCATCAATGGGGTATTTCTCAAAGTCTTTTGGGTCGTTAAATTGCGTAGGATTCACAAAAATACTAGCCACTGTGGTGAGCCCACGATCCTTGCTTTCTTTCACCAAAGAAAGGTGTCCTTCGTGCAGTGCGCCCATGGTTGGAACAAAGCCGATTGCTGCTTCGGAGTTTAAGCAATTGCTCAGTTCTTGACGGTTTTTAGCAATTTTCATGTTGACAAAACAGTGTTGATATTGATGGCTAGCCTTTAAATGCGTAAATTTGCATCACTTTTTTGACAAAAAAAGAGGTCTTTTCTTAAACCCAAGGATTATTATATGAGTAATTACGAACGCATTTTATACGTTTCTCACGAGATCAACCCTTACTTACCAGAAAATTACATGTCATACATGGGCCGCCAATTACCACAGGAGGCTCAAGATTTCGGAAAAGAAATCAGATTGTTCATGCCTCGCTTTGGCTGTGTGAATGAAAGAAGACATCAGTTGCACGAGGTTATTCGCCTTTCAGGAATGAACCTTATCGTTGATGATACCGATCACCCATTGATCATCAAGGTGGCTTCTATTCAACCTACCAGAATGCAGGTTTATTTCATAGACAACGAAGAATACTTTAAGCGCAAGGCCACTTTTTTTGACGAAGACGACAATTTCTTTGAAGACAACGATGAGCGTTCGATCTTCTTTTGCCGCGGTGTGTTCGAAACGGTGAAGAAATTAGGTTGGATGCCAGAAATCATCCACTGCCATGGCTGGTTCAGTGCGTTGATGGCTGTTTATCAGAAAACCTTCTATGCTGATGATCCATTGTTTGGAGACGCGAAAGTGGTATTCTCGATTTACGATGAGGCTTTTGAAGAAAAACTCGACCCGCGCTTTGTAGAAAAATTAAAGTACGATGGCATTGAAGAAGCCGACATCAGCTTGCTAGAGAACCCAACCTATGAAAGTTGGGTGAAATTAGCCGCCAAATATTCTGACGGAGTCGTTTTCGCTTCTGAATATGTAAGCGATGAAATAAAAGTCTATGTAAACTCGTTAGGCAAGCCAGTATTGGATGCGCAACCTGAAGAAAACCTGATGGGTGTGTTCGATGACTTCTACTCTAAAGTAGCAGCAGAAACAACAGTGGTAGCAGAATAAGACGTGAATAAAACAATCAGACTTTTAAAAAGACAGCGGTTTGCCTTGTGGCAAGCCGTTCTTTTTTTTATGCTTTTGGTAGCATTGAGCGCATGCAATGGCGACCGTTTGCTCGGAGTGGAAGTGCAGCCAGAAGGTGCGCTCGACCCGATTCAGAAGATCGACAGCTTTACTGTTGAGGCGAGAACAGTGTTGCTTGATGAGCCTCAAAATTCTACCCGTGCCGAAAGTTTCATTGGAACTATAAACAACGATGTGTTTGGTCGTTCTTCAGCCAGCCTTTACTTGAACTTTGTTTTAGAGTCAGAAAATGTTACGCTTGATTTTTCTCCAGAGGAGTATGTAGTAGATGACTTAACATTGACATTAAACGCGGACGTTGCTTATGGAACCCCTTCTGAATCGCAGCAATTTCGTATAAAAGTTTTAGATGAAGACCTCATATTAGACTCAACGTATAATTCGAGTAAGTCATTCAGAACAGATGATAACCCCGTTGGAACAACCTTTTTTTCATTTACTGATCAAAGTCAAATGAACAGCCTCACAAATGATGATTCCTATGCGGGTATTCAGATCAGTCTAGATAAAGATCTAGGCGAATTTCTGCTTCAAGGTATTGGCAGAGAGTATTCAACTTCATCGCAGTTCCAAGAATATTTCAAAGGTTTATTCATTGAAAATTCATCTCCAAGTTCCGTCCAAACGGGCGCAATTTATAACTTGAATACAACGGGTAGTGGAATTGAATTGACGCTTAACTTTCACCCTGCGAATAACGATTCTGCAGATGCAAGAGAATCTTTGACCTATGTAACTACTCTCTCTACAACTCGTGTGAATCATTTCGATCATGATCGCACTGGCGCGCTGGTTGAGGGTTCTATCAATGACCCTGAAAAGGGAAGGGAGCTGTTGTTTGCACAAGGAATATCAGGCGTGCGTTCAGAGTTGTTCTTCCCTTACCTCAATACCTTCGCACAATCTAATGATATAGCCATTAGCTTAGCACGCATCAAGGTAAAAACATCCGATATGCAGCCATCAGGTGTTCCATTTGCACCCAAGTTGTATTTACTCGACTTTGAAATAGACCGTGCAAGCGGAGATACTCTTGAAACCTTGAATTCAGACTATACTTTCAGCACATCGCGTCACGGAGGAGAGCTATCAGAAGATGAAACTGAATACGTATTTGACGTAACACGTCAAATTCAAAAAATAATTGAATCAGCGCAAAGCGGTGGCAATGCCAACTTGGGATTCACGCTCAATGCACAGGTGCCTGTTCTTAACGGAAATGTGGCATTCCAATCTGTATTGCAGGGATCTGATAATATTGTGCTAGAGATTTTCTACACTGATATAAACGAATAATTATGTGCGGTATAGTAGGTTACACAGGAAAAGGTCAAGCCTTCCCAGTTTTGATAAAAGGACTACAGCGATTGGAATACAGAGGGTATGACAGCGCTGGGGTTGCATTAATGGATAACACATTGAATTTGTATAAATGCAAAGGAAAAGTGTCTGATCTATTGAGTCATATCGGCTCTGCCAACACCGAGGGTCATTATGGAATTGGCCACACTCGTTGGGCAACACACGGTGAACCCAACGATGCCAATTCACATCCGCATCAATCGATGTCTGGTGATTTGGTCTTGATTCATAACGGCATTATCGAGAACTACGACAGCATTAAAAAAGAATTGATGCAACGTGGCTATGAGTTCAAGTCTGATACAGACACTGAGGTGCTGGTCAACTTGATTGAGGAAATCAAGAAAAACGAAAATGTCAGCTTGGGTGAGGCAGTGCGTAAATCGCTCAACGAAATTATTGGTGCGTATGCCATTGTGGTTATGTCTAAAAGTGAGCATGGAACATTAGTCGCAGCTCGAAAAAGCAGTCCTTTGGTAATTGGCATTGGCACTGAAGGAGATTATTACATCGCATCAGACGCTACGCCCATTGTAGAGTTTACGAAGAATGTTGTTTACTTAGAGGATGGCGAGATTGCTGAGATTGCTCCCGGCAAAGAATTAAGGCTCTTCACAGCCAAAAAGCAAAATGTAACTCCATACATCCAAGAACTTGAAATGCACCTTGAGCAGCTCGAAAAAAGCGGCTACGAGCATTTCATGCTGAAAGAGATATACGAACAACCTAGAAGTGTGCACGACAGTATGCGTGGAAGGTTGAATGTTTCTCAAGGATTGGTGCATTTGGGTGGAATAGCCGATTATGAGCAAAAAATGATCAATGCTCAGCGGATCATCATCGTTGCTTGTGGAACCTCGTGGCATGCCGGTTTAGTGGGTGAGTATTTGATTGAAGACTTAGCGCGCATACCAGTAGAAGTGGAGTACGCATCTGAATTCCGCTATAGAAATCCGATTATTACCGAGAATGATGTGGTAATTGCCATTTCTCAATCAGGAGAAACGGCAGATACACTGGCGGCACTAGAATTAGCAAAATCAAAAAGCGCTACGATTTTAGGTGTTTGCAACGTGGTGGGTTCATCCATTGCGCGCACAACACATGGTGGTTCATACACACATGCTGGTCCAGAAATTGGTGTAGCAAGTACAAAGGCTTTCACATCTCAAGTGACCGTGCTCACCTTGATGGCATTGATGCTCGGCAGCAAAAAAGGAACCATAGAAAGAAGCCGATACCAAAGATTGCTTTATGGCTTAGAAGCGATACCAGAGAAAATTGAACGTGCCCTAAAAACGAACAATCTGGTAGAAGAGATCTCAGCTAAATTCAAAGACTCGAGCAACTTCTTGTACTTAGGAAGGGGCTACTGTTTCCCTGTGGCTTTGGAAGGAGCCCTCAAGTTAAAAGAGATCTCTTACATCCATGCAGAGGGTTATCCGGCAGCTGAAATGAAGCACGGACCCATTGCCTTGATAGACGAAGAAATGCCAGTAGTGGTTATTGCTACCAAGGGTCCTTCTTACGAAAAGGTGGTGAGCAATATTCAAGAAGTAAAAGCGAGAAAAGGTGTGATTATAGCCATCGTATCAGAGGGCGACACACAAGTGAAGGAAATGGCTGATTACAGTATCGAAATCCCTGAAACAGAAGAGATATTCTCTCCATTAGTGGCATCTATTCCGCTGCAATTGCTTTCGTATCATATTGCTGTTATGAGAGGTTGCAACGTAGACCAACCTAGAAATTTAGCGAAGAGTGTTACGGTGGAGTAAGGTTATGGGATAAGAAATGTAACTCCGGACTCATATTAGTATATTTCTCTGTATCAATAACTTCTACAAAACTATGGGAATCCAATTATTCGGATTACCAACAGTATTTGTACGACAGAATAAAAGGTTTTATTGAGAATTCTGTAATCCCTATTGGTTATCGTAGTATTTCAAAAATCTTCAATTATGAGGGGTTAAAAACACCTCGTGGTACTTCATTCACAAACTCCAAAGTACATTCTATGTACAAAAAGGGGTTGATTCGGGAAGAAAGAATGAATCGTGAAGATATAGTTGAGGTATCTCCTGTTACTATTGAATTGATAATACACCCAATTTTAGGTAGGATACGTCGTAGTCCCTATGAGAAGAGATTTACCTAAAAACTCTAACCACATTCAATCTCTTTCTACCCGATTGAACATCTCTCAGAAAATAATTTGAGAATTCTGTGATTTTCTATCGTTTTAAGTTTTAGAACCATATTTATTGATAACCTAAGTGTTCCAATCATAGGGATAAAACACTTTTCACCCATGAGGGACGATAGTTAGTTAGTGGGAAAGACATCGGGTAG
>Ga0255753_1007290_pt1 | contig 9995 bp, 8 predicted proteins | sample 041ome_10_FD_179953 | JGI IMG/M metagenome (GOLD analysis project Ga0255753, IMG submission 179953) | Coastal salt marsh microbial communities from the Groves Creek Marsh, Skidaway Island, Georgia - 041412US metaG (version 2) | ecosystem: Environmental > Aquatic > Marine > Intertidal zone > Salt...
AATTCAAACCTAAACCTAAACCGTAATCCTTACGCTCACCTAGATTACTGTTGATGTATGGCGATGAGGTGTTACCGTATCCTATTCGAGCGCTGTAACGTGTAGTGGTATACTCTAGTCCCATTCGGTAGCTTTCAACCGTACTAAAAGTGCTAGCTAAAGCTATATTTTGGGTATTAAATGCAGGATCATTATTCGGTAATAATTGTGCATCTCCGTAATTCTGTCGTTTATAATCAAGTAAAAAAGTGAGTGGTTCACTAAAGGCTACTTTTGAGCTGAGCGTCAATGACGACGGTAGTTTCATGGTATAGTCATCGTAAACATTGATGATTCCAAAATTAATATAAGAGATATCTTCAAGACGGTTGTCTGTATCAAAACGTTGTGCGCTTCGATCATTCATTGTAAACCAAGTAGGGGTTTTGTAGCTTACCCCTAACCCGAATTGCTTACTGGGTTGCCATAAAAGACCAAAATTTGCAGATATACCTATGCCTTCGGTAAAGAGATAGTTGTCGAAAATACTTGAAGTCACCGCTGACTCTGTAGAATAACCTTCTTCATCTAAATAAGTAAATCTCTCAAAGGATAATTCGTGAATTGAAAGACTAGCACCTAATAACCATTTTTCTTTATAACTAGCCGAGCCGTGAATGGTGTATGCATCCTTTCTGCCTTTGCTACGCGATTCAAATTTTTGAAAAATTGAAGTGTATTGCGCATTTGAAGAAAAAGCACCTTCATTAAGGCCTAATATCCCTCCATAGAGTCCTAAAAGCGTTTGTTGAGCAGCGAAACCACTTTCGGCACCTACTCTCAGATAGGCATCTTCAATATATTCATTTTGATAGGCAAGAACGTTTTCAGCGATTTGATTGTTGGCTAAAGCCGTGAAATACTTATCCATACCAGAATCTGCTAAACCTGCCGCTTTTAAATTTCCGAAATAACTGTTTTCTTGTTGATAGGTAAATCCCAATGCAATTTTATTCCAGTCACTTTCTTCGGATACAAAAACTAATAGACCTCCGGCTTGATTAATTGATGCTTCTCCTCTTCTTTTGGGATTTGTTAAATCTCCCGTTGTTGCCGTGTTGCTAACTGCTCCGAGTGATAGACTACTAGAAAATGCGCCATAATCAAAAAGTGCCCCTGCTGCGGGGTTGGTTAAAACCGAAGAAAGATCACCTTTCAGAAAACCTGAGGCACCCCCTAGAGCTTGTGCTCTGGCAGATCCCATTGATCCATTCTGAAGATATCTGTAAACATCATCACTGGTTTGAGCTGAAGCGTAACGAGTCACTATCAGCGCTATAAAAAGTATTCGATAAATCATTCCGCTAAATTAGTTGTTCCCTCTCGAATTTGAGCGTCCAGATGAACTTCTTGAACTACTACTTCTAGAGCTACTATTTGAATTGCTTACAGGTCTACTCGCTCGAACATTGCTCGAACTGCGCGTGTTTGTGGTACGAACATTACTAGATGGGCGGTTAACATTGGTTCGGGAAAACGTTTTCTGCGTCGACGTGCGGCTCGAGTTGTAGCTGTTTGATCTACGAACATTGTCTGATGTTGTACTTCGAAGCGTTCTACTTACTTGATTGACCTGTGTTCTCTGGTTAGGGAAAGAGGTTGTATTTAAAATGCCGCTTCTTAAATTATTTCGATTTGATCTCCCTCGATCCACGATATAATTCGGAGTGCGAACAGTACTTCTCTCATTTCGGTATTTACGGCTATTTACCCGATAGAATCGACTGCTCTTATAGAAGCGTTGATTGGGAACATAAACATATCCACCATAGACGGGATATCCATAGTAATAAGGATGATTCCATAGATTCCAAGAGTTCCAACCCCAGGTTTGGTATCCCCAATTTCCCCAAGGGTTAATAAATCTACGATTCCAATTATTAAACGCCCAAGGATTGTTCCATCCCCAATTCATATTCCAAGCAGGGTTCCAATAAAAGTCATTATAAGGATTGTTCATTGATGAACCCCACTGGTTGATGGTAATTTGAACACGATCGGTATTCTCACCCCATCCGGCATAACTACTTGAGCCGCTTTGGTAAGAATCTATGTCGGTTAATTCATAATCTTCTGCGAGAGCAGCAGCTTTATCTGCAAAGTAAGAGGTGTAAAACTGTCCTGCCTGTGAGTCAGGGGATTGCGCATATTGAACGCGGATCCCAGGTCTATCAGCTTGATAATAGGAAACAGGGTAATAGGCAATGCAAGAATTTAGACTCCAGATTGCTACAACCGCAATTAATCCAATTATCATTTGATAACCTCCTTTTCTGCCGGTACTTTTGTCTAAACGCACTTTCATATCTATAAATTTAATTAGTTTTACCCGCCTATACAAAGGCAATGATTGTGCCAAAAAAAATCGCATGGGGAAAAATCTAACTTCTAGAGCAGAAGATTATTCAAAATGGTATAACGAATTAGTAGTTAAGGCTGACCTTGCTGAAAATTCTGGGGTTAGAGGTTGTATGGTAATTAAACCTTACGGTTTCGCTATCTGGGAAAAAATGCAACAAGCCTTAGATCGGATGTTTAAAGATACGGGGCACGAGAATGTTTACTTCCCGATCTTCATTCCAAAATCTTATCTATCTAAAGAAGCTTCTCACGTTGAGGGGTTCGCTAAAGAGTGTGCCGTTGTAACCCATTATCGACTTAAAAACGCAGAGGATGGTAGTGGAATTGTGGTGGATGAAGATGCCAAGCTTGAAGAAGAACTTATTGTTAGACCTACTTCTGAAACTATTATCTGGGATACCTATCGCAAGTGGATTCAGTCGTATCGTGATTTACCACTCTTGTACAATCAATGGGCCAATGTGGTTCGTTGGGAAATGCGAACGCGATTGTTTTTGAGAACTGCTGAGTTTCTGTGGCAAGAAGGTCATACTGCTCATGCAACTCGTGAAGAGGCCCTTGCAGAGGCGGAGAAAATGAATAATGTTTATGCTGAATTCGCTGAATCTTTTATGGCGATGCCGGTAATTAAAGGCTTGAAATCTGAAAGTGAGCGATTTGCTGGGGCAGAGGAAACCTATTGCATCGAGGCATTGATGCAGGACGGAAAGGCTTTGCAAGCGGGCACCTCACATTTCTTAGGTCAAAATTTCGCAAAGGCTTTTGATGTTAAATACGCAACTAAAGAAGGTGGACAAGAATATGTTTGGGCAACCTCTTGGGGGGTTTCAACGCGTCTTATGGGAGCGCTGATTATGACTCACAGTGATGATCATGGTCTAGTGATTCCACCGAAATTAGCGCCTATTCAAGTAGTGATTGTTCCTATTTATAAAGGTGAAGAACAGTTAAATGAGTTGAATGCACATGTAGATGGTTTAGTTAAAGAGCTAAGTTCGAAGGGTATATCAGTTAAGTATGATAACAGAGATACTCACAAGCCTGGCTTTAAATTCAATGAGTACGAACTGAAAGGAGTGCCTTTAAGAATAGCTATTGGCCCGAGAGATCTTGAAAACGGAACTTATGAGCTAGCCCGTCGCGATACATTGACGAAAGAAACGGTTGCTGCTGAAGGAATCAGTGATCTTGTGGTTAAGCTGTTAGATGAAATTCAAGATAATCTTTGGTCAAAAGCGCTGAATCATCGTTCACAAAACATTACAAATGTTGAAGATTACCAGACTTTTAAAGAAGTGCTAGAACAAAAGGGTGGATTTATTTCAGCTCATTGGGATGGTACCGCAGAGACTGAAGATCGCATAAAAGAAGAGACTAAAGCTACCATTCGCTGTATTCCTTTGGATCAAAAAATTGAAGAAGGTACTTGTATTTACAGTGGCCAACCGTCTAAGAGAAGAGTGCTATTTGCTAAGGCTTATTAAAAAAGTAAATACTAGGTTTGCGAGACTTAAAAATAGTTGTATTTTTGCGTCCGCAATTTAGGCTAGAAATGGCCCGTTCGTCTAGGGGTTAGGACGCCAGGTTTTCATCCTGGTAACAGGGGTTCGATTCCCCTACGGGCTACAAAGTTGAAATAAGGGTTTAATGGCCCGTTCGTCTAGGGGTTAGGACGCCAGGTTTTCATCCTGGTAACAGGGGTTCGATTCCCCTACGGGCTACAAAAAAAGAATTAAATAGAATTATGGCAAATCATAAATCAGCACTGAAGCGTATTCGTCGTAACGAAGCAGCTCGTTTACGTAATCGTTACCAACACAAAACGGTTCGTACCGCGATTAAGAAACTTCGTGGAGAAGAGAGCAAAGAAGAAGCAGAAAAGCAACTTCCTTCAGTTATCGGTATGATCGATAAATTAGCTAAGAAGAACATTATCCACACGAACAAAGCATCTAACTTAAAGAGTAAACTTACTCGTTTAGTTGCTGAATTATAATTTACTGCTCTTTTAGGAGATAGTAGTTCAGCGATATTAAAAAAGCGCGCTCTTTTGGAGCGCGCTTTTTTAACGCTTATGTTTTCGTCTACTATTCGTTCATTGTGAGTAGGAACTCTTCGTTGTTTCGAGTTTGTTTGATGCGCTGTTCAATAAACTCCATAGCCTCAACAGGGTTCATGTCTGCTAAATACTTGCGAAGAATCCACATGCGCTGAATAGTACTGTCGTCTAGTAATAAGTCGTCTCTTCTGGTTGATGATGAAATTAGATCAATTGCTGGGAATATTCTTCGGTTTGAGATTCTACGATCCAATTGAAGCTCCATATTACCTGTTCCTTTGAATTCCTCGAAGATTACCTCATCCATTTTAGACCCGGTTTCTGTAAGAGCGGTTGCAATAATAGAAAGAGATCCTCCGTTTTCGATATTACGAGCTGCACCAAAGAATCGTTTTGGTTTGTGAAGGGCATTTGCATCGACACCACCACTTAACACTTTTCCTGAAGCAGGTTGGACTGTGTTGTAGGCACGGGCTAATCGTGTAATTGAGTCTAATAAAATCACTACATCGTGACCGCACTCTACTAAACGTTTGGCTTTTTCAATAACGATATTGGCAACACGAACGTGTTCAGAAGCTTCTTTGTCGAACGTTGACGCTACAACTTCTCCACGCACGTTACGTTGCATATCGGTAACCTCTTCAGGACGCTCATCGATGAGCAGGATGATTTGATATACTTCAGGATGATTCGCCGCAATCGCGTTCGCGATATCCTTCAATAGCATTGTTTTACCCGTTTTTGGTTGGGCAACAATCATACCTCTTTGACCTTTTCCGATAGGCGAAAACAAGTCAATGATACGAGTAGAAACCGTACTTCTAGCACCTGCTACATTGAACTTTTCTTTTGGAAAAAGCGGTGTTAAATGTTCGAAGGAAACACGATCTCTTACTACATTAGGATCAAGACCATTAATCTTGTTTACCTTGATAAGTGGGAAGTATTTCTCACCTTCTTTTGGAGGACGGATACTTCCTAGAACGGTATCTCCCGTTTTTAATCCGAATAAACGAATCTGTGATTGAGAGACATAGATGTCATCAGGTGAAGCGAGGTAATTGTAATCTGATGAGCGCAAAAATCCATAACCATCAGACATAATGTCTAATACGCCTTCACTATCGATAAGTCCCTCAAATTCATGTTCAGGTTGCTTATAGCGATTTTTTAATTCTTTGTCGAAATTGTGTCTGTCGAAATTGGCACCTTTGTCATTTTGTCCTTTATTACGGTCGTTACCTCTGCGATCGTTCTGACGATCGTTTTGGCGCTCGTTTCGATCGTTATTTCGGCGATCGTTATTTCGCTGTTGATTTCTAGATCCTCTTTGAGTGTTATCAGTTGTTTGTTCTTCTTTGTTCTCTATTTTGACTTCTTGTTTTGTTTCGAGACTTGCGCCTTCAGCAGGATTCGTTTGAGTTCTAGCTCGAGGTCTTCTGTTTGTATTGGTATTTTGATTTTCTTTTACCGCCTCAATAGTGCTCTTTTCCTCTTTAGAGCTTTTTTCTCTGATCTCATGTTTAACTACTTCCTCAGGTTTTTGAGCCTGAAGGTCTAGTATTTGGTAGATTAGATCCTGTTTCTTTAAGGTTTTGTAACGTGCAATTTTAAGAGTTGCTGCAATTTCTTGTAAATCAGCTAGCTTTTTCGCTTTAAGCGTTTCAATTTCAAACATGTATAATAAAAGAGAGTGTTAAATCAAAAGATAAGAGCGGTTGTTTGAAGTAAGGTAGTAACCGCTGACTACATTGCAATGATACAAATAAAAATTAAAAGCAACTGTTTTATTAAAAAAAACCATCCTAATTTTGAATTATGATTCAACGTATACAAACGCTCTATTTAACGCTTGTACTTTTGCTATCAGTAGTTTTAGCTTACGGGGTACAGTGGTCAACCCTAGGTCTTGGTTTCCAAGGTTCTTTAGGGATGTTAGTGTTTGGTGAAGGAGTATTAAGTGCGCTTTTAGCCGTTGGATCTATATTTTGGTATAGAAATCGTCAAAATCAGTTCGTTATCAATCGATTGAATCTGATTTCACAACTTTTTTTACTAGGATTTTTCGTTTATCGATCGCTAAATGTATCCGGAGAGGTTGCCACCTCTGAGAAGGGTATTGGGATGTTGATTCCGATCTTTTCTATCGTTTTTCTCGTCCTGGCCAACAGGGCAATCAAAAAGGATGAAGATCTCGTAAAATCTGCTGATCGTTTGCGTTAAAACCGGATATCTTAGTAGTATTAGTGCGGAAAAAGCTCAGGGAAATCTGGGCTTTTTCTATTTACTGACCGCTCCTCGCGTGCCAAATTCAATCACCTGTAGGTTTTGAATTTGATCTTTCTCTATTTCGAATTGTAAGCCGGTACGAACTTTGTGAAATCCGTGCGTTCCGGCAGCTCCAGGATTCATATGTAAATGACCATACTGCTTATCATTCATAACCTTTAGAAGGTGAGAATGTCCGCAGATTACAAGCTGTGGCTGGTGATGTTCTATTAAAGATCTGACTCTTGGGTGGTATCGCTTTGGGTACCCGGCAATATGGGTCATTAATACTTTGACAGATTCACACTGAAATATCAGATCTTCAGGATATTGGCAACGTTGAAGGTGATCATCAATATTTCCATAAACCGCTTTAAATGATGATACCTTTTCGATTGCGTCACTCACTGTGGTGCTCCCTATATCTCCTGCATGCCAGGTCTCGTCTGCTGTGCTGGCGTAGTGTAGTATCCGATCATCACAGTAAGAATGGGTGTCGGATAGCAAGAAGATTCTGGTCATGGTAATGTATCTTTGCCTTCAAAGATAATTCTTGCTTTGCGTTATTTCATTCAAATAGCATTTAACGGGTCTGAATACCATGGCTGGCAAAGGCAGCCTAACGCTTATAGCGCACAGGAGGCTTTGGAGGAGGCTTTAAGTGCGCTGTTAGGTTCTGAAATTTCTATTGTAGGTGCGGGTCGTACCGATGCCGGAGTTCATGCCGAACAGATTTATGCTCATTTTGATTACGAGAACCTTCTTGATTTGGCAGATTTAACTCATAAACTCAATCGCTTTTTATCAAAAAGTATTGCCGTGCGAGATATTCGAAAGGTGTCAAAAGAAGCACATGCACGTTTTGATGCTACTTCAAGGTCTTATCGTTACCTGATTGAGACTGAAAAAAATCCGTTCAATACTGATTTTACACACTTTGTAGGGCTACCCCTAGACGTTGATCAGATGAATCGAGCAGCCGAATTCCTTATCGGTAAGCAAGATTTTGAATGCTTTTCTCGAACACATACCGATGTTAAAACTTTCATTTGTGATGTTAAAGCGGCATCATTTTCAAAAGAAGGAAGTTTGATTCGATTTGAAATTACCGCAGACCGTTTTCTAAGAAACATGGTACGCGCTGTAGTCGGCTCACTGTTAGAGGTGGGATTAGGTAAGCGGTCTCCAGAATGGATCCAAGAACTCATTCGGTCTAAATCTCGATCGAAGGCCGGAGCATCCGCACCTGCAAAAGGATTATCTTTAACCGCTGTGAATTACCCCAATTCAATCTGGAATGAGTAAAAAAGAGGCTTCGGCTAAGAAATCTTTTGATGTAAACCTTTTTTCGAGGATATTCTCGTACACTAGGCCTTATCGTGGAATTTTTATAATATCGGTACTTTCAGCGATTTTGATCTCCGCTTTTTCGGTCTTAACCCCTTCCTTTGTGGGTCGCCTGATTGATGAGGCGATTACCCAGCAAAATGCTGAATTATTACTTCAGCTGATTATCGCGATGGCGGCCGTTTTATTTGGAGAAGTTCTCTTTCAATTACTTTTTACCTACACGGCAAATTTACTTGGTGAGTCGATTATTAAGGATTTAAGGACTCATCTGTTTTCTAGAATGATTCGATTTCGAATGACTTATTTCGATAAGTCATCTGTTGGGATTTTGGTAACCCGTGCAGTATCAGATATGCAAAAGATCGGAGAGATTTTTAGTCAAGGATTTTTCATGATTATAGCCGATGTCCTCAAGATGCTTGTCGTTGCTACCGTTATGCTTGTTATGAATTGGAAATTAGCCTTACTGGTATTTTCAATCATGCCATTAATCCTCTATGCTACTCGTTGGTTTCAAAAATCGATGAAGGTTGCATTTGTTGAGGTTCGTACTCAGATCGCTGCCTTAAATTCGTTTGTACAAGAGCGCCTTGCTGGTATTAGAGTGTTGCAGCTATTTCACCGTGAGGCTGAAGAGGCTAAAGCATTTAGAGCAATTAATCTGAAGCATCAGGATGCCTGGTTAAAAACTGTATGGTATAACTCTATCTTTTTTGCTATCGCTGAATTATTGGCATCCATAACCGTTGGTTTAATTGTATGGTACGGTGGAGTTCAAAATGTTGGGGGTATTTCACCCGAGAAGTATGGAGATATCTTTACTTTCATTCTTTTATCCTCATTGCTTTTTAGACCTCTACGACATATTGCAGACAAGTTTAATGTTCTTCAGATGGGTATGGTTGCTGCTGGGAGAGTATTTGCTATTCTAGACGACACTGAGCAATTAGAAGTGGAAGGTGATACAGAGTTAGATGAAGTACAAGGAAAGGTAACTTTTAAAGATGTCGTATTTGCATACGAGCCTGAGAAGCCTGTCCTAAGAGGAGTCAATTTCAATATCGAACCTGGGCAGTGCATTGCTGTAGTTGGAGCTACTGGTGCTGGTAAATCAACGCTAATTAATTTGCTCAATCGTTTTTACGAAATAGAGAAAGGAACTATCGAGATTGATGATCTGGATATCCGTCAAATGACATTGAAAGGCTTGCGCTCACACATTTCAGTGGTACTTCAGGATGTGTTTTTATTCGCAGATACTATTGAAAAGAATATCACCCTAGGAGATCCTAACATTACCCTTGAATCGGTCGTTGATGCGGCTAAATCTATTGGAGTACATGATTTTATAAGTGCTCTCCCAAGCGGATATCATTTCGAAATTAATGAACGTGGTAGTACATTATCAAGTGGTCAGCGACAACTCATATCCTTTCTAAGGGCCTATGTAGCTAACCCTAGTATACTAGTTCTTGATGAGGCAACTTCGTCTATTGACACCTATGCTGAACAGCTTATTCAGCGCGCTACAGAAAAGATAACAGAGGGTAGAACTTCGATTATCATCGCTCATCGATTAGCCACGGTACAAAAAGCAGATGTAATTCTTGTAATGGACCAAGGCCAGGTGGTTGAGCGTGGCTCACATGAGGAGTTGTTGTCTGAGAAGGGAATTTATCACCAATTGTATCAAGCCCAATTCGCGGTGCTTACTGAAGCTTAGCTAGCTAAATCTCTTTTGATCTTGGCGGCAAGTACCTGATCACTATCAAAGTTGATAAAGCTTCTATTTCTAACATACGCGATTTCTCCACGTTCTTCACTTACGACTAAACAGATCGCATCGGTGTTTTCTGTAATACCTAAGGCTGCTTTATGTCTTAAACCGTAATGAGCGGGGATATCAGAAGCATTA
>Ga0255753_1007296_pt1 | contig 9993 bp, 11 predicted proteins | sample 041ome_10_FD_179953 | JGI IMG/M metagenome (GOLD analysis project Ga0255753, IMG submission 179953) | Coastal salt marsh microbial communities from the Groves Creek Marsh, Skidaway Island, Georgia - 041412US metaG (version 2) | ecosystem: Environmental > Aquatic > Marine > Intertidal zone > Salt...
GATGTTTATAAGCTGTAAGTTTTAGATAATCCTCTAAGATTTCTTTAATGTTACATTCTGTCTTAGACATTTGAGCATTTGTTTTAAACAGATTAGTAAACTCGTATACACCCGAATATACTTTTCTAGCGTGGTGTAATCCGTCTTCTACTAATTTTAAAGGAGAGGCAATTTTAAGTTCTTTAATTTGTTCGTCCGTTAGTCTTCTTTTTAAAGATTTAATACCTCTAGGAATGTAAGTATTAATCCCCGAGTGCATATCATGTCTAATGATTTTAGCTGCGTGTTCTAGATATACATTTTTAGCACTTAAGTCTTTTTGAATGCGTTTTTTATTAGCTAAAAATTCCCTAACTACAATAAAAAAGGGAGGGATAAACGCAATAACACAAGCATATCCTACTTCAGCTAAAAAATAAGATGGCTCACATACTCCTACTACAATACAAGTTTGTATTATGAAAAAAGTTAAAATAATTAGCCCCGCAATTAGCAGGGCTATTCTAGATATTTTTGAAATTCCTTCTAAAGCTGACATTTTTTAAGACCAAGTTTTTCAAATATCCATTTACTAGGACATAACTTGGTCCAAACACCAACGTTTAGCATAACGATCACAAATACTACAACCCACCAATTTTTATAAATTAGACCACCTAGTAATACTAGTGACATTAGAAGGTATACAGCTCTAACTGATGTCCAATTTTTAAAATCTTTTAACTCTATAAATAAGAAAAATAATACAGGATAAATTTTAGCCCATACTTTTCCTAATAATCCTTTAATTTTGTTTAGTAAGTTTTTCATTTCTTTTTCCTTTATGTTTATCAAATTTATCTAATATTTCATTTAATAACTCATTTTTAATAAACCCAGCTAAAGATGCATTTTTTAAAGCTGAAAGTAATTGGAATACAATAAATGGGGTAATAATAGTTTCACTTAACCATCCAGTTCCAGAGAACCCTCTTTCTATAATTAAAATAACAGTTAATATACAAACCCAAGCAAATATAGTTTGAATTACTTTTAGTGCTTTTCTAGTTTGAAATCCTTCTGTTTTTACTCCTTTGATTATTCCAAAAAAACCATCCAATAACATTACTGCTACTACTGCCAAATACTGTTCAGCATTTTCCATGGTTATGTTCAAAAAATAAGAACACACAAATCCTGCTGATGCAGATATACTTAAAATTAATGTTTTCATTGACAGTTTCATTACATGCTTAATGTTTGAATAAATGCTATTTTAACACGTATCCATACTCTATTCCAAAATGGAAGAGATTTAAATTCTTTAGTTCTAAATATGTCTTCTAATTCTTCCATTACAAACTAACTAACATATCCATAAGTTCTTGTTGTGGGAACATATCTACTTTATCTTTTCTTGTATTAGTATGAGTCCAAAGGCCTTTTACTCTTCCGTAATAAGCATCTTCATTCCATTCGAATGCTTCAGCACCTTTTTCTTTAATTAAAGCAGGTAAACCCGCTCTAACATCAATGCTATCTCTTTCGGCAATCCATAAAATCCATTTATGTAAAGCTTCAATTTGAGCATCTGAATATCTATGCCAAGTTTTATGTCCTCTAAAAGGTTTTGCTAATTCTACGATTTGAGATTCATGGGCTGTAGTGCCTGCATAAGTTTTACCATCTACAATATAACCAAAATTATTTACTTCAATTGCTACTGAATGGGTATGCATGTGTTGGGAACCATTTTTACCTAAATGCCAACCATACCCACCTTCTGGGAATGCTTGTACCATTTTCCCATCATATTTATTGTCATTTCCTTTAATCGAAGGACCACCTAACACGAATTCAGTTGCTACTGCACCTCTTGAATCTCTACCCCAATGATCAATTGTTTTAAATGGGTTGTGCCAACCTGCTGTGTGATGTAAGAAAACATATTCTTTATTTGTTGGACCTGTTTTATATTCTCCAACAGGTAAAAAATGTCTTTCAATTACTAAACCATTTTCTGTAGTGTAAATTTGTTCTGAAAAATCTGTAGTGGCTAATCCCATAGCATCCCAAGTTTTAGGACCTACAATACCATCGGCAACTAAACCATTATTAGCTTGCCATTTTTGAACTACAGCTTTAGTTCCTACACCAAAGATACCATCAGCATCAATGTTTAGAAACTCTTGTAATTCTTTTACGTCTTTTCCTCTTGAACCTACTTTTAGTAACATTATTCTCCTTTTTTGCTAAATATTTTTGTAAGTCCATCAATACCAAATGAGCCGAGAGTAATAATTACAAATGAATTAAATACAATATCAGTAATTACTAATTCTTTACCCATAATACCTGTAACAACATCGGCAGCTGCAAATAGTACCATCACTGCGAATGATGCGAATCCTACGATGTTTTTCTCATTAAATGAGTTGTCGTCTTTAAATATATCTTTAAACGCCATAATCTTTGTTCTAATAAATTTTACCATAGTGAAACTAATTTAAGAAACATTTGATTATAAATATGAAAAAAAGAGGCGCTGTCGCGCCTCTTAAATACCATAAAACATTAAAATTTACCCATCACAAGATATGCAATCTACTGTGCGAGAACCTAAATCTCCCTTAATAACAGAGTCAGTTCTTAGGTAATAAAGTGTTTTGATTCCTAACTTCCATGCTTCCATATGAACTTGATTTATCCATCTTGGTGAATCTGTTGGATCAAATGATACATTTAATGATTGAGTTTGGTCAATATATTTTTGTCTAACTGCTGCTTGTTGGATAAGACCTAATTGGTTAATCTCAGGGAATGTTAAGAAAATTTCTTTTTCATCTTCAGTTAGAATTTCATGAGATAATCCTTGAACCGAACCATTATCAGCCATAATTTTATCCCATATTTTAGAATTATTATGTCCTTTTTCTTCTAGTAATTTTTCTAATTCTGGGTTTTTAACAATAAATGTTCCTTTAGCACCATTAAATACGTAAACGTTTGCTGGTTGAGGTTCAATACCTGCTGAACATGAATTGATACGTGAGTTAGATACAGTAGGAGCAATAGCTAATACGTGGGTATTTCTCATACCTGTTCCCTTACACCATAATGGTTCTCCATATTCAACTGCCATTTTACGTGAAGCTGCCTCAGCTTTAGTTCTAATATCACTAAAAATAGTGTGAGTCCATGCTGTTGAAGCAATTGAATTAAATGGTAATCCTTTTTGTTGAAGGAATGAATGCCACCCCATTACACCTAATCCTAATGCTCTACCTTTTTTAGCTGAACGATGGGTACGGATCATAGAATCTTTACCATTTGTTTTCTGGATGAATTCCTCCATTACACCATCTAAAAAGTAGGTGGCCATTTCAACTACATCTGTATTTTTCCATTCATCATACTTAGCTAAGTTAAGTGAAGATAAACAACAGATAAATGAATGTTCCTCATCTGTATGAAGTGTAATTTCAGTACAAATATTAGTCATAGAAACATCTAGGTTATTCATACGATATGCTAAAGGATTATCTTTGTTGACATTGTCCTTAAACATAATATATGGTTCACCCGTTTCTACACGAGACTTTAGAATTTCTAACCAAAGTGACATTGCTTCACTATCGCGGTCTTGTAGACGATTCATAAATTTATCATCTACAATAACTGCTTGGTGAAGATTTAGACATTGTCTGTTTGGATCACCTTTTGGTCTGCGAATTTGAAGATATTCTTTAATATCTTTATGGTTAATATCTAAATTAACAGATGCTGCTCCTCTACGTACTGAACCTTGGTTAGTAGCAATAATAGTTGAATCATAAATTTTAGCCCAAGGGACTACTCCTTCTGATTTTCCGTTTCCGCGGATACCTTCACCACGGCCTCTAACACGGGAAAGTGAGATACCAACTCCTCCGCCATAGGACGTGAGTCGCATAAGTTCAGCATTTGTAAGACCAATTCCCCTAATAGAATCGGGGGTATCAATGCCAAAGCAAGAAATAGGCAAACCGCGATCGGTCCCAGTATTACTAAGAACAGGACTAGCCAAACCGATCCATCCATTCCAAATATACTTAAAGAATTTATTAGCTAAATCTGGTCTGTTTAATCTATCAGCTACAGCATTAGCTACGCGTCTATACGCTTTACGAGGTGTTTCCCCAGGTAATAAATATCCTTTTGAAATTGTAGACAAAGCTACTTCATCAAAAAATTCTGGGTAATCTTTACCTCTTTCCCATTGAGTGTAATCTATTATTAAATTATTATCCATTTATTCTTAATTAAAATATCGATTCATCCCAAGTTAAATGTCCTTTAGAGTAATTTGTTACTCTATTTGCAAAGAAATCTGTGTGTTGTTTACCTGCTGATAGGGCATCAAACCATTTCATTCTTTCTACTGCTGTTCCGTCAATATCAGTAACAATTGGATTGTATCCAAGGTCACCTAATTTTGTATTAACTCTATTTTTGATAAAGTGTTCTAGATCATATTGTGAACATCCTTCTAGATCTCCTAATGAATAACATTTTTTAATAAAATCTAATTCAAGTTGTAAAGAAAGTAAAGCGGCTTCATTTATTGCTGCTTCAAGTTCTGGAGTTTTGAGTTCAGGATTCTCTTTGATAAGTGTTCTAAATAACCAGCATCCGGCTTCGGAATGAAGCGATTCGTCTCTAATACTCCATTCAACAATTTGACCCACTCCTTTAAGCTTGTTTCGCATTTTGAAAGATAAGAGGACGGCGAAGGAAGAGAATAAATTAACTCCCTCGGTAAATGCTGAGAATATAGCGAGTGATTTAGCAATCTCGTGGAGATCCATTTCGCCATTAAAACTATCCCTAACAGACATAAGATTTTCAATTTTAGCCATTGTAGCCTCATCTTCCATAAATTCAGCGAAATTGTCGAGCCCAAGTGTTTCATTTAAAAGTGAATAAGCTTCAGCGTGGATTGTTTCAAATGCGCCAAAGGTTGTAGCCATCATTATAACTTCTGGTTTGCGAAACCATTTTGTTACCAACCCTGACCAATAATCGTTTACTACTGTTTCAGTTTGGGCAAATCCTTTAAGAATAGACCCAATAATATTTTTTTCTGTTTCTGTTAAATTTGAATTCCAATCAGTTAAATCACTCATCATTGGTACTTCTGTATGTAACCAATGTGCTTGTTGTTGTTTTAGCCAGTAATCAGCTGCTTCTTGATATTCAAAGGGTTTATAGACGATTCTAGGTTCTATTAATTTACTCATATGTAGTTAATTCAAATGGTTTTAATTCGTTAAATTTATTCCTTAATTCTTTTTTGACATCTCTGTCGTAATCCGTAACTGTTTGAGTTGTATCTGAATCGTCCTCATTTATTTCTATATGCTCCGAGACTTCAAAATGTCCTGTTGAAGTATCTGCTTTAACCCCAAATGTCATACCGTCCATTCCATATCTGTTTTTCATAATATGGAATCTACCAGTACCATCGACTTTATCCTTCCGTTTTCTTGAGAGAGACATAGCCACGTCGGTAATCATGATTTTGTCATAAGAACCGGCTGCTTTGTCACCTTCAATGATATCGTCTTTAGCACCGGCACGATTGACTTGGGAAACACTCCAAATAGGAATATTGAGTTCTCGGGCAAGTCCTTTAGTGCTAATATAAATATCATCAATTTCTCCCTTCCTATCAGCAGTTCGTTTTTTCGTACCCATTAAGTCAACATAATCAATAATTACCAAATCTGGTTTCATACCTTGATCTGTTACTTTTTGAATATGTGATTTAACAGTATGAATAGTAGCTTGACCTGTTGGGAATTCCTTAATAACTAATTCACCCTGAAGGTCCTTAATAGCATCTTCTACTTTAGATTTGTGTTTGTCTATAATATTAACTGAAATATTAGTAAAGAAAGCATCATATCGTTTTCCAACATAATTTTCTCCCAATTCTAAGGTATAGTGAAGTACATTATAACCTAATTTTACAGCAAATCCACCTAATGCTACTAACGACCAAGATTTACCACCTCCTGGATTACCAAATATAAGGCCAAAATCTCCACCTCCGAGACCTCCTTGAAGTAAATCATTGATTTCACTCCAGGGAGTCGGTATAGGATGTCTGTTGTCTTCTCTATAACGATCTTCGATATCTTTTGTATATTCATGTCCTACATTTTTATCTTGACCCGCTTTTAGTGCGTTATCAATCATTTGACGAATTGAATCATAGTCTCCCGCATTTAAAAAATCTACGCTTGTTAACAACGCCTTTTTTAATTGTTGGTTCTTACAGAAATTAGAAAATTCTTCTTGTACATATTCTAAATCCTCATCTGATGCTTTATAAGCGGCTCTAAGTTGTTCTTTAATTGATACTTGGAGTACTTCGTTATCAATTTTTTGGAGTTCTACTTTAAGAACATCCATAGAAGGTACTGTGTGGTATTTTTCGTAACTCTTCATTATCTCTTTAATAACCCATTTGTGAGCTTGGTTATCAAAATATTCATCACTTAAAATATCATAAATGTTTACCAAAAACTCTTTATGAGTTAATAATGAAGATAATACTTTAATTTGAAAAGCAGTACCGTATTGTGAAAGATTTATTAATGTCATGTAACTTATTTATTAAAACTATTTAATGTTTTGAAAATATCCTTGAGCCAAAAATCAACATTGCGTATCATTTTCCCAATTCCATCTTCGTTATAAAGTCGTAAAAAACCTTCAGGATTCAAACCTAAGTGGGGATGCTCTGAAATAGTTTCTAAGATTTCTTTATCATTTTCACTTAATAAAGGATTTGATAGGTTCATTAATTTATAATTAGTTTCTAATCTATCAAAATCCTGAATAATTCTAGCATAAACAACGTGTTCTTTTAGTTTAGTTTCAGATATTTCAAAAATATCATCCATAGTTAAAGGACGTTCTTTTAGTTCAGGAAACTTTTTAAATATACCTTTTTCACCTAATCCTTTTATACCTGGGATTTTATCTGAGTTATCTCCTAAAAGTGTTTTATACAGAATAAAGTTTTCAGGTAAAATACCAAATTTATCTTCAATGGTTTTTCTTTGATAGAATGTTTTTTCCATAGGGCGATAAATGGTTACATTCTTATCTACTAATTGAAGGAAATCTTTATCGGAGGATACTATAATCACCTGTGAATCAAATTTTTTAGGTAATAATTTAGCATAATAAGCTATAATATCATCTGCTTCGGCTTTATCAATAGAAACACTTCTTACAGGAAGACATTTTAAATAATGAACTAAACGAACTATTTGTTCAATTTTAGAATTATGTTCGTCATCAACATCCTCAAATATTTCCCAATTGGTAATTCTAGTAGTGTGTCTACCTGATTTGTATTCGGGGAGTAGGTTCTTCCGATTTTGGGAAGAAGCTACTCCATCAAATACTACATAAACTGCTGTTGGTTGAATTTGATTAATTAATGACCCTAAAGAACGAAGAAAACCTCCTAACCCGCCAATATGAATTCCATTTTCATTAATAAAATTCATCATAGCAAAATTCCTAAAGAATAAATTTAAACCATCTATAAATAAAACACGATCGTGCTCATTTAGGGAGGAGGTTTCCTGATCCTCAGTAATATTATTGAGGAGTTTTAAATACTCGTTCTTTTTCATGTTTATTCTGGTTCGTGAGCAAATACATTAGTTGTGTCTTCTGTATTTTCTTCTTCGAAAATATCAAAATCCATTCCACCTAACATTTTGCTCCATTCTGTAGCGTAAGCACCTTTATAGTCTTTAAGTGCTTTATCTGTGTCTTCAATAAAACCATGAGGCGTCATAATAATACGACCTCGGGTAGTAATACCATTAATGTGATTTTTATCAATCTGAAGATTGGTACGTTTAGCAAATTCTACTTGTTTACCATCTTTAATTGCTTTGATTTTATTTGTACCAGCATTAGCAATATTACCAAATGTTACAACAAACGTAGCATCATACCACATAGCAAAACCACCTTTATTCATCATTTTAGGTTTACCCATAGGCATTTCTGGTTTTGCTGCCCATACTTTATTAACACAAACTAATGTATTAGTATATGGTGATGACTCTTTGCGAGACATTACTACTTTTTGATTAACATTGTTTGAGAATTGAGTTGACATAGCACCCGCATTCCACTCGTTGTTGTTTTTGTTTGATTTAACAGACATTTCACAAGGAATAGAACCAATCGAATCCCATAGGAACAACAAATCATAAGGTAGATTACCTTTCTTTTGTTCATCCATCAAATCAAGGATAAAACCAGCTACATCTTCAATTGTATGTAAGTTTTCTCTATCTACATAAATAAAGTTACCTTCATAGTTTACAATTTCACCTGTTTCTTCATCCACAATTTCATCAAACTCTAAACCCATTTGTTTAGCATGTTCCCAATTCCACTTCATCTCAGTAACAATAAACACTGGTAGGACACCTACTTTTTGGGCAGAAACTGCTGCTTCAATAAGTGCGGTAGTTTTTCCAGTATCACTATGTCCCCGAAGTAGACAAATATGCCCAGTAGGAATACCAGGCACACTTGTAACTTCTTGAAACGCCGGTGAAAGGGGAATCCATTGTTGCGGCTTAAACTTAACACTATTGTTAAGCATTTTCTTCTCCTTGAATTTATTCAAGTCAAAATTTGCTCTTAATTCAGCGGAGACGGCAGCCGTCAGAGATTCACTCTTTTTCTTTCTTGGCATAATAAGTTAATTTTTAATTAAAATGGTAAATCGTCTTCTTCAAACAACTCATCGAATTTATCTGCTTTAGATTCCTTTTTAACGGGAGTCTTAAGCGTATAATTCTTTTCAGGAGCAACAGCAACTGGTTCTTTTTCATCATCAATAATGTCACCTTCTTGTGCTTCATCTTCAGGAGCTAACCACTCTTGAAGTGCTTCCTTCATTTCATCAAATGAATAACGCTTAAATACTTCAAGTGGGTTCTTTTGATCTTCCAACATTGCTTCTACAGCATCCGCATCTGAAGATAATACTGATTGTTTCATCGAAGGAGATACTGTAGTACGATTGTAAGGGGTACCTGTTGATTCAGGTCCTACTGTGTTTAATTTAATGTCACGACCAGTAGCTACATCAGTAAAATCACCTACTTCCTCATCAGCAGCCATTTGTAGGAATGCTTCGTAAATTTCTTTACCAAATTGCCACAATTTAACTCCTTCGCTTTCTTCACCACGTACTACTACAGGAGCAAAGATACGCATTTTAGCATCTAGCTTCTTAGCCAAACGCCAGTTATCTTTGTCACTAGTTTGACGTAGTTGTTTTGCGAACTCAGCAATTGGATCTTTTTCACCAAAGTTTAGAGGTGAAATCATCGTTTTGTTTCCAATACCGTAGTAGAAAAATACTTCAGTAAATGGGTTTGCTTTGTTGAATTTGTTAGGCACGACACGTACCGTTTGTTTGCCTACTGAAGGTTTCCAGAACAAACTTTTTCCATTGTTGTTTCCCTGATTGTTGTTTTTGGCCTGAAGGGAATCCAGGCGCTTTTTAATTTGGTTTAAATCCATAACTAATCAAATTTATAATAACATTTAAATATAATAAAACTTTTTAAAAATACCAACCTAAAGATCAATAATATTGTGAACTTTTGTATTCAATTGTCTTAGTTCATTGTTCTGGGTTAAGAGAATACAGTTTCTGTAGTGTTGCCAGTCAACTCTAAATTTAGTATCAACTACACCATTATTAAGAGATTTAATCAATGTATTAAGAGCATTAATTGTATATAAAGTATTGGTATCTTTTTTTCTATGTACGAGGATAGTATTCTCAGGAATACCATTTACATTTCCTTGATCAACATTATAAGTAATAACATATTCGCCTGTGCTTTTAATAAAAAGAACAAACATTTTGTTATACATTATATTATATGATCTAGAAATTTCGTTTACTCGCTCGTC